>ERZ894220.1094-NODE-1094-length-12207-cov-6.54567_pt1 | contig 12207 bp, 18 predicted proteins | sample MGYA00380292_ERZ894220 | MGnify/ENA primary metagenome ERZ894220 (study PRJEB32331, sample SAMN06328446) | human gut metagenome | biome: human gut microbiome; feature: stool | host: Homo sapiens | collected 2014-12-05 ... | reverse complement strand
CCGCCGAGGTGCATCCGTGGTCCACACAGGCGCGCATAACACGCCAGATGGCATCAATATCGGATCGGACCTGGATGCCCGAGCGTGAAGCGGTTTCGTTGGCCCATACAAGTTCGGCGATGCTGAGATGATGTTCCCGGCATAACGACACCAGTTCAGTGCATGATGAGAACGGGTAGGGTGCCTCGACGCCGAAATCAGTGGATGATGACTTGTCCGCATCGGCAAAGGAGGCGCCTTCCGGAGGGCGTTCATGAATGCCGATCATCGGGTCTTCGGGAGCGCCTTTGCGCACGAATCCGCCGCCGATGGAATACCAGACCTGTTCGTCGACCAAGCTTGCGGCGGCGTCGAACGCCTGGAATCGCATGCCATTGGGGTGCGCGGCCATGCGCTTCCATTGTTCGAACACCACGTCACGGTCGTAGTCGAAATGGATGCGTTTGAGGCCGGCGAGGTTCAGAGTATCATCCAACGCGCAGATCTCGCGGATGTGCATCATGTGGTCGGTATCCACGGTGGCCGGCAGATTGCCTTCGAGCCCAGCCATCGCAGCACGATCGGTGCCGTGGCCGAGACCGGTCAGCGCCAGAGAACCATAAAGCGTGATTTTGACACGTGCGGTGCGATCGACCAAATGGTCGGCCTGCAACGAGGAGGCGAAAGCATGTGCCGCGACCATCGGGCCTACGGTGTGCGAGGATGAAGGTCCGACGCCGATGGTGAACATGTCAAGCACACTGAACATTTGGCTCCTTCTCCCCTGCTGGTTCGGCATGCCGGTGTTACCAGGCGTCATACCATCACGATATCGTATCCCAGCCCAGCGCCCGGAATCGCTTTCGCCTTGTGCGATGATGGCCGCGCGCGTCATGCCGGCGAGCGATAAGTCAGTCAGTGAGACAGTGCGGAGAACATCATGACCAGTACGATGATACCGATGATGGCCAATACGATCTGCACCACCATCAGCCCGATGGTCAGTCCCTTCTTGGTGGCGATTTTGGGCGCGTACGCCTGTGCCAACAGGAAGGCGATGAAGCCGAACACCGCGTAGTTGACGGTCAGGGCCATCACATCGCCGTTCGACAACACCACGCCGTTCAGCGGCTGGTTCAGCGTGTTCATCATCGCGCTCATCACGAACATGCCCCACACGCCGTAGCCGATTAATCCGACGACGCCGTACAGCCATGGCTTGAGTTTGTCGTTGGCACGCAGGGTCAGGGCTTCGGCACACCACAACAGGGCGAAGCCGACGATGTAGGTGAACGCCACGGCGATCAGTATCACGATAGTCGCCCATGGCAGGAGTGCGGCCACATTGCCGATCATGGACAGATAGAATCCCGAGCAGGCGATGGCACCAACGGTGAGTGCAGTGCCCGCAATGACGGCTTGGGCAAGCATGGTGGGCAGGGCGCCTTGTTCGACTCGTTCGACATCGGTCCAGCGTGAAGCCATGTGGATTCCTCGTTTCATCAGGTACATCGTCACAACGCCACATAGCCTAACGGCCTTTTGTTTCGGCCTTATAAGCTCTCCACATAGTGAGCTGCGAGCCCCCTCTGACGAGGGGGGCTGTCGGCGAAGCCGACTGGGGAGAGACCACGGCACAGCCGCAAAAACGGCATCGGCCACAGGCCGATTTCAAGGTGCCTCCGGTGGGACTCGAACCCTACGGAGAAAAGCCGCTTAGACCTACTCCCGTCTCGATTATGCGGCTCTCGAAACCTCATTTGCCCACATTTTGCCCACATTCTCGCGCGCCAGCATCTCACCCATGCGCTCCGACAGCTCGTCCAGATCATCATCGAAAAGGTCGGCGTACACGTCCAACGTCATGGCCGCGCTCTTGTGCCCCAACTGCCGTTGCACGGCCTTCACGTTCGCGCCCGCTCTGACCATGAGACTCGCGGCCGTGTGCCTCAGGTCATGGATTGTGAGGTGGCCGGGTATGCCGGCACGCCGCAGGCCGACCGACAGCCAACCGTCATCGCGGCTCGCATTACCCCACTCGCGTATCATCATGCCCTCGCGTCCCGGCTGTTCGAATAACAGGTCGCCGGGTTTCCGGTCTGCGCACAGTCTGCGCATGATCGGGTCCAGCACGACCGGGTACATGATGGCGCGGGCCTTGTAGGTCTTGGTGTCATCGGGGATGATGACGCCGCCCACCATCGGCGCGCTCACTCCTATATATATACGATGCTTTTCAAGATCGACGTCCATCACTCTCAGGGGTATGAGTTCGCCCCATCGCATGCCGCATAGTCCAAGCACGAGGACGAGGTCTCGTCTCCATGGGGTGACACTGCCTGCCAGCCGGTCAAGCTGTTCGGCGGTGAGATACACGTGCTTCTTCCTGCGCTTGCGTGGCAGTTCGATGCCCCTCGCGGGATTATCGGGGATTCGTCTGTCTCTCTTCGCATCGTCCAATATTCCGGCAAGCACGCCATGGGCGCGAAGGACGACGCTGGCGCTTCGGGGTTTGGCGAGCACAATCTCGTTGCCCCGCTCGTCCTTGACGGTCTTACCCTGGCTGATTCCGGTGACCCATTGTTGCACCGTCTCGCGGGTGACGGCGGATACCGGGGTGTTGCCCCATTCCGGTTTCACCCACTTCTCCCATGCGCCTTCGAGGTTCCGGTAATGGCTGGGCTTGGTGCTTAGCTTCTTTTTGGCCAGCCATGCGGGCCCCAACTCCCCCACTGTTGTCTTCCCCGCTGCGGGATCGATGTACGTGCCTTCGGCCTTGGCGACGGTGACTCGTTTCGCCGCCCAATTTTCCGCGTCTATCTTGCGCTTGAATCCGCGCTTGTCGGTCTGCGTGCCGTCCGGCTTGCGGTAGCGGACGCGATATCGGGTTTCACCTTTGCTGGTCTTGTATCTGGTGACGTTTGCCATTCAGATCACCTCCCGTGAGGCGAGTATCCTGTTATATATGACAGCAACCGAACCGACGACCGCAGTGCTGCCGACATGGCGGCAAAAAGGCGAAGGCCCCATAGGGGGACCCGGCATGGACCCGGCGACGGTCGCGAACAGCGTCCTGCGCCGTTCGTTCGATGACTTCATTCCGATCAATTCGATGCAGTTGCAGAAGCTCATGTATGTGGTCGCATGCCTGTATATGCGCAGATCCGGGTTACGGCTCATTTCCGAACAATTCCAGGCTTGGGAGACGGGGCCGGTTCTGGCGAGTCTGCATGGGCGTCTGCTGCCGGATTCCGGCAACCCAGTAAACGGGTATCTCATCGGGGCCAACGGCCGTACACAGTGGATCGATGAACGGCCCGGCGGCAATGCGCGGCATGCGTTGGACTTGGCATGGAACAACCTCTCCGGGTATTCCGCTGCCGGGTTGGCCAATCTTGTCAGGGCTCCGGGGTCCGCTTGGGATAAGGCATGGCAGGCGCATTCGATGTATATAAGGGATGAGGATATGGCCGACGATGCCACTTTCCTTCCGGCTCTTGGTCTTGGGAGCGTGTGATGGCCCGGCCGATTCCTCCTGTGCTGGATGATGTGGTCAAGGACGCCAGCCCGTACCCCGATGACGCGCAGCCGACCGAAATCGATGAACTGCGGGCTTCTGACGTGACTCCGCAGGAGAAACGCACGTGGAAGGTCGAGGATTTCAAGAACGGTGCGGCGTTGCGAATCGTGGTCGCGTGTCTCGCCGTGATGACGGTTTCCGCGTTCGTGGAGCATTTCTGCCCGGTGTTGTCCGGCAACGACCCATTGGCCGACCTGTTCGACGCTTTCAAGCTGATTGCTACGACGGCTTTGGGTTTCCTGTTCGGACGTAATTCCAAATAGCATTTTCGGGTGTGCTTCGCCCCGTGTAGGATAAGAGGCGAAGCGTCCTCCTTTCCAATAAGCAAACTGGTCGATGTTTCATCGCCCTGTTGGCGCTGCAACGCCGGCAGGGCAATATTTTTATCTAAGCGATTAACGCATACGTCTCCCCGGCTCGTAGAATCAAGGTATGGGTAAACATGGGACGAAGAAGACCACAGCGCAATCTGTCATAATGACAGTTCTGTCCGTTCTGTGCTATACGGCGGGCGCGTTCTGCGCGCTGTTCGTTTTTGTCGGCGCTTGGCCCATGCTCATCTTCACAGCGTTCTTCATCTTTATCGGCATGTTCGCCTGGAAACATCGATTCGACAGCAACGGTGATAAACCAACTTCCTCTCGAAACACTATTGACGAAGCCGCGGTATGGTGGAAACCGACAAATACGATTCCGGTTCACGCTAAGCAGCATGTTTCCGGAGCGATCGAATACCTCGTCTACAACTACAACGAGCCGGTTGTGGCGAATATTCCGCGAGACAGGATATTCACCGCTGAAATCATTCGACGCAGGATGAACGTGCCTTTCCACGGAAACAGGGATCTCGGCTATGTCCTCGGAGGCGGTAACGGCAACGGCTATGTGCTTTCCTACAACGGCGCACCGTTCGGCGTGATTCCGAATGACAGGCTCTGCGCCTATCTTGATGACGTCCACGCACGCACCATCAGCTGCGTCTGGCATGAATGGTACGAACCGACCATCAAATCGATCAAGGCTCTCGCTCCCTCCACGCGAAGAAGCCGCAGCGAACAAACCATAGCGTCTATGATCGGTGCCGGCAAATGGGATAGCGTGGACAATGTCGATTCTATCAAGGTCAACGATTACAAGCAGCCTAATGCGATGGCGGACAGCCTGCTGTCCGGAAGGAGCTTCATGGACGTCGAGGTGTCCTTGGATATGATTCCGACGCCCAAGGGCTCTTCCGCCAAACCGCATGTCGGGATATTCCATGGCGATGTGGTTCTGTTCGAGTTCGACGCGAGGAAGATGGTCTATGGAGAGCTGGTGCGCCACGCCGGCCGGAACGCACTGGCCCGAGTCGAAAAGAAACTGTTCAGCGAGGGGAACGACAGCCCTTATTACTCCATCATGCTTGTGTTCCAATCAGACACCTCCTCTCAGGCGCGATTACTGCAAAGTCATGTAGGCATTGCTGATAATCGGTGATGGTTTGTATGGTCAGGTCGAGCTCCGAGGCTATGAGCCAAGGCGCTCCTTCGTATGTTTGTTCTGCTTGACGGTATTTTTGCGAATCTACTAGGAGCCGCGCGGCCTCCAATCTGGTACGTTGCTCGTGCATTCCGCATTGGTAGTCGGCGTGCAGCCAATGGACGAGTTCGTGTATGAGCACGCATTTTTTTGCGGTGTATGTAAGTCTTCTGTCTATGAGAATGACGCGGTTTGCTTCTGAGTAGCAACCCCACATATTGTCTAAGATGTCGCTTTCTACGGTGACATCTATTCCGCTCGAATAAATCGCCATGCGCATGGGGCCATAGTTCATGTGCGTGTCGAACGGAATAAGGCGTTTCATGCCGATGCTTCTCCATCGTGGTTCATGTAATAGTCCTTTCCCTCTGCTCCGTAAGCCGCAAGGCTGACATCGCTCTTGTGTGCCAGACGTTTTGTCTCCGCTATCCGCGATGCCGTTTGCGCTTTCTCGTAGGCGATGCGGGTCATGTCGGCGGCGTTTGCTCCGAGCGCTTTGCATAGATCTCCAAACACATCGATGGGAATTTGTCTTTGTCCTTTTAGATAGCGAAGAACGGTGACGGGACTCAGCCCGACTTCTTCTGCAATGTCATCGTTGGTTTTCCCCATGCGGGCTTTTTGGGCTCGAAGCTCTTCTGCGATGGCTTCGGCAAATTGATCTCCATATTCGGTCATGGATAAATAATAACACATATCGGGGAGAAAATTAACCATATAGATTAAAAACTAACTTGACTAACTATCCAAATGGTGCTTACATTAACCATATGGTTAATCAAGAAAGCACCACAAAACAGGTGGCAAATAAAATCGCAGCCGCGCTGGAAGCCGCGAAGCGCTCCGTTAAGTGGCTTTCCGACCAATCAGGGACACCCTATGTGACCCTTCGTCGACAGCTCAGCGGGAAAGCCTCCATTTCCATTGGTCAGATTGCCGTTTATGCGGATTGTCTGCGTGTTGAACCGATGACAATGCTCCCTGACTCATTCATAGCGCTCGCTGGCAAGGAGGAGGCGTGATGGCCATTCTTTCCAGCAACGACTGTCGTGAGTTCCGTGTGGCGCGCACCCCAGAGTTGGAGTCCCGTGGATACCCGTGCCTCTTCTCCGTCGCTCTTGACGGACACACGATCCAGAGGGTCACCAAGAGCGGCCTGAAGGCCATGAAAGCGGAAATCAACCAAGCACTCAAGGACTCGAAATGAACGCCAAGGATTACGGCCATCACTTCAGCGGTTACCGGAAGCCGGAGGCCACCGAACCTTCCCATGGTTTCATGAGTCGCCTCATCTTCTGGGCCATCGTGTTCGCGGTCTGCATCGGATGGGTGATGACCCACACGGGTTGCGCGCATCCCATCGGCAACGGTTTGGCCGCGCTCATGGGCTTCGGGCTCGTTCCCCTGCGGCTCCTGTGCCTCGTTTTGAGCGAGGCGGGCGTCGAATAACAGTCTTGCCGGCAGGCGTGGAAAACCCGCCGGCACAGCGGAAGGAATAACCGAATAACCCTCGTGATAACTGAAAAAAACAACTGACAGATACGGTGTCAGTTTTCTTGAACCGGCGTCGGCCTGCTACCAGCGTTTACTATTCGGGCCGGCGTCACGGGCGGTGCAGGTTGCCCCCAGTCGAGATCGCGTAGGTCATGGGTGGCGCGGCAAAGACCGGGACCACGGTTCGACTCCGTGGCCGTCCACGAACGCAAGTTCAAAAAAAAAGAAAGCCCCCGCTGGCACGGGGGCGAGAAGAAAAACTCTCAACAGAAAGGATAACCCCATGAGCGCGGAAACACCGAATCTCATGAGTGTGGCCCAGCTCGCCGAACACTACGGGCGGGCGAAGAAAACCATCCAGAACAAGCTCACCCGAGGCTGGGGGCCCGTGCCGGTATTGGACCCGGACACGGGACAGGTGCTCGGCTTCCGCGTCGAGGAGGTGAACCGTTTTGACCAGCGCAACCAACGAACCCACAAGCAATACCTGTATGACTGATCTGCCGAACGACATGTGGCTGGCGGTCGCCGGAAAGCTGCTCAAGAATCTGGACATCCTGACCGCCCACCCCACACGCCAGTCGTTGGCGAGCCTCATTGGCCTGAGCATCCACGAGGCCGGGCTACGGCTCGTCGGACTACGAGAGGATACGGATGATGACGACGGACACGGTGGAACTGTGGAGCCCGATCACGGACGAGGGCATGAGCATGACGCCGGGCGAACTGATCGTGGAGTTTATGAATCTGGTCAGCGACCGGAACAGTCAGACCGGCAACCCGTACCTGTACGTGATGCCGTTGCCGGGCATGGTCGCGTCATCGACAGGCGACGGCGCAGGGTGAGCGCGCGAGTGGAATACGTCAGCAAATCGAAGCTAAGGAGCAGGAATGAAGCGAGTGACCGTTGACATGGCAGCGCAGGCGACCGGACTGTTCGATGTGCACCGTTTCCGCCAGCACACGAAGAAGGAGCGTGAGAGTGCGTGGCACGCGTTCCGTGCACTGGGTGTCGGCGGCTCGGACATGAGCACGATTCTCGGCCTCAACCCGTACTCGACCCCCTACGAATTGTGGTTGGAGAAGACTGGCCGTCAGGAGCCGGAGGACATCAGCGGCAGGTGGGCGATCCTCAAGGGCAACGCGCTTGAGGTCGAACTGCGCCGCCGCTTCCGCCAGCTCCACCCGGAGTTCCAGGTCATCGACGGCACCGACATCAGCCTCGTGTCTGACGCCCACCCGGTCATGCACGCCTCGCTGGATGGCTTCATCTACGACGAGGCGAGCGATTCGTGGGGCATCCTCGAGATCAAGACGGCGAACGCGAACCGTGGCCGCACCGACTGGCACAACGACGAGGGCGAGCTCATCGCCCCCGACTACTACATGGCTCAGGTCACGCATTACATGGCGGTCACCGGCTTCCGCTGGGGGTATTTCTACGCGGACATCGGCGAGGCGGAGCCGGTCGAGGTGCGCTTCGAACGCGACGAGGACGATGTGGACGCCATCATCCACGCCGCCGAGGACTTCTGGGGTTTCGTCGCCCGCGACGAGATGCCCGCCCTGACCGGCGCGGACGTGGCCAAGGCGTACCCGGAGCCCGCGGAGGGCATCGAGGACATGAGCGGCGACGACGACCTGCAACAGCTCATGACCTCATACCGGGACGCGAAGGCCGACGAGAAGGCACTCAAGCAGCGTATCGAGGAACTGCAGGACTGCATCCTCGTGTACGTCGGCGACCACGAGGGGGTGCGCTGCGGGACCCTGCAGGCCACCTACAAGCACTCGACCCGCAAGGGCTACACGCGCGTCGTGCAGCCGTGGGAGGGCCGCACCTTCCGATTCACCGAAATCAAACCGAAGAAAACCAAGTAAAGGAGACCCGATTATGGGACAGTTAGCGACGCAGGCGCAGAACGCGCAGATGCAGACGATGAACCCGCAGAAGAACATGAAGAGCCTGCTGGAGAGGAGCTGGCCGCGCATCGCGGCCGTCATCGGCAACAACCTCAGCCCGCAACGCCTCTACCAGATGTACGTGAGCACCATCAACCGCGAACCGCAGCTCGCCAACTGCGGCGTGGAATCGGTGCTGTCCTGCTTCATGAAATGCGCCGCATTGGGCTTGGAACCGTCGAACGTGGACGGATTGGGACGCGCCTACATCCTGCCCTACGGGAACAAGAACTACCGCACCGGACAGAAGGAAGCCACATTCATCATCGGCTACAAGGGCATGATCGACCTCGCACGCCGCAGCGGCCAGATCAGGGACATCAGCGCCCGAGCAGTCCATGAGGGCGACGAATTCACCTACAGCTATGGCCTGAACGAGGACCTGCGGCACGTGCCGTGCGCGAAGCCCGGCAAGCTCACCCATGTGTACATGATCGCGAACTTCAAGGACGGCGGGCATTACTTCCAGGTGATGAACGCCGACGAGATCGAGGCGGCGGCGAAACGCAGCCCCAGCTACGGCAAGGCGGTCAGCCCGTGGAAGTCCGACTATGAGGCCATGGCGAAGAAGACGGTAATCCGACGCGCGTTCCCCTACCTGCCGGTCAGCGTGGAGGCCCGCGACGCGGCCGCAAGCGACGACCAGACACCGGATTATTCCGACGTGTTCCGTCCACTGCCCACCGTGACTGCGGACGATTCGCCGGTTGACGTGAGCGTGGACGAACCCGAGGAACCGGAACAGCCGCAGCCGTCTCCCGTCGAGGCGAAGCGTTCTGAGATGATTCGACGCTTCCAGACCTTGGGCGTGGCTTCGGACGCGGAGGCGTGCGAAACCATCTCGAAGATTCTGAACCGCGAAGTGAAAGCCAGCGACGAACTGTCGGAGGCGGAGCTTGACAAGGTGATCGGCCAGTTGAAGGCCGGCGTGAAGGAAGGTGAGTGAGACCATGGCGGGAAAAGCGACCATCATCATCCAGGGCACGGCGTGGGGCGTGCGAGAAACGCAGAACGGCAAAAGGTATCTGAGCGTATCGGTGTCGCCCGGCTACCGTGACCGGAACGGCAACTGGAAAAGCCAGCCGGAACATTACTACTCGGTGTGGCCTGCTGGCTACGCGAACCTCAACCCAGTGTTCGACCAGATCGCCCAGCTGCGTCAGAATCAGGACCAGTTCGTGGACGTGACCATCGTGGGCGAAATCAGCGGCCTCGACGCCTACACGAACAAGAAGGGCGAGCCCGCCGCAAGCTGCAACGTCAACGCCAGCGCTGTGGCCATCACCAACGTTCGCCAGAAGAACGGCGGACAGCAGGGTTACGGCGCTCAGGGAGGCTACACGTCGCAGCCTCCGGCCTCAGACCAGTGGGCCAACGGCGGCAGCGACCCGGAGTTTTAACGATGCTGCATTTGTATCACGATGAGACGCCGCCGGACGTGGAACCGGTCTGCGAGAGGCACGGGTGCCCGCTGTACCCGGCACGGCCGATTCCATGCCCGGAATGCGAAGAGGAAGCCGAAGAGGAGTATCACATTGAACGCTGAAAAAGACCAATTGATTACGCTCGCACACTCGATGGAGGTGTCCTACAGCGCGTTGGACGCGGAGGCGGGACTCTCCTACGACACCACCGTGCGCGTCAGCGTGCAACCTAACCGCTATTACCCCGACTACGTGGCCGTGACCCTGCTGTGGCTCGCCTCGAGCCATATCTTCCACGGCATCGAGGAATTCAACCGGTTCCGTGATGATTTCGAGGACCGGCCGGAGGAACGATATCAGCAGATCATGGACTCGTGGCCCTTGGTGTTCGGTTCCACGGAGAAGGCCATGAAGAAGCTGTTCGCGCCGGCCAAACCGGTCGTGAAACGCCCCCCCTGGTCGCTGTGCCCGCGCTGCAAGAAACCCGTATGGGCTCAGGAAGGCACCACCGACCTGAGGGAGACGCAGCAGCTGCTGAAACGGAACCCGTTGCCGCGCTGGTGCCGTGTCTGCGGCCAGCGTTTCGAGTACACGATGGGCGACCACATCTCATGCAGTTCCGAGTTCTCCATCGCGGAGACGATGGACACGCTCAAAAGCATGTTCCCCACCGAGCAGCCGAACTTCGAGACCATCGCCATCGAAGCCGCACACGAGGACGGTGAGCAGAATGGTTAACCCCGCCAAGAAAAAGGGCACGAGCCTTGAGACGTGGACGGTGCGTTACCTCGCGTGGGCTTTGCAGGACACGCGCATCGACCGCATGCCGTTGCATGGCAACGCCGACCAGGGCGATCTGATCGGCGTCCGGTTCTGTGGCGAGCCGGTGTGCGTGGAATGCAAGGACACGAAACAGCCGAACTACCGCAAACACTGGCGCGAACTGCTGGTGGAGATGGCGAACATGGACACTCCCTACGGGGTGCTCGTCCAGCATCGCAAGGGCGTGGGCGTGAAAAGCCTCAAGGGCATGGCCCGGCAGATGGCCGTGTTCGACATCGAAACGCTCGAACGGTTCCTCGCCACTCACATGGGGCACGTGTTAGGACCGGACTACCGGATTCGCCGCGAGCTCGCGAACCGGCTGCGCCGCGAATCGAAGCCGGTGCCATCCAATCCGACGCTCGTGTGGTTGCCGCTCGAATTGTTCGCGCTCCTGCTGAACGACGGGCTTACGTTGGGGCCGGATGATGGCCAGGATTAACCCGCACGACTACATCGGTGGTAGCCGTCGCACCGGTTTGCGTGGCGGCTACCACCGCAAACCCAAGACCAACGGGGACGGGGAGGGGCTGAAGCCCAGCGAGATAATCGCGGCCAGCCCCGAACTGATGGCATTGATAGCCGAATACCAAAGAGACAAGAGAAAGGAGGCGGACTGATGGCCAGACAGGGCTACGGGAAGCTGAGTAACGGCTTCCATTCGAACACGAAAGTGCTGAAGCTACAGCGTATGCGTCCGAGCGCACTTGGAGTGTACTGCATGGCCATTTCCTTCTGTTCCGACGTGCTCAACGACGGCGTGATGAGCGAGGACGACGTGATCTACCAGCTCAACGCGACCGAAGAGGACATCGAAGCGCTGATCAAGGTCGGCATGTTCGAACGTTCGGACGACGGCTCCTACCGCATCCACGATTATCTTTCCCATCAGTCCAGCCGCGAACAGGTGGAGACGAGGGCGGAGGGTGCTCGCAACCGCAAGCGCAAGCAGCGTTCCGAAGCCGATGTCACACCCGAGTCACGCTGGGACGAAACGAATGTCACAAGCATGTCACGCCGTGACAATTCGAATGTCACACCCGAGTCACGCTGGGACTCTTTAACCAAGAACCAATAACCAATAACCAATAACCAAAAGAATTCTTCTAACGAAGAATTCTCTCTCCCCCAAACCCCCTCGCAAGCCGAGGGGGCCGCAGAGAGCGCCGACGAGGATTATCCCATCGAGTTCGAACAGTTCTGGCAGACCTATCCACGCAAGACCGGCAAACGCAAGGCGTACGCGGCTTGGCGGAAGGCGCGGAGGAAAACCAACAACACGTTCCTGATCGCCAAGGCGTCGAGGTACGCCGCCGACCCGAACCGGGAACCCGGCTACACGCTCACCCCGGCGAACTGGCTGGACGGCGAACACTGGGACGACGACCCGCTGCCGGCCAAACCCGAGCCGACCGCACGCCCCTCGCC
>ERZ894220.1086-NODE-1086-length-12324-cov-14.8056_pt1 | contig 12324 bp, 10 predicted proteins | sample MGYA00380292_ERZ894220 | MGnify/ENA primary metagenome ERZ894220 (study PRJEB32331, sample SAMN06328446) | human gut metagenome | biome: human gut microbiome; feature: stool | host: Homo sapiens | collected 2014-12-05 ... | reverse complement strand
ATTTTCTCTTTCTCATTCTTCTCTTTTTTCTCTTGACTTTTTATAGCTGGTCTTTCTTCCTCTTCCGCTCGTTAAGTAGAAATAATTTTAAAACCATGCTCCCGCAGGCAGTTTTCCATTTGAGTAATCAACTCACGGGAAACTTTTGCCTGCTGGGTCATGTGATATTCCCAGCCCATTTTTTTGTATTTATCTTTTCCGTACTCATGATAGGGCAGCAATTCAATGGTGGCTGCCTGCTTGATTTGCAAACGTTCAAACAGCGCGGCAAAGGCCTGTGCATCCTGCTCCGTAGCATTGAACCCGCCACTCACCGGAATGCGCAGCGCAAGCTGTACACCGTTTTCCACTGCCTTTTGAATGTTCTTGAACGTTTCTGCGTTGGAAACTCCCACCACTTGTTTGTGAAAGGCGGGGTCATGATGCTTGCAGTCCATGATCAGGTAATCCAGGAATTCAAACAATTCCGACAACCGCGGAGAGGTTCCGTTGGTTTCCACTGCCGTATGAATGCCGCGAAGATGCAGCTGCTTCAAAAATTCCTTCACTCCGTCGATCTGCACGCCGATCTCACCACCGGTAAGCGTCACGCCGCCGCCTTCAAAAAACATTGCCCGGCTGCGCATCACTTCTTCCACCAGCTCATCCACCGAACGGCAGTCTCCGCCTTCGAGCGGAATGCCCTCCGGATTGGAACACCAAGGACACCGCAAATTGCATCCCTGTAAGTGATATACCAGACGATTTCCGGGCCCGTCCTGAGAAAAATTGAACCCTTTTTGAAAAATCCGCAGTTCCATCCTGATCCCTCCCCTGCTGACTTCAGTATAACAATGACTCTCTTTTTGTCAAGTCGATTGACAAAATATTTCTTCCCGCCTATAATGCTTTCAGAGGCATAAAAGCAACTGTACGGAAAGGAATGTGTACGCAATGAAACAGGAACTTTGGAAACAGCCTGTCTTTTTCGCCCGCAATCGCGTATTTCGTGTTTATCAGGGCGGCTTGCTCTTTCACGATTTTCTGGGAGACGCCGAAGAGGACGGATATTTCCCGGAAGAATGGATCGCCTCCGATGTGCATGCAATCAATCCGGGGCACGATGATCCCTTTGAAGGTATTTCCCGAACGGAAGAGGGCAACATCCCCTTCTCGCAGCTTCTTCAGGAAGACCCGGAACACTATCTGGGCGAGCGGAAAGACATTGGCATTCTGGTGAAATTTCTGGACAGTGCCATCCGGCTTCCCATGCAGGTTCACCCCACCCGGGAATTTGCACGGGAAAACTTCGGCAGTCCTTACGGGAAAGCCGAAGCCTGGCTGATTCTGGAAACCCGTGAAAACGCCTGCATTTATTTCGGCTTCGACCGGTCTGTCAGCCGGGAAGAATTTGCCGCAGCCGTCTGGCAGAGCGCCCAGGACAAAAACTGCATGACGTCCTTTGTAAACCGGGTGCCCGTGAAGGCCGGCGATGTTTTCTTCGTACCCGCCGGCGTTATCCACGCCATCGGCGCAGGCTGCATGCTGCTGGAGATACAGGAGCCGACGGACTTTACCATTCAGCCCGAGGAATGGTGTGGAGATTACCACCTGTCCGAACAGGAAATGTATCTTGGTCTTTCGCCCGAAAAAGCGCTGGATTGTTTTAATTTTTCCTTATATGGCGAATCCGTCTTGGCGGCCAACAAAAAAGAACCTATAATGGATTATGAAAAACCCGGTGTAAAACGCGAGACGCTGATCGGCGCCAAGGATACGCCCTGTTTCCGTATGGAACGCTATGTGCTGACCGACGGATGCGTTCCCCTGGAGCGTCCCGCCAGCATTTACATCGTCACCCGAGGCAGCGGAACCATCGTGGGCGATCACTACCAGAGAGACATCCGGCGCGGGAACTACTTCTTCCTGCCGGCAGCCGCTCAGGGCTTCACGGTAAAGGGCGATCTGGAACTCGTCTGCTGCATCGGCTGTCAATAAACAGCAAAAGAGGAACGGTCATGGCACGCATACCCAGAAACGCAGAATACACCAAAGAATTCAATCGAAAACTGTTCATCCGCCTTCTGCGCCAGCAGAATTTATCCCGGGCAGACATTGCGCGGGAAAGCGGACTGACACGGGCAGCCGCCTCACTGATTGTGGACGAACTGCTGTCCGAACACATTCTGCGGGAACTTCCGCCCACAATTGTGGGTCGCGGGCGTGCGCCCATTCCCCTTTCGGTGTGCGAAGATGCTTACTATGCAGCCGGAATCTACTGGAACCGCACCGGATGCCGTGCCGGCATCAGCAATCTGGCCAGCCGGTTGATTGCCGAGCAAAGCATCCCGCTTGACCAAATTCCACAGGGAGAAGCGGCGGTTTCTCTGCTCGCCCGCACGCTGGAAGATCTGGTTCTTCAAGCCGGCATTCCCAGAGAAAAACTGCTTGGTGTCGGCATCAGTGCCCCTGGTCCTCTGGATGCCGAGGAAGGGAAATTTCTCAACCCACCGCAGTTCAGCGCCTGGCGGGATTCCGCCATCGCACCTCTTCTGCGTCAGCATCTCCAAATACCGGTCTATCTTGAGAACAACGCCGGCTCTCTGGCAATTTACAACTATGAGAAACATGCAGCACACGGCCTGAAGGATTTTCTGCTGCTTCTGGTAGACAGCGGCGTCGGGTCCGGCGTTATCTCCGGCGGAAAACTTTTGAAAAGCGCTTCCCATTTCACAAGCGAACTGGGCCATGTTTCCATCCGATATGACGGCAAGCCCTGTCCCTGTGGAAACATCGGCTGTCTTGAAACATACGCCTCGATTCCGAACCTTCTGCAGGAGTTCCCGACCTTTCACAGCTGGCGGGAAATCATCGATGCAGATACGCCTCTTGCACACAAGGCCATTCAGGCGGAAGCGGTTTATTTGAGCGCGGGAATTGCAACACTGGCCAACCTGATCAACATCCAGGCCGTGCTGCTGGCCGGCGACATTCTCTACGGATTTGAAACGCTTCAGGCACAAATTCATCAAAACATTCACGGGCGCATTCTCACCCACGGAGAAACGCCCCTGCAGATTTTGCCATCCATATGCACGGACGGCACCGATTTGTGCGCCGCGTGCAACATCGTTTTCAGCCGTTTCTTATCCTCTTAAACGGCTGTGCAGGAGGGTCTTTATGAACAAGCAGCAGTTGTATGCGCTGACGGGCAGCCTTGAACAGGTTGCCTCTGTGCGCCGTGTGGTTTATCACGACGGAAAGGAAGACGGCCTGTGCTGCGCCCAGGTGCGCAGCGGACCTTTGGAGTTTGAGGTGATGCTGAACAAGTGTCTGGATCTTTCTCAGATCCGGTATGGCGGCATCAACTTTTCCTTTCTGTCCAAAACCGGACTTCGAATGGGCGATATGTGCCCCGCAATGTTTACCGCCGGGCCGGACAACATCCATGCCGCCCGAACGGTCGACGGCGTTTCTTATCCCTCACATGGACACATACGTTTTGTACCCGCCGGCGACATTTCCCTGACCAGACAATTTGACGGGGACCGCCTGTTCCTCAAGGTATCAGGAAACGTTTCCCAGGCAGAACAATTCGGTGAAAACATCGTTCTGCACCGCTGCATTCAAACGGAGTACGGAACTTCCTCTCTGACCATCACCGACCGCATCGAAAACAATGGATTTCGGCCGGAACCGCTTTGCCTTTTGTACCATTGCAACCTGGGGTACCCCTTCCTCTCCCCGGATTGCAGGGTTCTGTTGCCTGCCAGAAGAAGCGATGCCCGCGACGCACTCTCTCATCTGGACCAATGCAGGCGTATGGACCCTCCTGAGCCGAACGCCCCCGAACAGGTTTTCCAGCATGTCTGCGCCTGTGCACCGGACGGCACAATGTTTGCCGCCATTGTCAACGATTCTTTAAACGCCGCGTTCGTACTTCGCTGGAACCGGCGGGAACTCCCTCTTTTAACGCAATGGAAAAGCATCGCGTCCGGCGATTATGCCATGGCCCTGGAACCATGCAATACCGGATTTGAAGGGCGCGAAAAACCGGGAGAAATCCTGAACCCCTTTGAACAGAAAAGCATAACGCTTCAGATGGAAATTCTGGAAGGTAAAAAAGCCATTCAGGATTTGGAAGCAGAGTGTGCCCGGCTGATAGAATTCACCGAATAAACTTGCGCCGTACACAAATGATTCCTACGTAAAAAGCCACAGACCGCATGTGCGGCCTGTGGCTTTTTGTTCAGCGATTTTCCAGATATGTTTCCATCCATTCCGTCAAATCCAGCGGATATTTTGTTGCCTAAGGGCTTTCTGCGAAGCTAATCATTTGTCTTTGAATTTCCTCTCTGGCAGAACTCTCGCGGGGAAACGCCAAATTCTTTTTTGAAGGCCCGGTAAAAATTGCAATATTCTCCAAACCCTACTTCACGATAAATATCCGCAACCGGGCATCCGCTCAATAAAAACTCGCTTGCCAGCTTCAGTTTTTGCCGAATCACATAATGATAAATGGTTTCATTCGTGTGCCGCTTAAATTCGCGAGACAAATAAGAGCGATCTACAAAAAATTGCTTTGCCAGATCGGTTACCGTCAATTCCTCCCGAATATGAGCATGTATGTATTTTTGTACATCCATCACCACATGGCTGGACGGAGATGTATGGGCATTCTGCTCCGCAGATGTTGTCATAACCACTGACAGAAGTGTCAGCAATATTTCGCTAAGATAAATTTGTATAAAATATTCTTCTCCGAACGTTCCGCTGTCATAGACCTCCACCAGCTTCGATAAGGTGGGAAAAATAGCCTGCTGCTTGCTTTCGCTCAAGTGAATCACACTGTTGCCGTTCGGAAGCTTCTTTTCAAAAAGCAATTCAAAGTCTGTGTAATTGCTTGATATTTGTTTCAGATAATTTTTATTGATTGTCAACACAACCCGCTTTGTCAAACGATACGGATCCGTTGGACGCGGCTGGTGCAAATCGTTCTCATTTAAAATTGCAACATCTCCGGATGTAAGATTATACGTTTTGCCATTGATGTAATAGGGCACCTCTCCCGCTATCAGGATGAACAGCTCATAGCAGCTATGTGCATGCAGACGAACAAATTTACTGAAGTCTGTATCGCGATACTTTAAATCAAGCGTTCGCTTTTCCATCTGAATATAATCCCGCATATTCTACACTTCCTCACAAACTTTTTCTCTGTCCGCTGCACATATTTTACACTTACTGCATCGCTTGAAAACTCACAAAATCCCTTTGCAAAGAACTGCCAGATCAAAAATATAGTCACATTTTGCAATAAAATGTCAAAAAAAGCACTTTAATCTTTTGGCCCGAATTTTTCGCACTCGAGTCTGTCCGCTTGCTTCCCTGCGCATTTATACACAAAATTTATGTCTATTCTTCGATATTTTTTATGCAGTATTTGCTCTCATTATACTCCAAAGTCTACAATTTTCAAGAGTTAAAAATTGCATGTCTGTATGCGGCGGTGATTTCCGCCCGCGAAAACATTGTCACATTTTGCAAGAATGTGGCAAAAATAGCATTGTCATATTTCGACAGTTATTGTATTTTTTGAATCAAACAACTGGTCAAAACGACAACAAAAAAATACTATGGGAGGTTTTTACGTGAAAACAATGACTTTGCAAACACCACTGAAAAAGAGCCCTGCTGCTTGGTGGAAAGCTCAAATGAAGCAAGCCAAGAAGATGTGGCCTCTTTATGTGTTCTTAATTCTGCCCGTGGTATTTACGATCATATTCAACTACATTCCAATCGGTGGTTTGCTGATTGCTTTTAAAGACTACAAACCCAGCATGGGAATTTTGGAAAGTCCCTGGAACGACTTCAAGCATTTCAAAAATCTTTTTGCTTCCGCCGGATTTTGGAATGCCTTCCGGAACACTTTGTTCATCAGTCTTCTCAAAATAGGATTGGGTTTTCCTGCATCCATTATTCTGGCTCTGCAGTTCAATGAGATTCGGCACCAGCGCTTCAAAAAATTTGGCCAGGCTGTATCTTATCTGCCGACTTTTATGTCGTGGGTTGTATTGTCCAGCATCTTTTACGACCTGTTCGCGGTTGACCACGGTGTTGTCTCTCAGGTCATTCAATCCATTACCGGACAAACCATTGATCTTTACACCAGTGGTCCCTGGTTCATTGCAATGCTGGTCTTCACTCACATCTGGCAAAGCGTTGGCTGGAACTCCGTCGTATACCTTGCGGCCTTGTCGTCTGTGAACCCTGAAATTTACGAAGCCGCCGATATTGACGGTGCCGGACGTTTTAAAAAGGCAATGTGCATCTCCCTGCCGAGCATTATGCCCGTGATTGTCATCATGTTTATCCTGGGACTCAACAGTGTGATGAACGCCGGGTACGAGCAGATTCTGAGTTTCTACAATCCGCTTGTAATGAAATACTCGGATATCATCGATACCTATGTCTACCGGATGGGTATCCAGGAAGCGCAGTACGCATTTTCCACTGCAGTCGGACTATTCAAGAACGTTATTTCCGTTATTCTGGTCTTTGGAACCAACGCGATTGTTCGTCGTTTTTCTGATAACGGTATATTTTAAGGGAGAAACACTATGGTAACCATGACAAAGAAAAGATCCAACAAAATAAAGCCTACCAAAGGCGAGCTGCTGTTCGATTTTGTGAACTACACTTTGATCTTTTTGTTTATCCTCAGTATTTTGTATCCGTTTTGGAATACGCTGCTTCTTTCCTTTGCGGATCAAAACGAAGCAACCAACATGGGCTTGCGGCTGTGGATTGACGACTGGAGCCTGGAAGCATACAAATATCTTTTTAAATACAAAAACATTGGATTAGCCTATTTCAACACCATTTTCAGAACCGTTGTCGGTACCGCTCTGGGCCTGCTTCTCTGCTTTCTGGCCGCATATCCTCTGTCGAAAAAGAATCTTCCCTTCCGAAACTTTTTCACGATGTTTTTCGTTTTCACCATGTTTTTCAACGGCGGTATGGTTCCCCTGTACTTGCTGATTAAGGACCTGCATCTGATCGACAGCCTTTGGTCTTTGATCCTGCCTGTGGCTTTCAGTGCGTACCATATGGTAATCATGCGCAACTTCATTTCCGGGATTGACATCGGACTGGAAGAGTCAGCTATGATTGACGGCGCCGGACAGTTTACCATCGCCTTCCGCATCTTCGCGCCGCTTCTGAAGCCGGTGCTCGCCACGGTGGCCCTTTGGAAAATCGTCGGCCACTGGAACTCCTGGTTCGACAGCTTGATTTATATTCAATCACCGGAAAAACAGGTTTTGCAGACGGTGGTAAGAAGCATTATCTCAAGCATGTCTGTAAACTCGGACGCCATGGAATTCTCACAGATTGCAGGCTCTACACTTCACAGCGCCAACGTATCCGCAGCGGCGGTTCTGGTTACAATCGGCCCCATCATTCTTGTGTATCCTTTCCTGCAAAAATATTTCGTCAAGGGCATTTTGGTCGGTTCGTTAAAGGGGTAATTGTTGTAGCAACGCCCAATGCCGGATTTCTGCATTGGGCAAAGCATAAAAATTTTTAGGAGGTTTCTATGAAAAGGTCAAAACGAATTTTAGCTCTGTGCACTACCGCTATCTTGATGCTTTCCATGCTTGCTGGATGCGGCTCTTCCACAGACACGAGCACTGCGGGCTCTACCCAAAGCTCAAACTCCGGTGATTCTTCCGTGGTGTATGACACATCCAAAACCCTGGAGATTTCTTGGCTCGGTCTGGGCGGCAATAACATTGTCGACGGAAACCCTGTTCAGAAAATGATCGAAGAAAAGTTCAACGTAAAAATCACCAACACAAAAGTGGATATTACGGACACGGAACAGCTGAACATCCTGCTCAGCTCCGGTGAAATGCCGGACACGGCGTTCCTGTATAAAACCGTTGCCGAAATGGAAAACCTGGATCTGATCCGTTCGATTCCGATGGATATGATCAAACAGTACTATCCCAGCTACGCCGCCCTTTTGGACGAGTATCCTGTAGGCTGGAAAATCAATCATTCTTCTGTCAACCCGGATGATTTTGCATGCTTGTCCGGCCCTGCACTGTACATCCAAAATGACGGATATATGTCCTTCTATCGTCTGGACTGGCTGGAGGAAGCCGGTATTGAGCTGCCCGGTGAGCTGCAGCAGCTGGACAGCGAAGGACGCCTGTTCTTCTGCCCCACCAGCTTTACTTTGGAACAGCAGGAAGAAATTTTCTCTAACTTTGTTACCCGCACCGCGTCCAACGGCGGCAAAGTGTACGGCATGACCGGCAACAAAGACTATGCGCAGCATAGCTTCAGCAGTCTTTTTGCCACCTATGGCGTCAAAGTTTTTGAAACCTTCGGTTTCGAAGAAGACGGAAAATACATCTACGGCTATCAGTCCAAAAAATGGCAGGAAGCTTTGACAAAACTGCAGGATTATTACGCCAAAGGCTTTATTGATCCCGAATGCGTCAGCCAGGATTTGCCGACGTCCTGGGAGAAAATCACCAACGGCAACGTGGGCTACTGGAGCACTTGCGTTTCGTACGTGAACCCGGCTTATACGGACCGCCCGCCGTTCTCTGTTCTGCAAAAAGATCCCGAAGCGAAAATTGTGATTTTGCCGCCGGAGAGAAAAGACGAAAATGCTGAGCAGAACTTCCCCACTTATACTGACATGCCCCATGCGTTCAACTATCTGACGTTCATCTCCCGTGACGTAGATGATGAAAAGCTCGCCCGCATCCTGATGATCTACGAATACCTGAACTTTGATAAGGAAGCTTCCATCTTCGCACGCTTTGGTGAAGAAAACGTTGATTTTGAGTGGTCCGGCGAAGCGTACAACTCTCCCGCCGTCTACATCAACGACGCAGCAACTGCCGAGGGCAAAGGCGCCAAGGGTCTGATTTACTACCCGATGGTTATTTACGATGATCAGATGACCAAATACATTGTTCCCTCCACAGAAGTACCTCTGCTGGATTGGGTGAAGGCGCGCGACTACACACCCATTGTTTCCGAGCGCTATGACCTGCTGGGTGAAAACACAAAAGAATACAGTGAACTTTCTGCCCTGTACAAGAACGAATTTGACCTGGTTTGGAACTCGTTCTATATGGAATGCATGCTCGGCAAAAAAGATCCTGTTGCGGACTGGGATACCTATCTTGAGGATCTTGATCGTGCCGGCGCAAGCCAGATGGCAGAAATTCTCGGAAAAGGCCCCTTGTTCCTGCCTGCTGAAAAAGGCGAAGTTGTTTATAGCGAGTAATTTCTGTTTAAGGAGCATCATGAAAAATGGTGCTCCATTTTTAAAAACGACATGGCTGCTTGTTGCGTGAAGGGAAGCGTTTCCCGCTGCGCCGAAAGCCATTCTCGTTTGGTTTCATTTGCTTTCTCGTTTCTGTCAATGGTTGCAATGTCCGGGCACTCCCACGGACAGAGGGCGGCGGTCTCCGCTCCGTGTACGGCGGCCGCCGCTCTCGTCCCAGCCCGGCAAACCTTGGCAGATTCTGCTGGGGCAAGCAGAACCTCTTCCGCTTGCTTTGCAGCCTGTCCAAACCACAGCATCCATTTCAACCTAGGGCTTGTTTCCGCGCTCTCTTTTGTGCTGCAAGGAGAGATTCCCTTAAGAACTACTTTTAAGAAAGTAAAAATACGGGTAAAAGGAGAACTTTCTATGAATATCGTACGTGAATTGCTGGTTGGCGCAACGGAAGAAGAGCTGACGGAAAATCGCCATCAGTATTATACATCTCACGATGGGTTAGAAAGATGCGAGGTAAAAACCATCATCTGCGAAAACGACTATTTTTCGGGAACATGGGAAAGGTATTCACAAGACAATGGCCAGACATGGGGAGAATGGCGCGACTGTCAAAAAGAAGCGGCACTCATGGTAGGCACAGACGAAATCGTCAACAATCCCGTCAAAGACGTTCTTTGGAACCCCGTTCATCACCATTACGTGGGTTTGAACATGCAAAGAATTTTCATCAACGGCCACACCGAGGCCTATCAAAGATATTGGAAATACGGCGAAAATTCATTTAAAGATCACATTTACCTGGTTGTAAGAAAAGAAAACGAACAAAAGGGAAAACAATATTTTGTCAAATACGAAGACGGCGATGATTTTGACATCAACAACGTTCGAAACGAACGCTATCTGAACTTCAACCAAGCCTTTTACGGCAACATTGTAGTGCTGGACAACGGTGACATCGCTTTTCCGTTGGCCGCACCTGTAACTGCCTGCTGCAGAAAATTGGGGATCGGCCCGTCCACTATTTTCCCCTCCTGCCCCGACATTGTATACGGGCTGATCGTTGCCAGAGGCGTCTGGAACAAAGCAACGCAGCAGTACGATTTGTCCTTCTCCAAACCGGTTGTGATAAGCGATTTAAAAAGTTCGAGAGGCGTGGACGAACCCGTCATCGAACAGCTGGAAAGCGGCAGACTGATTGTGGTTTTCCGCGGTTCCAACATCAGTTCCCCCAATTGGAACACAAGAATTGAGCCGGGAACCCCGGGACACAAATGGTTTACATATTCTGACAACGAGGGACAAACCTTTACCGATCCTGTTCCCTGGCATTACGATACAGGCGAAGTGATTTACTCACCTGCCAGCATCGGCGCTTTTGTAAAATCCGAAAAATCCGGAAAACTGTTTTGGGTAGGAAACATCACCGGTCCTGAGGTGCATGGCAATTATCCCAGATTTCCGTTAAATATTGTAGAAGTAGACCAGCAGTATGGATTGCCCATCCGAAAAACAATGACGGTCATCGACACCAAAAAGCCCGAAGATTCCGATATGACACAATTCTCTTCCTATTTTTACTTTTTGCAGGACAGATGCACCGGCATGATTGAATTGTATGTTTCAAAAATCGGACAATATTCTCAAAACGATGTTCATTCTTGGCGAGGAGAGGCCTGGCGCTATCACATTGACCCGCGCTGACCCTATTGATCCTGCCAATTAGCCGAAAAAATTATGCAAAAAAGCAATCATAATCAATTTCAAAAGAACTTCTTCATTTCCAGCGCCAGCAATGCATTGTTCACCTTTTTTACCGTCTGCACCTCGGTCACGATGATTCAAGCGTTTTTGGCGTATAGAGGCGTCAACGGATTCGGCCTTGGCTTGATTGCCACCGTCACCAACATCACACAGGCGCTTTCCTACTTTTTGTGTATTGGTGTCTGCGACAAGCTGAAAGACATTGTAAAAACGACCGCTGCAAGCATTGTATTGCAAATTGTTTTGCCTCTGATACTGATTGCCCTGGCGGCGTTCAATGGCCTGGAGGCCCTCTCTCTGCTTTGCATCGCCGTAATCGGTGTGGCATTTCAGAACTTTGTATTTTCATACCGAACGCTGCTGGTGACAAAACTGAGCGTTTATTTGGTACCTGCTCCAGACTACGGAAGATTTCAGGCAGTTACCGGCGTGGCTTGCGGACTTGTATCTATCCTGGCCGGTGCCGTCAACCCGCTGCTGATCAGCAGCTTTGGAGAGCAAAACGGTTACACAGCCCTATTCGCTCTGGCCGTCCTTTTCTGCCTGTCATCGGGCATTTTCTCTGTCTTTCTGAAGCCGATTGACTATGCACCCAACAACAAAACGGACAGCTCCCCTTTTAAGGCCATATTGGACATCTTAAAGTATGATCGATTCAATTCCTTTGCTTTCATCTACTGCGTGCGCGGCATTGCGCTGGGTGCCGGAATGATGCTTCTGCCTTTGGGGATCTATCGCATCGGTATTACATCCATCCAGTCAACGTATGTTGCATCCGCTATTGCGTCTACCACCATTTTGGGCTGTCTGTTCTACGTGGTTGTGGCACGCAGAATTCCCTCAGAAACCTTGGTGAGCATCGGACTGGTGGTTTGGGCCTTGGGGTTCTCCCTGTGCTTATTGGCAAAGGCCTTTCCCTTTTTCATCGTGGGTGTTTTTGTAACCAGTCTGGGACAGGTTTTGGTCGATTACTGCATGCCGGTTTCGGTCGCGGAAATTGTCGAAAATGCCAAAATGGGCGCCTATACTGCAGCAAGACTTTTGCTGACGGCTCTTGCCTGCACGGTTTCAAGCTTTATTGCGGGAATTGTCATTGAAAGCCGCTTCAATGTGCTGTACTTCCTGGTCGTTATAGTCGCCCTGCTCTGTTCCACCCCTATGAACTATAAAATTGTAAAAATGTTTAAGCAAGCGGATCGGAAAGCCGCCGAAACAGTCCGCTGAAAGACCAGCTATAAAAAGTCAAGAGAAAAAAGAGAAGAATGAGAAAGAGAAAA
>ERZ894220.1068-NODE-1068-length-12559-cov-7.23129_pt1 | contig 12559 bp, 9 predicted proteins | sample MGYA00380292_ERZ894220 | MGnify/ENA primary metagenome ERZ894220 (study PRJEB32331, sample SAMN06328446) | human gut metagenome | biome: human gut microbiome; feature: stool | host: Homo sapiens | collected 2014-12-05 ... | reverse complement strand
ACGTACGCCACCATCGCCCGCAGATATCCCGGACGTGTACTGGCGATCGTCATTCGTGAGTTGAGCCCGCGCGAATCAACCGGATTGGCGTCGGTGACGGGGCTCACCTCGACCCAGCCGACTCCGGTAACCGATGTGCCAGTATTCACCGGCACCACCGGCTCGAACATTCTGAAGACCATGCTGCCGTATCTGAAGACGGTGTTGCGATAGGCGCGGCGTGATGAACACTGAATGCGTCCCGGTGCGGTGCCTCGCCTATAATCGCGTGGTATGACTGACGAGAGCACAAACGCCGCGGCCGCGATGCCGCCTTACGCCAAGCGCGAGCCGAAGCGCCGCGAATTCCACGGTGACGTTTTCGAAGACGATTACGAGTGGATGCGAGACAAAGACTCCGATGATGTGCGCAGCTACGTAGCTGCCGAAAACCAGTACTGCGAGCGTCGCATGGCGCATCTGGCGGATTTCCGGCATACGTTGTTTGAAGAGCTGAAATCGCATGTGGAAGAGACTGATATGTCGGTTCCCACGCGCGTCAATGATTACTGGTACTTCACCCGCACGCAGCAGGGCAAACAGTATGGCGTGCAATGCCGCATCCCCGTGCGCGATGCCGATGACTGGGACCCGCCGGTCGTGGATCCGCAAGGCGCGCCCGGCTCCATGCCCGGTGAACAGGTCGTTTTTGATGCGAACAAGGAATCCGAGGGGCATGACTTCTTCCGGCTCGGCGGCTTGGATCTGAGCAAGGACGGCCGTTGGATGCTGTACGGCGTGGATGTTGCGGGAGACGAGCGATATGATTTCCGCATTCGCGACCTTGCCGGGCTGGAGACCGGGGAGCCGGTCAGCGAACTGCCCGAACAGTTCACCGGCATTGGCAGCGCATGCTTCACGCCGGACGGCCAATGGGTGTTCTGGGTGGAATTGGACGATTCCTGGCGGCCGCTCGCTGTGTGGCGTCATCGTGTTGGCACGGCGGTCGAATCGGATGTGTGCGTGTACCGAGAAACCGATGAACGGTTCTGGGTGGGCGTTGGCATCAGTTTTGATGAGAGCAATATCGTGATCGGCACCGGTTCCAAAACCACCACCGAAGTGCTGATGCTGCCGGTGGCCACGCCTGAAGGCGAATTCCAAGCTTTCATTCCGCGTCAGAACGATATTGAATATGATGTGAGCTTTGCCTGTTTTGAAGGCGCGGGGGAGAACGGTGCGGATGTGCCACTCGCCGTGGTCTATCACAACGCTGCCAATCCGAATTTCGAAATCGACGTCATTGACATGCGTGGCCATGAGCCGCCGTACCGACTCGGCGAAGGCGTGTGCATTGCCGCCGGGTCGCCGTACGGCTGTGAACATGGTGAGCCGGATAAGCCGATTACCGAGGCATACTTCAACGCCGTCAATCCGGCGATATTGCAGGGTGCCCACGGTCTGGGCATCGAAGGCATCGCGTTGCATCGCAACTTTGTGTCCCTGAGCTACCGTGCCGACGGCCAGCCGCACGTGGCATACATGACCAAGAGCGCGGCTGCCGCCGACTTCCTGGCCGGACGGCCGTGGCGGTTTACGGAATTGCTGCCGCCTGCCCTGGAGGACGACTGGGACATGGTTGCCGACGATCGCGAAAACTTCACCGGCGATCATGGCGAAATCTTGTGGACCGAAGATGAGGCCCCCACGGATCACACGTCATCTTCCGATGGTGCTAGCGACGACCACCTGCCCGGTGAGACCCGGCGCTTGTACACCATCGGCGTCGGCGGCAACCCCTCGTATGAGGCGCCGCGCATGCGCTACTCGTTCGCCAGCTACACCCGCCCGGGCGAGTTGCACGAAATCGATCCCGCCACCGGTGAAGATGCGCTGCTGAAGCGAGCCATCGTGTTGGGCAACTTCAATCCACGCGATTACATGGAACGCCGTGTGTGGATTACCGCGCGCGACGGCGAACGCATTCCTGTTTCCCTCGTCTGGCACCGCGATTGCCCGGCGCAGGATTCGCCGATGTTCATTACCGGATATGGTGCATACGAGATTTCCTCCGATCCGGGGTTCTCGGTCTCTCGTCTGAGCATGTTGGATCGCGGTGTGCTGTACGCCGTGCCGCATATTCGTGGCGGCGGCGAAATGGGACGCGCCTGGTATGAGCAGGGGCGCAGACTGAACAAGAAGCATTCCTTTGAGGACTTCGTGGACGCCACACGCGCGCTGCAGAAGGCGCATTTGGCTGATGCTTGGCGCACCGTGGCCAACGGCGGATCCGCTGGCGGCCTGCTGATGGGCGCGATTGCCAATATGGCGCCCGAATGCTACGCCGGTGTTGAGGCGGATGTGCCGTTCGTGGACGCGTTGACCTCCATTCTTGACCCGGACTTGCCGTTGACCGTCACCGAATGGGACGAATGGGGAGACCCGTTGCATGACCCTGAGGTGTATCAGTACATGAAGTCGTACACGCCATACGAGAATGTGCCGGTCGCCGTGCTCGAGGGCGGCAACGACGAGGCTGCCGGTGACGGCAGTGCTGATGGGGCTGCCACCGGCGCGGTCGCCGCCGCGCAATTCCCGAGAATCTTCATTACCACTTCGATGAACGACACCCGCGTGCTGTACGTCGAGCCGCTCAAATGGCTGGCCCGTTTGCAGTCCGCCGGCGTGGACGCGGTGGCCAAGATTGAGGTCGAGGCCGGTCACGGCGGTCTATCCGGGCGTTACAAGCAATGGGAAGAGGTTTCCTATGAGAACGCTTGGTGCATGGATGTGATGGGGCTCGCTCATTAGGCCATGTCCACTAGCTGAGCGGGTTCGGGCCGGCAGGTGATAGCGCGAGTAGGCTCCTTGAACTATGGCAAAGACATATAAAATCGCCGTTATTCCCGGCGACGGTATTGGCAAGGAAGTCACTCCGTGGGCTCAGAAGGCTTTGGAAAAGGCCGCTGAAGGCGTAGCTGACTTCGAGTACGAGAACTTCGACTTGGGTGCCGAGCGCTATCTGCGCGATGGTGCGATCCTGCCCGAGGACGAAGAGGAGCGCATCAAGGCCAACGACGCGATTCTGCTCGGTGCCGTGGGCGATCCGCGCATCAAGGCCGGCATTCTGGAACGCGGCCTGCTGCTGAAGCTGCGCTTCGACCTCGACCAGTACGTGAACCTGCGCCCCTCCAAGCTGTACAAGGGCGTCACCTCGCCGCTCGCCAACCCCGGCGACATCGACTTCGTGGTGGTGCGTGAAGGCACCGAAGGTCTGTACTGCGGTGCCGGCGGCGCGGTGCGCCGCAACACCCCGCAGGAGGTGGCCACCGAGGTATCCATCAACACCGCATACGGTGTGGAGCGTGTGGTGCGTTACGCCTTCAAGCTCGCTATGAAGCGCAAGAAGCACGTCACCCTGGTGCACAAGAAGAACGTGCTCGTCAACGCCGGTGATATGTGGCAGCGCATCGTCGACAAGGTCGGCGAGGAATACCCTGAGGTCATCCACGACTACCAGCACATCGATGCGGCCACCATCTTCCTGGTCTCCGACCCGAGCCGTTTCGATGTGATTCTCACCGACAACCTCTTTGGCGACATTCTGACCGATGAGGCCGGCTCCGTGGTGGGCGGCGTGGGCTACTCCGCCTCCGGCTGCATCAACGCCTCCGACGAGTTCCCGTCCATGTTCGAGCCGATTCACGGTTCCGCTCCGGACATCGCCGGTCAGAACAAGGCCAACCCGACCGCCGCCATCCTCTCCGCCGCCATGCTGCTCGAGCATCTCGGCTTTGATGATGCGGCCAAGAAGATCCATACCGTCGTCGAAGCGGACATCGAGGAGCTCGGCTCCACCGTGCGCTCCACCGACCAGGTCGGCAAGGACATTCTGGCCCGCATGTGACCTCAAACTTGGCTCCCCTCGCTGAGGGGAGCCAGAAAACTCTCTATACTGAGTTGCATGCAAATGCGACATGGGGAATGCAAAACCGTTGGCAGCAAACTAGTCGCCGTGACCGTATCCGTCGATGATGACGGCACCGCACAGTCATGCCATATCAGCGGTGATTTCTTTATTGAATCAGTTTCGGATGCCGAATCCCATGCTTTGTTGCATGACCTGGAACGAGCTCTAATTAGCGATGATTCATTGCGGTCCGTATTGGACGCTCATCCTAGTTGCCAAATTATCGGCACAGATGAAGTTGCCATCAAAACCGCATACAGCCGAGCCGTAAGCAGCAACTTGCCCCCGCTGGCGGGGGCTCCAGCTCAGCGGGTGGGGGTGGGCAGCCCCGATGCGCCGAACATCCCAGCATCCATCAATACACAAACCAAGCAGCCCGACAAAAGCTCTGAATACCGGGAGCGCTGGAACGCCCTCAAGCCTCAACTCACCGTGATCCACGACCATCCGCGTACTCCGGACGAGCAAATGGCCATTGACGAGACCTGGGCGCGTGAAGTCGCAGCAGGAACACGACAGCCGACCATCCGATTATGGGAGTGGGCGGGCCCGGCTGTGGTCATCGGCCGTTTCCAATCGGCCCAGGACGAGGTGAATCTGGACATTGCCAAGCAGCTCGGCTTCGACGTGGTACGCCGTTGCACGGGTGGCGGAGCGATGTTTATCGAACCGGGCAACACCATTACCTATTCTCTGTATGCGCCGCTCGATTTCGTTCAGGGCGTAAGCATCGAAGAATCCTACCGGCTCTGTGACTGGTGGCTGGTCGAAGCGCTGCGCGAACTTGGCTTGGATGTGCGGTTCGCGGGCCTCAATGATATCGCCTCGCAGTACGGCAAGATCGGGGGAGCGGCGCAGCGGCGCTTCCCCGTAGGCTCAGGCGGCGCGGTGCTGCACCATGTGACCATGGCGTATGACATCGATGCGGCCAAGATGAGCCGTGTGCTCAACACCAGTCGCGAGAAGATGTCAGACAAAGCGGTGAAATCAGCGGTCAAACGCGTGGACCCGATGAAAAGCCAGACGGGTCTCAGCCGCGAACACATCGTCGAGCACCTTATTGACTGGTTTGCGGCGTGATTTCACCGATGGCCGTATACGATTTTGCCGGTGGCCGTGCGCGGTTTTGTCATGGGCGAGCGCGGTAACCGCGACAGTGCCGTTTTTCGCGGTAACGCATTCGTCAGCATGCCGTACGGCTATCGGATCGTGCCACACATGAAGTGACGAATGAGGGCATGCTCCTGACGAAACCTGTGGGGGCGCGTTACAATATGACGGATGGGCGACGACGGTCATAGGACAATAAGGATGGTGCGATGAGCTTGGAAACGCCAAACGCTTTTGCTGACGAGGAAAACATCCTGTTGCATACGGCATTGTTCAAGCAGGTATCGCCAGCCGAAGCCGAGGAGCTGTTGCCGCATTTGAAGCATGCGACGTTCGATAAAGGCGACTATATCTTCTCCGAAGGCGATACCGATCAGCGCATGTATTTACTGGAGCAGGGGCGCGTCAAGCTGATTCGCACTTCTTCCGATGACCGCGTGCAGCTGCTGTCCATCCACGCGCCGGGCGAAGTGCTTGGCGAGATTCCGGTATTCGACCCTCATGGTGGCCCGCGCACCGCGTCCGCGGTGTCCATGAGCCATGGCACGCGCGTGGTCTGGCTGGAGCATGATGCCCTGTTCGCATGGCTTGATGAGCATCCGCGTGTGGCCATCGACATGTTGCAGGTCATGGCCAACCGCCAGCGCGGCAACAACGAACGCATCTCCGACTTGGTATTCATGGATGTGCCGGCGCGTCTGGCCAAGACATTGCTCAACTTGGGCTCACGTTTCGGCGAGCCGGTGGAACAGGGCCTCAAAGTGCCGCATGACCTGACTCAGGAAGAGCTGGCCCAACTGGTGGGCTCCAGTCGTGAGACCGTGAACAAGGCGTTGATGGACTTTTCCAACCGCGGATGGATCGCACGTGACGGCCGATCGATCATCATCTTCCAGCCAGGTATGCTGATTCGACGCTCGCGGCGCTGACCGTTCGGCTGACTTCCAGCCAATGTTACGCTAGTGCGATTCTTGTGATGATATGTTCACGGGAGCTGACCGTAAGCCCGGTTGGTAGGGCACCCCATTTAGAATGGGGCCCATGCCCAAAAAGAAGTCCCTCACTCTCCAACGTGTGCTTGTTCTCCTCTTGGCCTATATCATGCTTGCCGTCTGCGGTGGCGTGGTGGCCAGCGTGTTGTTTGTACCGGGTGTGGTCGGTGCCAATAAGGCCGCCAAAGCGGTGATTCCGTCGCTCAAGGTAGAAAACGTGGACTTCGACGTGACTAGTCTGCCCCAGAAGTCGACGATGTACGCGCGAGACGGTTCCACCGTTATCGCGACGTTCTACAACCAAAACCGTATCGTCGTGCCGCTGAAGAAGATTTCCAAAACCATGCAGCAGGCAGTGGTGGCGCGCGAAGACCGTCGATTCTGGACTCACGCCGGCGTCGATGTGCAAGGCGTGATGCGTGCGTTCGTGCAGACCTACCTCGTCAAAGGCTCCCAGCAGGGTGGTTCGTCGCTGACCCAGCAGTACGTCAAGAACGTGCTGCTGATGCAGGCGATCGAGGATGACGATTCGATCGCCCAGTACCATGCCACTGAAGACACCATCGCCCGTAAGATTCGCGAGATGCTGATTTCCGTGCAGATGGAAAAGAAGTATTCCAAGGCCGAGATTCTGCAGGGCTATTTGAACATCGCCCAGTTCGGCAACAACCTGTATGGCGTGGAAACCGCGGCCCAGCGCTACTTCAGCGTGTCCGCCGCCGATTTGAACGTGGTGCAGTCCGCCACCATCGCGGCTATCACCAAGAACCCAAGCCTGTACGATCCGCTGGTCGAAGAGAACCAGAAGGAAAGCGAAAACCAACGCAATATCGTGCTCAAGCTGATGCTGCAGGAAGGATACATCACCCAGGACCAGTACACCGAAGCTGTGAACACGCCGTTGAAGGACACGCTGAAAGTACAGGACGTGAATGTCGGCTGTCAGGACACTGGCGATTACGCGTACTTCTGCGATTTTGTGGTGCATCGCATCCAGAACTCCGAAGAATTCGGCAAGACTCGTGCCGAGCGTAACAAGCTGCTGCAGGAGGGTGGCCTGAAAATCGTCACCACGCTGGATGTGGAAGCGAATTCCACGATGATGGAGACCGCGCGTAATACCATTCCACCGGACGATCCCAGCGGCATGGAGATAGCCATGGCCGCAGTCAAACCGGGAACCGGCGAAGTGCTGAGCTTTGGCCTGAATCGTTACTATGACGCCACTCCGGCAGCCGCGAACGATCCCACCAGGACGAGCCAGAACTATGCCGTCGATTTGGCGGATGGCGGTGGTTCTGGTTGGACCATCGGTTCGTCCTGGAAGCCGATCAACCTGATTGCGTGGATGGAAGCGGGCCATTCCATCAACGACAACCTCCAGACCTCGACGTCATACCCCACTACGGACTTCGCCTGCAGTAACTATTCGGGCGGTGCCGATTCGTGGAACGTGTCGAACGCCATGGGCGCAGGTACAGTGAACCCGGAAAGCCCATTCCTCGGTCTGGTCCGTTCGCATAACACTACTCAGGCTTCCATGGGTGCCATCCTCAAACTGTGCAAGGTGGCGGACACCGCGACTGAACTGGGATACCATGACGCCGCCACGGGTGAGACCATCGACAAAACCCAGGTGTATACACCATCCATGATGATCGGCTCGGTGAATGTGTCCCCGCTGACCATGGCGAGCATCTTCGCCGTATACGCCTCGAATGGTGTGCAATGCAACCCGATTGCCATCAGCAAGGTGACCGATAAGGACGGCAACGATCTCAAGGTTCCATCCGCGAACTGCCATCAGGCGGTGGATAAGGACATCATCCAAACACTCGCTTATACCCTGAACCAAGGTACGGTGCGGCCGGATGGTGCCGGTTGGTCATTCAGATTGGCTGACGGGCGTAAGTCGTTTGGTAAGACCGGTACCAGTGAGGATCTTGCGGTGTCCGGTGGATCGTTCATTCCTAATCAGATTGCGGCGTTCGCTGTGGTCGGCGATGCACAGAACCCGTACACCAACCGTATTTCCAACATTGCCATCAACGGCCGGTACAACAGCTATTGGGATGGTTCGACAATCGCGGCTCCGGCCGTTACCAACTTCTTCAATAGCTACATTTCCAAGAAGAAAATACCGATTGACAACGATTACGGCCAGCCCGTCTCGAAGTACACCACGACTGGCAAGTATCTGGGCATTGGCGGACGAACGTTCAGCGTGCCGCAGACCACTACGAATGGCAACAGCCAATCGCAGAGCAGCAACAATCAGTCTCAGTCGCAGAACACTGGGCAAAACAACACCCAAACCCAGGGCACCAATTCAGAGCAGTCGAATGATGGCCAGTGATTGGTGATTGGCGTTTGACATTTGGTGATTGCAGGCCGGCTGAGTCTACGTAACATGGCCGACTGCGATACCCAAATTACGTAGTTTGCGGGCGTTACCTGTTTCAGGTGACGCCCGTTTTACAATACTTAATGACAACGCCATCGCGTTCATCGAATATTTGCCATGAACGTGCATCGGAAAGGGGAACGATGAGCAACGACGATCTGACGCATGAGAATTTTGATTTTCGTGGATTCGACGTGCCGGATCTCAAAGCGGTGACGCTGGCTTCGTCTTCGGACGGCGATCAGTCCAAGCAGCCGAAGACCAAGCACGAGGATGCATCGAAGAACCGTAAGCACGGTAAGAAGAAGTCAAAATCCGATGCACGGTCCAAGAAGCGGGCCGGCGCGGGCAAGACGAGCGAATCGTTCGATGATTATGAGGAAAGGGAAGCTGTGAGCAAGGCAGATAAGAAAGTCAGCAAGGACCGTCCGGGGCTGTTTGCGCCAATGACGCTGCGCGAGGTGACCGTGCGTAATCGTATTTGGTTGCCGCCGATGTGCACGTATTCGTCGTTCGCCCGCGATGGTAGGCCCACGCCGTTCCACTACCAGCATTACGTGTCTCGCGCGTTCGGCGGATTCGGCATGGTGATTGTCGAATCCACCGCCGTGGCTCCTGAGGGGCGTATCACGCCGTGCGATCTGGGCCTGTGGGAAGACGGGCAGATTGATGCTTGGCGCTGGATCGTGGACGGTATTCGCGAGGCGGGTGCGGTGCCTGCCATCCAGCTCAACCATGCGGGGCGTAAGGCTTCGACTGGTTGCTTTGCCGTTGGTTACGACGGTCAGAACGTGCCGGAGGAGGCGGGCGGCTGGCCTACCATGGCACCGTCTGAAATCGCGTTCGGTGGGTTGCGTACGCCGCGCGCGCTGTCCGTGGATGAGATTCATGGTCTGGTCGGCGCGTTCGCCGTGGCGGCGGGCCGTGCGGTGGCCGCCGGCTTCCAGGCGATTCAGATTCATGCCGCGCATGGCTATCTGATTTCTCAGTTCCTTGACCCGCTGAGCAATGAGCGTGATGACGAATATGGTGGCGATTTGACCGGTCGCTCTCGGTTCCTGGTCGAGGTTGTGGATGCCGTGCGTGGGGCCGTCCCTGAGGGCGTGCCGGTTCTGGTGCGCATTTCGGCCACGGATTGGGCCGCCGGCGGTTGGGATTTGGACCAGACCATCGCACTATCCAAGGTGCTGAAGGAGCATGGCGTCGATGTGATGGACGTATCCACCGGCGGCATCATGTCGGGAGTGTCGATTCCGGTCAAGCCGAACTATCAGGTGCCGTTCTCCGAGCAGGTCAAGGCCAAGGCCGATATTCCGGTGACCGCGGTGGGTCTTATCACCAAGCCGAAGCAGGCGGCCAAGATTCTGGCCCATGGCGAAGCCGATGCCGTGGAGATTGGCCGCGCCGCATTGCGTGATCCATACTGGCCGTTGCGTGCAGCCAACAAGCTGGGCATACCGTCCACCGAGATCCCCTACGCCCCGCAATACGTGGCCGGTGCGTACTAAATCCTCATGGGGCGGTAACTTTCCCATAGGGCGGTAACTTTCCCATGGGGCGGTAACCCAAAACGGCGGTATTCTGCGGAATGTGAAATTTGGCTAACCGCCCCATGGGACAATCACCGCCCCATGAGGGTTTTACCGCCCCATGGGTAATAGGGCAATATGTGAGTTCACTCCACGTCTACGCCGACGGCGTCGGAGACGTGCTCGAATCCGTCGCGGCGCAGCAGCTGGGCCAGACCGCGTTTCAACACGGTAATCTGCTGCGGGCCTCGGTACATCAGCGAGCTGATGAACATGACCAAGCTGGAGCCGGAACGAATCTTCGCATAGGCTTGCTCGGGGGTAAAGACGCCACCGATGCCGGCGATAGCGAACCGGTCGCCATACTCTTTATACACCTTGCGAATCAGCTCGGTGCTGGCGTTGGTGCACGGGCCGCCGGACAGGCCGCCCTCCCAATCGCGCGGAATCTCGAGGCCGGTGCGGTCCTTCTGCAGATTGGCGATGGACAGCCCCTGCACATTGTGCTCGGCCAGCACATCGAGCAGTTCCTTGTACTCGCCCCACGGCTTGTTCAACGGCATCTTGACCAGCGTGGGCTGCGGGCGGTCGATCTTGTCGAGCGCCGTAAACAGACGGTCGAGCGCTTCCGGAGTCGCGGTGAACGGTTCGCCGACGTGCGTGTTCGGGCAGGAGACGTTGACCTCCACCATCGCGGTGCGGCCGGCGGCGCGGCGCATTGAAATGCAGTAATCCTCAATGCCTTCGTCCAAATCGCCGCACTGGTCGTCGTTGGTGCGGGCGATCGACACGGACAGCTGCATCTGGCGGGCCTGAGTCCAAGCCTTCTCGGCGCGCTCGATGACCTTGTCCGAACCGATGTTGGCGAGGCCGACGTGCACCATCATCGAATCGTATTCAGGCAGACGGTGGAACCACGGCTTGGCGTTGCCCGGGCAGGGACGCGAGGTGGTGGAGCCTACGGTTTCGAAGCCGAAGCCGGCATGGTCCAGCACCACGGGCATCTCGCAGTTCTTGTCGAGGCCGGCGGACAGGCCGAACGGGTTGGTGAAATCGACGCCCATCACATTCGTTTCCAGAATGGGGTCGGTGTAGTCGAGCATCAGCTGTTCGGCGAGCAGCAGCGGCGGGACGTTCTTGACGACGTGGCAGAACTCGATCATCTGATCGTGTGCCTCATCGGGGCGGTGGTTGAACACGAAGTTCGGTTTGATGATGTGCTTGTAGCCGAAGGTGAACAGATCGGTGGTGGCTTTGTTGACGGCGTCGTGCCAGAAGCTTTCAGAAACGTAAGTCATACCGCCTATTGTCTCACGCTTGGGCCGGTGCGGCTAGGTGATTCCGACCTAGGCGAATTGGGGAAGGGGCTACCGCGTGTCGAGGCGCACGCAGGCGTCGGCTCGGCAGAAGATACATGAACCGGGACGCACCAGGTATCAGGCGTGACTCTCCGCTGAGCAACGCGCGCGGGAGAGTCGTCGGTCGTGAGCTATCGCGCTAGTGGCCGCTGTGAGAATATCGGTTCGCGCAATGTGCGATTTTGCGCGGTTTTGTGGAAATGACACCTGAATTGCTCGGAATTTTCGAGAAATTGTCCCCAAAACGCTCAAGCCGGTTTGGTTTGTGAGCTTTTGCGTGCGATAATGTTCGCATGATTTCGTCACAACGTCAGCACCTCATCTTGAGCAGGTTGCGCACACGCGGGGCAGTGCGCATTACGGCGCTATCGAAGGAACTGGGTGTGTCGGCGATGACCATCCGCCGCGATATCGCCGAACTTGCCGACAAGGGACTGTTGAAGCGCGTCCATGGCGGCGCGGTGACTACCAGTACCTTGCTCAGCGAACCCCTGTTCTCTGTCAAGTCTCAGATGGATATCGGCCTGAAGGACGCCATCGCCCAGGAAGCCATCAAATATGTGGCTCCCGGCGATGTAATCGCCATCGGCGGCGGCACCACGGCCTATGTCTTCGCCCAGCATCTGCTCGAATCGCAGCAGTCCAGCGGCATCACCATCCTCACCAATTCGATTCCCGTGGCCGAGCTGGTCCAGGCCCTCGAATCCAAGGATGTGGAGGTGATCGTCACCGGCGGCGTGATCACCCGATCGAACTCGCTTGTCGGCCCGATCGCGGACAAGGTCGTCGCTTCGCTGCGTGTCAACACCGTATTCCTCGGCACCCACTCGGTGTCGATTCCCCGTGGCTTCCTGATGCCGAATTCGCTGGAAGCCGCAACCGATATGGCGATGATGGACATCGCCGATCGCGCCATAGTTTTGACCGATCACACCAAGTGGAGCTGCACGTCGCTGTCGCTGTTTGCGCGCTTCGACCAAGTGGACACGGTCATTACTGACGACGGGCTCGACCCCGACTCCGCCGCCAAAACCAAGGATTTAGTAAAGGAGCTCGTGCTGGCCCACCAGAGCGAGACCATTGAGGAAAGTGAGCAAACCCATGGCTGATTTCGCCAACTACACCCCCGGGGAGTATGCGAAGGAGCATATCCGCATCACGCCGGCGACGCTGCCGACGATCTTACGCGTGTAGATCTCGGTGGTCGCCGTATCATT
>ERZ894220.1057-NODE-1057-length-12746-cov-6.71578_pt1 | contig 12746 bp, 15 predicted proteins | sample MGYA00380292_ERZ894220 | MGnify/ENA primary metagenome ERZ894220 (study PRJEB32331, sample SAMN06328446) | human gut metagenome | biome: human gut microbiome; feature: stool | host: Homo sapiens | collected 2014-12-05 ... | reverse complement strand
GAACCCCTGTTACCACCGTGAAAGGGTGGTGTCTTGACCGCTTGACCAAGGGGCCTTATGGTTACCAACAGTACATTATCTTGCCCTGCCCTTAGTATATTACATTGTTTTTTCTTATTTTGTCAACATAATTTTTATATAAAATATTTTTTTATTTTATAATATGTTTTTTCATAGCAAGATAATAAAAATCCTTTCAAACGTAGTTTGAAAGGATACTTTATTACTACTTGAATTTTCTTTTTCTTGCAGCTTCAGATTTCTTTTTTCTTTTAACACTTGGCTTTTCATAGTGCTCTCTTTTTCTTACTTCAGCAAGCACTCCAGCATTAGCGCATTTTCTTTTAAATCTACTTAAAGCTTGCTCTAATGATTCGTTTTCTCTAACCTTTATTTCTGACACTCTTAATTCCTCCCTTCGTCAGTGAAAATATATAAGTATTTAACACTGTGGGTTTACTTAAATCAATATTAATTATACAGTAACTCCTGAAATACTGTCAATATTGTATTATCATCATAAATCCCAAAGATTATTGTTTTTTTATAAATCACTTACATTTTTTCGTATTTTTTTACTTTTTTCACACTTCATTATTCTTTATACATTTTATTATCGTAATGTCCTGCAATATATTTAAACTAAATATCAATTTTTATTTAATAATAAAACTTTAAGTCATTAAAAGACACCTTCTTTATCTAACTATTTTTTTAACTTACTTTATTATGTTTACCAATTTCAGCTAAATATATTATTATTGGACTAATTATCAGATAAAGATTTTATTAAACAAAAAAAGATTAAGCAAATTCATACTTAATCTTTTTTGATTATAATAATTCTTTTCTAAGATCTTCTGCCTTTTTAGATGATAAGTAACTAATAGGCACATCAAATATAGTATATGCCCCTCTCTTACCTTCCTTATACATTCTAAATATAGCTCTGGCATAAGCCACCAATATTGAACCTGTAAATTCTGGATTACTATCAAGAACTAGTTTAAATTCCATGACAAAATTATTTTCTCCACTATTACCAGAACAAATTACAAAGCCACCATGAGACATTCCTCTATGTTTATTCTTAAATTCTTCTTCAGTAATAAAATTCACTTCCGTTTCATACCCTAAAAAATAATATGGCATATTTTTTATTGAATTTTCTATAAAAGATAAATCTGCGTCTTCTTCAGCAACTACATAGCATAGTCTCTTATGCATTTCTCCATCATTTAAAACTGGTTTTTCACCGTGTCTAACTCTCTCTATTGCCTCTTTTATAGGTATAGTATATTGTATGGCTGTTTTTACTCCCTTAATCCTCCTAATAGCATCCGAATGCCCTTGACTTACTCCACTACCCCAAAATGTATATTCAGTGCTATTAGGAAGTATAGCCTTCCCTAATAATCTATTTAATGAAAATAAACCTGGATCCCATCCTACTGATAAAAGTGCTATTTTTTCATTTTCTTTGCTCACTTCATCAACACCTATAAAATGTTCCTCTATTTTTGCATGAGTATCAAAACTATCTATCACATTAAAATATTTTGCTATTTCTGCACTTTGCTGTGGCAAATCAGTTGCTGAGCCTCCACAAAGAATCATCACATCAATGATACCAATATAGTTTTTAATTTCCGAAATATGTAGAAGCTTTGAATCACTTATGATATTTTTTACATTCCTTCTAGTAAATATAGCTTCTAATTTTAAATCCTCACTGTTCATCAATGCCTTTTCAACAGCTCTTCCTAAATTTCCATATCCAACAATGCCAATATTAATTTTGTTAGTCATAATTTTTAGTTCCCCAAGAGAAAAATTTTTTCATTTAATTTTACTCTTCTAAATTTTCTTTTATACCTTCTTTCTATAAATCTTCTTATATTTATTTATTTAAAATTTGAATTTTGTTACATTTAATGATAAACTACACTTACATTACACATGTATATACATAAGTAAACATATATAAATTCTTATGTTTTTGTTTTTTTGGAGAGGAGATTGCATTATGAAAAAAATTAAAAACTTTTTAAGCCATATATTCATTGATGGATTAAGTGGCATGGCTTTAGGATTATTTTCAACCTTAATAATTGGTACAATACTTCAACAAATAGGTAATTTTATACCTAATAATATAGGAACTATGATTTACCTTATAGGAAAACTTGCTGCTTCTTGCACTTGTGCTGGTATTGGTGTTGGTATTGCCTATAAATTTAAAGAGAGTCCCCTAGTTACCATATCAGCTGCTGTAGCCAGCATAATTGGAGGTTTTGCTACTAAAATATTATCTGGCCAAATACTTACTGAAACTGGCTCAGTATTACTTGTAGGCCCTGGAGAACCTCTAGGTGCATTTATTGCTGCATTAATTGGAATTGAAATTGGACATGTTATAAGTGGAAAGACAAAAATAGATATAATCATCACTCCACTTATTACTATTCTTAGCGGATCAGCTGCTGGATTACTAATTGGGCCATCAATATCAAAATTTATGACTTGGCTAGGAACTATTATAATGTTTGCTACAGAACAACAACCTTTTATTATGGGTATACTGGTTTCTGTAATAATGGGAATACTTCTTACGCTACCAATAAGCTCTGCTGCCATTGGCGTAATCCTAAATTTAAATGGAATAACAGCTGGTGCTGCCACTATAGGTTGTTGTTGCCAAATGGTTGGCTTTGCTGTGGCCAGCTATCGAGAAAATAAATTGGGTGGTCTTTTAGCTCAAGGAATAGGTACTTCTATGCTTCAGATTCCTAACATAGTAAAAAAGCCTGTAATTTGGCTTCCTGCAATAATATCTAGTGCTATTTTAGGTCCTGTTTCTTCTGTTATATTTAAAATGACAAATAACGCTACAGGATCTGGTATGGGATCAGCTGGATTTGTAGGACAAATCATGACTTATCAAACGATGATTGGTTCAACTTCTAGCAAAACAGTAATATTACAAATAATCTTAATGCATTTTATTCTACCTGCTTTATTAACCTTGCTTATTTCTGAGTTTATGAGAAGAAAAGAATGGATAAAACAAGGAGATATGGCCTTAGATATATAGCATTTCAATAAAATACTATATACAAAAAAAGGAGCTGTACACTAATTGTTTAGTGCAACAGCTCATTTTTTATATAATACCTATTATAAATTCATTAAATATATAAATATCCCTGAAACTACTATTATAATAGCTAAATCAATAATAGCTAATATTTTTTCTTTTTTCACTATTGATATTATAATTGTAATAATTCCTAATATAATATTGATAATAGCTATTAACGTATTGGTAAATAGCCCTCTTAAAAATAAAGATTCTATTAAATATAATCCTGTAACTATAAATAATATAATATGCATTATTTTTATAAATAAACTTTTATCAGAAAATATATTCTTACTCATATTATTCTCTCCTCTTTTGTGTAATATTTAAGTTTTAATACTTTTAGAAATATTTTACTATACGTTTTAAATAAATTCAATATATCAATTTTAATAATTCTTCATGCTCTACTTATAATTATACAATATGGAGTTAACTCAAGGTCAAGATTTTTTATGCTTTTTATTTATTATTAGTTTTATTTTGAAAATCTTCATTGTTAATAATGAAACGTTCATGAATTCCTTCACCAATTTTTCCACGCTCATCAAAAGCTTCAACTTTAAACACAAGTCTTCTTCTATCAACCTCTATAAGTTCAGTTTTTGCTATAACTTCCATACCTATTGGTGTACTTGATATGTGCTTTATATTTATAGAAGTACCTACACTACCTTGCCCTTCTTCTAACTCACTTTGAATACTTTTATAAGCTGCTTCCTCCATAAGTGCTACCATGGCCGGTGTTGCATATACATTTAATTCTCCACTTCTTAAAGCTTTAGCTATATTATTTTCACTTACTTTATCTTTAACTTCTCCAATTATCCCTACTTTAATCATTTTCTTTCCTCCTTTAATTCCTTAAATTATTTTTATATGCTAACCCATTCACCCTCCAAACCTATCACCTTTCACTGATAGGAACAAGCTGCAACAAACTCCACGAACCCAATCTGTTCTGGTTGGTCTACTATTATAAATAGATTATAAAAATTGTATAACTTTATTGCAACTTGAAAAAGTTATTAGTAAATATGTGTAGTATATATTCTACAACCACTTTTTAATATTTTATAAAACACTGTACTATATTGCTCAATAATTTCGCTCTTATAATTTCCTATGTAAATTTAACTTTTTTATTTGAATAAAAGTCTTGTCCACATACATGTATATTATGCCATTTACATTGATTTCTACATTTATTCTTAAATACATAATTTATTGCTTTTTGGATTGTACTGTCTGACTGCTTATCATTAACTTCTGCCGGATTCATCATTATAAATAAAATACTTTTATATAAACCATTCTCCATAATTATTAAAATTCCCAATCATATTATTGGTCTTATGTCCATATTTGGGAGACAAAAAGTTAAACTTTTTTATGCTGCACTTCTAGCTAATAATTAACATTGTTCTAGTGTCATGTAATTATATAGAAGAATGAACACCTTTCTCCGTTACACTCCGAAATGCGGGCTAAAATTCTAAGCTCGCTCTGCGTTTCTCTTGAGTTTACTAAGAATTTTATGCCTTTGTAAGCCTAACAACTGTCTCAGCGTGTGTGTAGACAAGCTGTTTTAACATTTACACGTACAGTTAACCAGCCCTCCCCCTACATCATTTATATTTTTTATACCAATATGATACTTACATCTTCTTCAATATAAGTTTTATATAACTTTTGCTAATACAATCTCTTAAATAAAATTAATTATCATTGTATCCATTTTGAATAGTATTAAAACACATTTTCCAATATTGTTCACGTTCTATTATTTTAGCTGGGTCATAAGATAATCCAAAATATTCAATTAAAGTATACGTAAAATACTCTTCGAAATATTCAGCACCTTTTTCCTTATATAAATCAATTAATTTTTTATTGCCTCCATGTTTAGAATCAAGATAATTTCCCCAACGCTGTGCAACACCTTCTCCACCAGTAGCTGATCCAATATAGAGCTTTCCTGTGTTCTTATCTGTAAGACAATATACTCCTGTTACCTTTTTTAAAACTTCATAATATGTAGGCATTATCTTCCCATTAAAGATATCATTTAATTTTCTATATGCAATATGTACACGATCATATCCTTCAAATTTCTCACCACTATATTGACAAGGAAGAATCTCTTTAACTGTACAACTTTCTATAACCTTTCCCATTCTAAAAACATATCGTGCATATGTATTTCCTTTTTTATACCTCATTACAAGTCTACCGAACAAAGGAGTGAATTTTTCTATAATTTTCACTTCTGCCCTACTATCAATTGGTACATCTACAATTTCTGCTGCTGAAATAAACAACCATTCATCATAGGATATTTTTATAAAACTAAATACTGTTTGTCCTATATTGAAATTCTTTTTCTTTCCATACCATCCCCAATATGAGCAATCAGTTATACCACTCCTCTTTTCCTCTTCATTTAAAGACAACCACTTGTCTATATATGAAACTCCACCGGAACCTTCTGTCATATTTAATTCAATTCTACTGTTGTCTATTTCTTCCTGTGTTAAATTTAAAATGTTATTCAATGATAAATCCATATTCTAACTCCATACTTCATATATTATATTTTTGATTTTTAAATTTACCATATAATTAAAACTACACTATTCCCTTATTTATTTAAAATATCTACTCTATCAGTAATTTCCTTAGGTTCTATTTTAATATAATTTCTATTATCTAAAAACTCTTCTTCCCTATGATATTTTATATAAGGCAATTGTTCACTTCTGAAATCTAATCTTACATACTCATCTATATTTAATAGTTTATATTGAGATTCTTGTATTTCTTTTGATATTATTATTTTTCCATTTTCCTTAAATGTTATTAACCCCTTATCAAATAGTGCATCATGAGTTGGGCATAGTAATAATCCATTATTAACATCTAACCTTTCCTTATTAGTTGCCTTTCCCCATGGTTTACAATGACTTGCTATCAATAAACTTTTTATATTTAGTCCGCAAATAGCACATTGACACGATCTATATAATAACTTCTCCTTAAACAATCCTTGTCCAATTCTTGCTTTTATTATTCTATTCTTTTCTGTTTCATCTTTAAACTTATGAATTAAACTATTGATTTCTTCTATGTATTTCTCATCTATTTGTGTTATTTCAGTTATATCTATACTATTTCTATCTGTAGCTAACTTTAATAAATAGTCTCCGAAGTCTTTTCCTATCTCAAATAAATATCCTTGGCTACCTCTTCCTTCCTTTGTAAAAGGAGAATATTTACTTGGGCATAATTCCAATATATCTGAAATATTATCATCTATACTAACTGGACTATCTAAAATATTATACTTCGCCTTTATTAACCACCCTTCATTCTCCCACAAATTAACCTTATCTAACGCTGACGGTCTATTAGCATCAATAGCTGACTCTTTTGCTATGTTTATTGAAACTAAATTCCTTTTATACATGCTAAAAATTATATCTCCAGTTTTAACCTTAACCATGTTTGACCAATGAAAAATTTCTCTTCCTGTAGCGGTTAACTTTGGCGCCCATAAATACTCTCCAACTCTCTCTTCATTATACGTTTTATTTTGAAAAACTATAAAATAATTCACTTTAAACTCCCCCTAATATTTAGATATATTAACCATTTTACACCATTATCTTTGTATGTTATATGTTTTTCAAATTTTCTTTAATCCATTTCGGTATATTCTCCACCTTTTCGCCTTTTATCAGCTTTTTCATAATTTCAGCAGCATCTTCTTTTTTCCAAAATCTATCTCTTATGTAACAATCATGACTGCAATATTTTCTTTTAACTGAATAATCTTTAAATTCTTCACCACAATATTCACATCTAATATTGTAAGTCTTTCTATTACTATTCTTATAACTATACCTACATTTATTACAGCAATATTTTCTTCTAGGCCCCTTACCACTTTGTATAATTTCTTTATTACAATTCAAACAGAATCTTTTTTCTATTTTATTAATCTTCTTCATTTTCTTCTTTTTAGATGTAATATACTCACTAAATGGTTCCTTTCTTCTACAGTAACCTCTTACTGAATCTCTTGTGATATTTAATTGTTTTGCTATTCTCTTATATCCTAATCCTTGGTTTCTTAATTCTATAATTTTTATCTTTTGTTCTTCAGTCATTACTAACCCACTCCTAATTTAATAATAAATGTAGTAATCACTCTAATTCTTAAATTTGTCAAGTAAAGTAAAAAAAGCTAGCTAAAATAAATTATTAAAATCCATTCTAACTAGCTAATTATACTTATTAAATTTCTACTTCAAACTCAGTGCCATCAAGCAAAGTTACTATAATATTTTCTCCCTCAAATACTGTCATCTTCTCTATAAAAATGAAAAATAAACTTTCATTAAACTCTTCTATTTGAATTGCTTTATCTAATATTCCAATAAACTGTTTTGCTTTGTATTTCTGAAGCTCATTTCCATTATTACTTACTTCATTCCACTTCTTAATAAAGTAATCTTTATTTTCAATCATGTTATTAAATATATCTACAAATGCACTAACTAAAGTCATATCATAAACATGTTTATTCCTGCAGCCTTTAACACCTTTAGATATATTTCTTTGACTACATATCCATACAAACTTCTTTAACCTTTCATCATTACCTCTCCATACTCTTCTTCCAAAAGCTCTACCACATCTTCCACATATAATTTTTTCCTGACATTGGACTGTTTTTTAATCCAGGCTCAACTTTTTGTATCTGATGTTTTTCTGAAAAAGCTTGCCTTCTTTCAGTTTCTAATTGTACTGCTTCCCACATCTCTTTATCAATTATCGCTGGATGGCTTTCTTCTACATAGTATTGCGGCACCTGCCCTGTATTCTTTGCTTTTTTCTTTGTAAGAAAATCTACTGTATAAGTCTTTTGAAATAATGCATCTCCCTTATATTTTTCATTGGCTAGCATTTTTCTTATTGTACTTTCATACCATTTAGATTTTCCATTCCACCCCTTTACTCCTTCTTCTTCAAGTTCTCTAGCTATTCTATTAGCACCTTTTCCATCAAGAAAATCCTTATAAATTCTTCTTACTATTTTTGCTTGCTCTTCATTTATAATAAGATTTCCATCTTTATCTTTATCGTATCCTAAAAACTTATTATGATTTACAATTACCTTTCCCTGCTCAAATTTTCTTCTAATTCCCCAAGTAGAGTTTTCGCTTATGCTTCTTAATTCATCTTGTGCTAAGGAGCTTAATATTGTAAGAAGAACTTCACCTTTTGAATCTAATGTATCAATATTTTCTTTTTCAAAAACAACCCCAATTCCCAGTTCTTTTAAAGTTCTTACATAATTTAAGGTATCTAATGTATTTCTTGCAAATCTAGATATAGATTTAGTTATTATCATATCTATTTTTCCTGATTTACAATCTTCTATCATCTTATTGAATTTCTCTCTCTTCTTTGTATTAGTTCCGCTAATTCCTTCATCCGCATATATTCCTGCCATCTCAAACTCTGAATTGCTATTAATATAATTTGTATAATATTCTACTTGTGCTTCATAACTTGATAGTTGCTCCAGCTGGTCCGTAGATACCCTGTAATATGCTGCTACTCTTTTTCTTCTTCTCCCTGTAGGTTCTATCAAATTTACTTGGTTCTCTCTTGCTGGTATAACTGTAATACTTCTTGCCATCCTTAACCTCCTCTTTCACAATAATTGCCTCTTTTATGTTAAGCTTGCTAACAACTAAATCCTCAACTGCTGTTCCACTACAAGCATCTTTTCCATTCCTAATATAATTGCTACATTGCCATACCACTTTCTTATAACGTGTATTACTATTCCAAACTCTTCTTTTAAGAGTACTTCCACATTTACTGCAATATAGCATCCCACTTAATTCATATCTTTTCCTATATTTATTTGTTTGTCCTATAATATTTCCTTTAGCTTCTGCTCTTCTTCTCAGCTCTATCTGTACTTCTTCCCACATTTCTCTAGATATAATAGGTGAATGATTATCTTCTACATAATAACTATCTAATTGTCCTTTATTTCTTACTGTATATTTCTTTTTATTTTCAGGAGTATAATACTTCTGAAGTATGGCATCTCCTTTATACTTTTCATTTTTCAATATTCCTAAAATAGTAGCTTCTTGCCACCTTGCTCCTGTAACTGTTGATACATTATCCTTATCTAATTCTTTTGCAATAGTAGTTACACCTTTTCCCTCTATATACTCATTAAATATCCTTGTTACAATTTCGGCTTCTTCTCTATTAATAACTAATTCTCCAAATTCGTTTTTATCATATCCTAAGAATCTATTAGTATTAATTATTAATTCTCCCTACATAAACTTTTTTTCGCTCTCCATTTAAGATTATCACTTACATTTTTACTTTCTTCTTGTGCAAAAGAAGAAAGGACGGTAAGCATAAACTCACCGTCCCCTGACAAAGTATTAATATTTTCTTTTTCAAACCTAACTTCTACACCTATATTCCTTAATTCTCTTACTGTACTTAATACTATTGTAGTATTTCTTGCAAATCTAGATATGGATTTAGTTATTATTAAATCTATTTTTTCTTCTCTGCAAAAGCTCAACATCCTTTGAAACTCTGGTCTTTTATCTGTTGTTCCTGTTATTCCTTTATCAGCAAATACTCCTACAAATTCATAATTTTGATTACTAGAAATAATGTTTTTATAGTACTGTATTTGATTTTCTAGATATTCTTCTTGGCTTTTATTATCCGTTGATACTCTTGCATAAGCGCATACTCTTTTCTTTTGCCTTTGAACTTCTTTAATAGGCTCAATAATTCTTACCTTCATTGTTTTGTCTCCTTTCTATCAAATTGGTACTACTATACATCACTCTTATCCTCACAGAAGTCAACGTTATAAGCTACTTATTAAAAATCATAACAGTTGCATCAAATCCAGCAGCTTTAAGCTTTTGAACTTGCTTATCTGCATTTTCTTTAATAGAAAAAGAACCTGCCATAACTCTATATAATGGTTTATCATCACTAGAATTACTAACAGATTCTTCTTTATAAGCTATCCCTAATTGAGCTAAGATAGCTTTTGAAATAGCTTTAATTATTTCTTTTTTCTTACTATCAAATAAGCTATTATCTTTTGAATTATCTATAAACCCTAATTCAATTAATATAGCTGGTGCTTTTGTTTCTCTTAGCACATAAAAATTTGCTTTCTTAACTCCTCTATTTATAAATCCAATATTAACAATAGCTGCTTGTATTTTATCTGCCATAGCTTTAGATCTACTATCTTGATTTAAATAGGTATAAGTTTCTACACCAGTTGCAGCTTCAGGTTTAAATGCATTTGTATGAAATGATATAAAGTAATCATAATTATTTTTATTCTCATAATTACTTCTTTGCTGCAAACTTAAAGTAGTATCGGTAGTTCTAATCTCATCAACAATTACTCCATGTCTTCTTACTTCATTAACTACTTCTTTTCCTATTACTAAAACTTCATTACTTTCTTTCCTTCCATTATAACAAGCTCCTGGATCATTTCCTCCATGTCCATAATCAAAATATAATCTACTCATTAATATCATCCTCCCTATTTAATTGATGTAAGACCTCCATAAGTTTTTGTGGAATAGGTAGTCCTATTCTTGCTGAATTTTCTAAAATACTAATTCCTTCATTAGAAATGTAGAAAAAAATAACGGCTGTACGAATTAAAATGGAACCTATAAGATAGACACTTATAAAAGAGAGTCTATCTTATAGGTTCCATTTTACCCTTACAGTTACTTAATTACAACTTTATATTTTGCGATTTTTTAGTACCCCCCTTGTGTAATTATGCGAAATTTCACGTGAGAGGGGGCGGCAGTCGTTGCCTTGTCCTTCTTTTAAGATTAGATACCCCCTATCCAATCTTAAAACCTACTCCTAAATCTATTTTTCTATCTCTATTATAATAATATCAAAACTTCATACTCTACTTCTATCAACTTTACTCTACTATTTTATAATTCATAAAAAAAGGGTACCATAAAGGTACCTAATCATCTATTGGGATTTCTTTTATTTTACTTGGTGATACCCTCTCACCAATTCAAATATTGAAACTTTTTTATTTTTACTTGGTGATATCCTCTCACCAACTCATCTATATATTATATTCAATTTTTATTTTTTTAACCCTAATTCTTCATGAAAATATTGCAAAGAAGAAAATTTAATAATTCTTTCTGCTCTATAATAAGATGGATCTTTAACCCACTTCTTATAATTTTCGATAAACTTCTTAAATCTATTAGATATTACCTTCTGTTTATTAATAAATTCAGAATACTCGCTGCTTTCAATCCAAGTTTCTTCGCCAATAAAAGTATCATCTTTTATAACTACTGCCTTTGTAAAATCTAAACCTGCATTTTCAGATCTAGTTGACTTCTTAAAAATATAACAATTATTATGATTAATATGTGTTCTAAAAGGTATTGCAAATGTTATTCCATCAACTTCAAATAATGCAACACAATATGGTCTATCCTCTTTCTTTAATATCTCACTACAGTTAAAATATTCTTCATAAAATTCTTTCGTTAAATGTTTTGGTTTATTTTCTAGCTTAACCATATTCTCTCCTAAAAAAACAAAAACCTCATTAATAGAGGTTTCAAATGGGATTTCTTTTATTTTACTTGGTGATACCCTCTCACCAAATCATCAATTGGGACTTTTTTTATTTTACTTGGTGATACCCTCTCACCAAATCTTAATTTTATTATATCACTTTCTTGATAAAAGTAAATACTTCATAATATCAAATTACTTATTTTATTCATTTTTTATATAAAAAAGGCCCACCATGTTACGCATGTGATATAAAAAATATCACATAGGCTTGGTGAGATCGATTGATTAAATTATATCATAAGAATTTTATCTTCTCAATAATCAATTTACTTTTTTTATTAAAATCTTATCATTTTTAACAACCATATTTTCTAAAGCTCTATCATGAACCTTATATGCATTTTGAATACTATATACCATGTCAACAGCTATTTGCTCCCATGTTTTAAAGCAAAGGTATCTTAACTCCAATAATGTTTACTGCTCTGAATTATTAATCTTTTTTTATTATAGACATTATTTCTTTCTTCAAATCTACAAGTACATCTATATCAGCATTAATTTCATTTTCTAGCTCCATCATCTTTACTATTATTCCTTCCATAGAATGAACATTACTACTTCCACTTGGAGGTGTATCACTTAATGTAGATGTTGCTTTAGTTACTAATTCTCTTAAAGAAACTATTTGTTCAAGCTTACTATTTATTCTTTGATTTATTCTATAGGCTTGAGCTAAGTACTCTTTAGTTGTTATATCCTTCTACCTCCTTTTTGCCAAGGCATTGAACCATTATAATATTTATCTGCTATATAAAGTTGTAATTGTCCATCTAAACTACTTAACCTTTTAAGAACGCTTCTTTCAGATTCTTCTTGTTGTTTAAAAGGACATTCATCACCTAAACAAATATCAACTACTCTGACCTACGGACAGTTATTATCC
>ERZ894220.1037-NODE-1037-length-13057-cov-10.7057_pt1 | contig 13057 bp, 10 predicted proteins | sample MGYA00380292_ERZ894220 | MGnify/ENA primary metagenome ERZ894220 (study PRJEB32331, sample SAMN06328446) | human gut metagenome | biome: human gut microbiome; feature: stool | host: Homo sapiens | collected 2014-12-05 ... | reverse complement strand
GTACAATGGAGATCTGGTCCACCTCATAGGTCAGCACCCGGTCCAGCACCGTGATGGTGAAGGTGTCGCCTACTTCCAGCTGGTCCAGATTGGTGAACAGCTTGGCGCTGGGCAGGCCGCGGTGGGCCGAAATGACCGCGTGGGTGCTCTCGCCGCCCACCGGCAGGCTGGTGCCCTCCAAGTGGCCTGCGGCGATCTGCAGCACGCCATCGCTGGTGCCGTGGTAGATGGGCAGCTCCACACCGATCTTTTCAATGGTGATGTAGCCCATAATGCCGGTGCCGGTCACATCCAGCGTGCTTTCGTAGGTGGGAAAGCGCTGCGGGAAATACAAAGCGTCCGGGTCGGCGGCGATCTGCGCATTGAACGCATCTGCCGCCTCGAAATAGGCGCTGTAGTCGGCATCGGTCAGATTGTCCACGTCCTCGGCATAGGTGGCCACAGCACGGGACTGATGCAGCTGGTTGACGTAATCGCTGAGGGTGGGGTATAACATCACGGATAGACCCACGAAAAAGACGAGGATCAGGATGATGGTGCTTTTGTTCTTTTTCATGGGCTACTCCCTAATGTTATAAGGATAGGAGCGGGGGCCTTGCGGCCCCTTTGCTCCGGGTTCTTGGGGAAAATGGAGCTTACTTGTTCTCCATGCGCTTCTTGGTGACCAGCAGAACGATGGCCGCAACCATCAAGCCGCCGCCGACCACATAGAACAGGGTAGTGCCGATACCGCCGGTGGAGGGCAGGGTAATGCCGCCGGCTTTTTTGTTGATGATGGTGGTGGACAGTTTGGAGCTATCAAGCTCAACATGATTTCCGTTGTGATTTGCTGTGATGGTCACAGGGGGAATCACAGAGCAGGGGGTGAAACCTTCAGGAGTGGTGGTCTCCTTCAGGTAGTAGGTGCCAGCGTCCAGACCTTTAACGTTGAACTGACCATGTTCGTCAGAGAACATCTCATCGCCAGCATCCGCTCCAAAGTAGGGGGAGTAAGTGCCGTCAGTAGTATTCTTCTTGAGCTTGATCTCCTGTTCCTTAGTGCAATCTTTACCGCTGTACAGACGGAAACCAGCGCCCTCCAGCTTGTTGTTCTCGTTAACTTCATCGCGGTACTTGGTGTTGTTCAGCTGGTAGGTGTACACATAGACTTCGCTTGTGGTAGTCTTATCAAGGGATGTGTCGATTCTGGGATTGTTGGAATACTGGAGATAAACACGATTCTTGTTTTCAGTAGTAGCAGGACCGCCTGCAGTATTGACAGTGGCATTTTCGTTCAGGTGTGCAGTATAGGTGACCGTAATCGTAGCGCCGTCATTCAAATTGAGCCCTGCTGCAGCTGCACAGGTCTTGACATTATCAATGCTCAGTTTGAAGGACTGAGAACCGTTCGGTGTACGTGTATAGTTAGCAGCATCGATCACTTGTGGATTACCGCCATCGACATTTGCGATTTCCACCTTATCCAATTTGTCAAAGGTAATGCCGTCAGACAGAGTATCATTGAAGCAAACAGTGTACTTCTTATAGTAATCGTAAGCACGGCCATTGTCTTTGCTTGCGGGCAACTTAGCGATCAGCCTGAACTGGAACTTTTCGTTGATTGCATGGTCAGCGGAACTGCCCCAACCGTCATTGTTACCAGCAGAGCTAATGTCGTTGTTGTCGTTGTCGTAGACTTTCTTCTCAACAGTGGGCTTTACAACCTTATAATTAATGTTAAAGACATATTCTGCTTTGGTAACTTTCAGCAGGAAGGAATTGTAGGCATGATAGAAATCGTCTTCGTCAAAGGGGGAAGTATCAACGATCAGATAATAACCTGGCTCTGGAACTTTGATGCCACCGGTGTGAAGACCTTGAATGACGGGTTTCGGGTCTCCATTCGAGTAGAGATAGTTGCATACACAACGCGCAAAAGCGATGCTGTTATCATCGGAATCACCCCATTTGCTGATAACCGCAACAGCTTCCTGAGGAGTGAAATTAGTTTTAAACTCACCGCCGATGGTAGAATCTGCCGTCAACTGCGCCAGAAACTCGGTAGGATTAGTGATGCTTTCGCCCCACTTTGCGTTGGAAATCTTAAAGTCATCAATATTATTACCCTTAACATCACCCGTGAAGATCTGGAAAGCGGCGTACTCGTGTTTTGTGTTGAGGTCCTCCTCAGTCTCCCCAGGGTTGTATGCAAACGCCGGGATCGCCATGGCGCACACCATGGCAACTGCCAGCAGTGCGGCCAGCAGCTTTTTGATTGCTTTCTTCATCATGATTTGCGAAAGTCTCCTTTCAAGTTTTTCTGATTCCTATTTTCAGGGTCTGCTTCCGGCGCAGAATCAATTTTGCCGCCGTGTCAGGAAGGATGCAGGCTTTTTAACGTGCCCCCCTTTCGCGTCTGCGCTTTCTGCAAACCCCGCACACCAGAGCGGCAAGCATCAGTGCGCCGCCGCCTGCTGTATACAGTTTGGTACCGGCCCCGCCGGTAGAGGGAAGTTCGTAGTCGGACGGATCGGCCTGACTGGTGATCACAAGGCTGTCGGTTTTTACCGACTCTTCGGCATCATCGCTGATGGTCGTATCCAGAATCTTGATGTTATTGATTACTTCACCGTCAACAACCGTTTGGCCAAAGTCCTTCAGCTTGACGGTGTAGCAGATATAATAGGTGCCTGCGGCAATGGGGGAACCGGCAGAACCCAAGGTGATCTTGCGCTCACCATTATCATCTTCCCAAGTGATGCGGAGCGTTGTATCGTCTTCTTTCATGCTGAGCTGGAGCGAGTCTTCGACATATTCGGCGGTTACGCCGGTGGGCAGGGTCATGCTGTCCGCAAGCGTCAGCGGGCCGGCCTGTTCGTTCTGGACCACAAGCGTAACAGTGTAATCCAGGTAGGCATCGCTGCCATTGTAGCGCGGGTCCTTCACGCTCTGGTTAAGGTCATAGTTCGTATCGTCTTTTTGATCCTCATCGGGGGTTTCATCCGGGTTGATGGTGATATCAAGGGCGTAATCTTTGTTGACCTCGATCTGATTAAAGCCGCTGCTGGTGACCTCGCTCTGGTTCCACTGGAAATTGAAGGCAACGTTGCTGGTGACCTTGGCATCGGAAGTATCCGCGCCTGCGGCTGCCGCCTCTTTCTGCTGGATATAGTTTTGGTCGTACCGCAGCACGGCGTACCAGCAGCCGTCATTCCCCTTGAGCAGCCGGTAGCTGCCGCAGGTGTCATAATTGCCGGTATCTTCCAGTTTGCCGGAGATAAGCTCGTCGTTCAGCACATCAAAGCTCTTGGGCAGCTTAACATGGACACAGTAGTCGTTTTCCTGGATCTCTTTGGCCGGGATATCTGTGACGGTAAGGCTGCTGTGCAGAAGCTCCGAAATGGTGGTGACGTTGGTATCCTCGTATTCAGTGCCATTCTTGCGCTGCACCTTCAGAGCAGTGAGGTGATCCAGTGCATCCAGACCTTTGATGGTGGTAATGGCACCTGCGTCATCTTCGACTTTGAAATCCGGCGTAGACACGCCGTAATCGGCCTGCTGCGCATTTGCCACAGACACCAGCGTTGTCACCTGCGAAGCATTCAGCGTGACTTTAGCCACCTTGCCATCCACATCGCCGGAGATCACGGTCAGGGTGCCGGAATCTTCGTCCACATCGCTCACGATGCCAACGGTGCTGGTATCCACGGTGTATTCCTCAATGTGGGGCGCGGTGTCGGTGGTGGCCGCAGCATCCATGGAGAGCAGGGCAATGTCGGCATCGGCGGAATCATCCTGCACCTGCAACGGCTGGCTTTCCGCGGCCACAGCCTTGGTCACGGTGCCATTGTAAATGACGATATCACCGGGCATTGCGGCATCAGACGGCAGGTCACCGTCAAAATCCATGGCATAGCCGCTGCCGGTCTCTTCGTTGTACAGCGCGCTGCGCAGCTGGCTGTGCAAAGACAGCACGCTGGAAACCTGCGGGATAGCGCTCTGGGGGATATCGGCATATTTCAGGCAGTAGGAAAGGAACATCACGTCCCATGGGCCGTAGTCGTTGCCGTAGTCGTTGCCGTAGCGGGTGTAGTGGCGCACGGTCTCGCCGTCGGCATCGTCCAGCTGGAAGTTGCGCTCGCTCTGCTCATAGCCCAGCTGGCTCTCGGCTACGGCCAGCAGGTCGTCGGCCCAGTTGCCGCTCAGCGTGGTGCCGGTCTGTGCCAGCCATTCGTCCTCGTCCTGCGTGCCGTCCAGCGGGTCGGACAGGCAGTTCACCGTGTGGTGATGCTCCGGCAGGCCGCAGACCAGCACTTCCTCGTAGCAGGCATCGGTGTGGTGGTGCACCGGGGGCTCGATCACAGGATCGACCACCACGGGCTTTGCGGCCACCGGCTCCTCAAACAGGGCCACCGGGTCATAATCGGGGTTCACTTCTTCTACAAGCTCGCCCTCTTCCAGACCGCACACCAGCTCATAGGTGGTGGTATAGCAGCTGTCGTCGTGGGTGTGCTCGAATTTATCGCAGATGAAGGTGACACCATCCTCATCAAAACAGCTGTCGTCGTGGGTGTGCTCTTCTTCCAGGCAGGTCAGCTCCCGCACTTCCTGGTAGCAGTCATCGGTGTGCTCATGGGGCACAAAGATGTACTCCGGCTCTGCGGAATGGGCTGCAATGCCGGGATCATCCGCATCCACGCCGAACGCATCATCATCCATGTCGAATGTATCATCAAAAGACATGCCGTCGTCCGTCATGGTGGCGTTCCAGTCCTCCGGTTCGCCTTCCTCATAGCCGCACACCAGCTGCTTTTCATAGCAGGCAGCGGTGTGCTCGTGCTCCAACTCGCCGCACAGATATTCGGCCGTTTTGGCAATGCCCACGCCGTGCAGCTGCCAGTTCACGAACAGGCTGGTGGTAAGCGCCAGTGCCAGCAGCAACGCAGTATAGCGTCTGGCGCGCTGGTGGTTCCGACGGAACTTTTTCTGATATTCTTTCACAATATCCCGCATGATTCCTAAACCTCCTTAGTGGATCAACGAGAAGTTGGACAAGGGCCATACCCGCAAAAAAACCTTGCCTACGATCTGACTTTTTTCCACACAGCCGATCACACTGCTGCGGCTGTCAATGGAGGTGGCCCGATGGTCACCCAGTACGAAATACCGGTTTTCCGGCACCTGATAGGGAAATTTGATGTCGCATTCGCCCAGAGCCAGTTCATCTACATATGGCTCATCCAGCGTCTGGCCGTTCACAGTGACCACACCGTCCTCGTCCAGTTCGATCACATCACCGGGCAGGCCGATGATGCGCTTGAGCAGAAGTTTGTTCTGCCAGTAAAATCCGCAAAGGTCGCCGGTCTTCATGTCGCTGCCCTTGACCAGCAGAATGATGTCCCGGTCCTGCAGAGTGGGGTTCATGCTGTCGCCGGAGACCTGCAGCACCGGCAGAAACAGGGTGGCCAGCAGCACGGCAACGGCAGCGACCACCAGCAGCGTGTAGACCGTGCTGCGCAGCACCCGCATATAACGGCTGCGGTAGGCCAGACGTTCGCGCTCTGCTTCCACCTCTGCTGTGGATGGAATGGGCGTGAACCTGATCTTTTGCTCTTTCATTTGGCACGCTCCTCCGGCAGGAATTCCGTGCTGTGATAGCCGTCCAGCAGTTCGCTGGCCCGGCAAGCGGCCCGGCGCTGCTGGATCTCCTGCTGCGTCCGGGCAAGCATTGCCTTGCAGTCCGCTTCGGTCTGGGCGCGCTTGCGTGCGGCGGCTTCCGTTTCCGCGTCGCACTGCTGCTGGGTGCGGGCCTTCAGGTTCGCAGCCTCGGTCTGTGCCTGTGTAAGGATCTGCTGGGCTTCGGCTTCCGCCTGAGCGCGCAGAGCGCTGGCAGCGGCATCGGTGTTTTTGTTTGCTGCGAGCACCGATGCAACGTATTCATCAGCCGCAGCCTGCGCCGCTTCAAACACCTTGTTCAGCTCCAGTGCAGCCTGCGCAATGGAACCTGCGTTTTCAATATGGATCTGCCGTTCCTGCAGCTGGGCAGACAGGGCAGCGTTTTCTGCCCGGAGCTGGTCCTCGCTCTGCTTGAGCGCCAGAATGATCTCGACTAATTCGGTGCGGCGCATGTGCCGCAGTTCACGGTCTGGCATAATGATCGATTTCTCCCGCAAAAAGTGGTTGGATTAGGCGAACGAAAACTTTCGACAAATACGAAAATTTTCGCACCACAAAACCACATTTGATATATCAGTTTTCGGCGTGAAAGCGCCAGTTTGATGAATGACCTTCCACCTTATATGATAGCACAGTATACGTAACAAAAGCGTAACAAAAATGCCTTTTCCGTGCATTTTTTTGCCAAAGCCAAAGAAAAATTGTTTCTTTTGATGTAAACGATTAAAATGCGTTAAAAACAAAAAGAACTGTCCCCACAACGGAGACAGTTCTTGAAAAACAGATGAAAATAGAAGCCGGATCAGAAGCTCTTCAGCAGATCGCCCAGAGTCAGGAAGGACTGGTAGATCACGTTGACATTGTTGATGATGGAGCTTGCACCGGAGAAGATGCGGGCAATGGCGTTGAACACCTTACCGACATTCAGGAAGCTGTTGTAAGCGTCGCGGGCACCACCGTCCAGATAGACCATTTCCTCTTCGCTGATGGAGGCATAGTTTGCGGGCAGTTTCATAGTAGACATGGAGATTTTCCTTTCTATTGATAAAATTGATACAGTGTGTGAAAAGACTTAAATAAAGGCAGCCACGGCCAGCGTGGTGATCAGAGCACCGGCTACCGTCAGAACGCTCAGAATCGGGCCGTCATCGTATTCCTGCGCGGTCTGTTCCGGCTGAGCGGGCGTGGATGTGCTGGTGGAAGTGGTGGCATTTTTCACGGTCCAGTGTGCGTACACAGTGGTATCACCGGTAAACACCGTAGAGGTGCTGATTTTTGTGCCGCCCACCGGCTCGGTATACCAGCCGTCAAAGGTGTAGCCTTCCAGCGCAGGCTGCGCGGGCAGGGCACTGAGTTTGCCGCTCAGATTGGTGGTGACTGCCACAGCGGAGCTGCTGCCGCCCATGGCATCCAGACCAATGGTGTAGACCTGCGAATCCTTGTCTTCTGCGGCAAAGGCAGAGGGCAGTGCACAGCAGAGCAGTGCAGCGCTGAGCAGACCGAGGACCAGCATTTTCAAGATCTTTTTCATATGACTCCTCGCTTTCCTGACGAATTGGGATGTGGTGCCTGCCGGGAACGGAAACACCAGAACAGACCTCGATGTCCCCGCCATGAGGCAGTAGACGAAAAAGCCGGGAAGAGGAGGTTTATTCAATCCTATATTTACCACATATAGTGTAACAAAAGCGCAACAAAATGGGCGTATTTTGTTGTTATGATGAAAAAAATTGGTTTTTCACAAATTGCAGGCTGCAAAAGGCGGCATAGAGCCGCCGCAAAAGCGGAAAAGTGGAACCTTCCCCTTGTGGAAAAACAAAGAATATGGTATAATATCTTGCACGATGCGCCATCGCCAAGCGGTAAGGCAGGGGACTTTGACTCCCCCATCGTAGGTTCGACTCCTGCTGGCGCAACCAAAAGCCCCGTCATCCTGAAAAGGCTGACGGGGCTTTTTGCATCACTTTTCCACAAAATGCGGCTGAACGGTGCAAAGCTCAGCGGCGGCGGATCTTTCTGGTGGGCTTGCGGCGGTTCCAGTTGTTCAAAAGGACCCACGCAAAGTAGATGATGATGGAAATAATACTCAATGTTATTACAACTTTGAGGTACAGACTGCCTAAGAATTCCTGAAAACGCGCCACCGTGAACAGCAGCGGGTTCAGGCTGACGTCCTGCCCGGCGATCAGGTCCACCACGCCAATGGTCTCACCGGCAAGCTTCAGCTCCACGGTACCTACCACATCGCCCTGCTGGACAGGAGCACACACAGAATCCGGCAGGTGGAAATATTTCTGGGTCACGCTGCCGTCGCCGGTGGAAGGCAGCAGGGTCATCATGCTGTCGGCGGGATACAGCTGCAGGGAACTGGTATCGGAGGAATACTTCACCGGGATCTCGGCCAGCGTAAGGTCGGTGTCCAGCGCGGCCTGAATGGAAAAGCTGTCGAACACCCAGTCCATCAGCTTCACGGTCTCGCACAGGGCCGGGCGACGGTTGGCGTAGCCGAAATCGTCGCAGGTGTCCGGGCTTTGCATCACGCAGAAAATATAGGTGGCACCATCCTTATTGGCCCATGAAACATAGCTCTGATTGCCACTGTCGCTTTTGAATGCGGTCACATCGCACATGCCGCCCTGCATGGCGCTGCGGTAGTATTTGCCGCCGCTGGATTTGCTCAGCGCGGCGTTCTGGCTGACCAGAACAGACGAAGAACGGTGTTTTTCTTTGGCGGGCATGGTAAAGCTGGGCGCACCGGAAACCTCCACAAAGGCATCAAAGCTCATCAGATAGCGCAGGATCAGGTACATATCCACGGCACAGGTCACGTTGCCGCTGTCAATGCCGCAGGCATCCGTCCAGGTGCTGCCGGTGGTGCCGATGCGCTGGGACAGGGTGTTCATCTGGCTCACCCAGCCCGCGAGGTCGCCGCCGGAAAGGGCATAAGCAAGGCCCATGGCGGCTTCGTTGGCGTTGCGGGTCAGCATGGCGTACATGGCTTCGCGGTAGGTAAAGGTCTCGTTGGAGCGCATATCGGCGTTGTTGGTGTTATAAACGTAATCCGAGATGGCAAAGGGCATCTGGAAGGTGTCGTCCAGATGGTCGGCATAGTTGGTCAGCAGCAGGGCAATGGTCATGTACTTTGTCAGACCACCGGCGGATACCTGCTTTGTGCTGTCCTTATCATAGACAATGATATTGGTATCAGTGTTGACGATATAGGCACTCTGTGCCTGCACCTGATAGACCGGGGTGGGGTCGAACATAGCCCCGGCGGGCAGCACAAGGCAGCTGAACAGGACAGCGAACGACAAAACCAGCGCAAAAATACGTTTCATGTGGACAATTCCTTTAAAAAGCGATAATATAAAACAACAGGCAGCACGGCACAAGCGCCGTGCGCCGGGTAAGAACGAGATCACAGCGGAAGGCTGTATTCTTTATAATAACAGGTTTGGCGGGGTGTGACAAGGCTTATTGTGCCGATTTCACATCCGGTCAGGGAGGACAGGAATGGTATATCTGACAGGGGACACCCACGGCGACATCGACCGCTTCAAGCACGGCAAGCTGCGCTGGCTGGGCAAACGGGATACCGTGGTGGTACTGGGCGACTTTGGCTTTGTGTGGGACGGCAGCAAGGAGGAACAGAAAAAGCTGGATTGGCTGCGCAAGCGCCCGTATACCCTGCTGTTTCTGGACGGCAGCCACGAAAACTACGACCTTTTAAAGCAGTATCCCACCGAGGAACGCTTTGGCGGGAAGGTGCAGGCACTGGGTGGCAATGTGTACCATGTGTGCCGCGGCAGTGTGCTGGAATTGGAGAATAAAAAATACCTGTGCTTTGGCGGTGCGGAAAGCCAGGATGTGGAGGATCGGGAACCCGGTGTGAACTGGTGGAGGGAAGAAATGCCTTCGGAGGAGGAATACGCCTTTTGTGAGGAGAACCTTGCAGCGTGCGATTACAAAGTGGATTATGTGCTGACCCACGATGCGCCAAGCAGATTTTTGGATTTTACCGCCCTTGCCAGCGGCGAGACCAACCAGCTGCACAGCTTTCTGGATAAAATTTTGTTGAAGCTGACCTACGACAAGTGGTTTTTTGGCTGCTACCATAAGGATACCCAGCTTTCCACCAAAAGCCGCTGCGTGTTCTGCGATGTGATAAGCATGGGCGAACGGCACGCAAAGCGTTCCGTTCGATAACAGGGGCCGCTGCACCAGCCGTGCAGCGGCTTTTGCATTTGCTGTTGCTTGTGCGCAAAAAATCTCCGGATCAGTTCATGGCTCCGGCTTTCTCGAACATCTGCTGCACCTGCTGTTCCAGCAGTGCGTGCTCCGGCGCTTCCAGCAGCGGGTCGTCGGCCAGCATGGCAACGGCTTCCGCCTGCGCAGCGTGCAGGGTGCGGGTGTCGTTCATCAGGTCGGCGATCTGCAGGGTGGGCAGGCCGTGCTGGCGGCTGCCGAAAAAGTCGCCGGGGCCGCGGGTCTCCAGATCGTACTGCGCCACCGCAAAGCCGTCCGTGGTGCTGCACAAAAATTTCAGCCGCTTTTGTACGTTTTCGCTTTGGTTGTCGCTGACAAGAAAGCACCAGCTCTCCGCTGCACCGCGTCCCACGCGGCCGCGCAGCTGATGCAGGGCGCTCAGACCGTAGCGCTCTGCGTTTTCAATCACCATTACGCTGGCATTGGGCACATCCACACCCACCTCAATGACGGTGGTGGACACCAGTGCGTCCAGCCGTCCGGCTTTGAAGTCCTCCATCACGGCAGCTTTCTCCTTGGGTTTGAGCTTGCCGTGCATCAGGCCTACCCGGCGCTCCGGCAGCAGGGCTTTGGCAATGTCCTCGTAGTAGCTCTTAACGGCGTTCAGCCCGCCATCCGGTGTGTCCTCGATGGCGGGGCAGACCAGATACACCTGCCGCCCGCGCCCGATCTCCTGATCGAGAAAATGGTAGAGGTCGCGCCGCTTTTTGCCGGTGATGCAGCGGGTCTTGACCGGGGTGCGGCCCGGCGGCAGCTCGTCCAGAATGGAGATGTCCAAATCGCCGTAGATGAGCAGGCCCAGCGTGCGGGGAATGGGCGTTGCGCTCATCACCAGCAGGTGCGGATTCGCGGCCTTTTCAGCCAGCATCCCGCGCTGCCGTACCCCAAAGCGGTGCTGCTCGTCGATCACGGCAAGACCAAGCCGGGCAAATTCTACGCCTTCGCTGAGGATGGCGTGGGTGCCCACCACAAGGTCGGCTTCGTCGTTCCGGATGGCGGCAAGGGTGGTGCGGCGTGCAGCGGCCTTCATGCCGCCGGTCAGCAGGGCCACCCGCATCCCGAAGGGGGCAAGCATCCGGTTCAGGCCTTCGGCGTGCTGGGTGGCCAGAATTTCTGTCGGGGCCAGCAGCGCGGCCTGATACCCCGCCCGGATGCAGGCCCAGATGGCGGCAGCCGCTACCAGCGTTTTTCCGCTGCCCACATCGCCCTGCAAAAGGCGGTTCATGGAAGTCTCGCCCGCCATGTCGGCCAGAATCTCGCTCACGGCCCGGCGCTGGGCTCCGGTGGGGGAAAAGGGCAGGCTGGCCCAGAACAGGGACGGGTCGGCAAGCTGCATGGGCGCACCGGTGGCAGCGGCACCCCGGTTTTTCATCCGGCCAATGCCCAGCTGCAAAACCAGAAGTTCTTCATAGATCAGCCGCCGCCGGGCTGCATAGGCCTGCTCTTCGGTGGCAGGGCAGTGGATGGCCCGCACGGCATCTGCCTTGGAGAGCAGACGGTATTTTGCCAGCATTTCCGGCGGAAGAGGGTCGGGCAGAAGCTCTGCATGGGGCAGCAGCTGCCGCACGCACTTGGCGATGGCATTGCTGGTCAGGCCCTCGGTCTGGGGGTAGACCGCTTCAAAGGGAGAAGCCTTGATCTGCTCGGCGGTGCGCACCTGCGGGTTGACCATCTGGCGGCGCAGCATCCCGCCGGTAACGATGCCTTGAAAATAGTATTCCTGCCCCAGCTGCAGCTTCTGGGCGGCATACGGATTATTGAACCATGTGATCTCCAGACTGGACACATCGTCCCCGGCAGTGATGCGCTCCATCCGCCGCCCGCCCGGCAGGATACGCCCGCCGGGTTTGGCGAACACCTCGGCCCTGACGACGCACTCCACATCGGTGGGCGCTTCGGCGATGGAATAGGGTTTGGTGAAGTCGATATATCTGCGCGGGTAGTGGCACAGCAGGTCGGCCAGCGTCACGATGCCCAGCTTCTCGAACCGCTCAGCGGTCTTGGGGCCAACGCCCTTCAGGTAGCGCACCGGCGTATCCGGGGTAAGGGTGGTATGGTTTTCGGCGGGCATGGTGTGTCAGCTCCTTTCCTGGATGCAATATAGCCATTGTAACACGGAGCGGCAGCGGATGCAAATGGCCCAAAAAGGAAAAACCGGCAGGACCTTTGCCTTTGGGCAGGAACTGTGGTACACTCGGAAGAAAAAGAGGGGAGAATATTTATGGAGATCCGTAAGGGGACCTTAAAGGACTTGGAGGCCATTGCAGCGGTGGAGGCGGCCTGCTTCCCGGCGGCAGAGGCGGCTACGGCAGAGGAGTTTGCCGGGCGGCTGCAGCAGTACGGCGATCATTTTTGGCTGCTGTGGGAGGGGGAAAGGCTGCTGGCCTTTGTGGACGGCTTTTGCACCGACTGGCCGGACCTGACCGATGAGATGTACGCCGACGCCTCCCTCCACCGGGAGAATGGTGCCTGGCAGATGATCTTTGGGGTAAACACCATCCCGGCCTGCCGCAGACAGGGGTACGCCGGGCAGCTGCTGCAGCAGGCCATTGCCGACGCCCGGGCCCAAGGCCGGAAGGGGCTGGTACTGACCTGCAAGGAGGCCCTGGTGCACTACTATGCAAAGTTCGGCTTTGTGAACGAGGGCGTTTCCGGCTCCACCCACGGGGGCGTGGTGTGGTACCAGATGCGGCTGAAGTTCTGAGGGGGACGATCTGGAATGGCCTACGCCTTGCTCCGGCCGTATTCAGCGGAAGAATAATTTTTAAGAGAGCAATGCCGGAGCGTCCGCGGAAGCTCCGGCATTGCATTTTCACTGGAGGGGGCGTAAAGGTAGACGGCATTTGCAGTGCCGCTTTCTGCGAAAGTGCGGCACTGCGGCAGACTTTTCGGCTTAGCTGCAAAGTGACCGATTTCGCCAGAGGCTCTCCCTTTGAGGAAAGACTTCCCCCGCTCCGGGGGAAGATGTCACCGCAGGTGACAAAAGGGGGAGTCTGTCACCGTAGGTGACGGAGAGGGCGAGGAGGCTGATAGGGAACAGCGCAAAAACAAAAAATCCCGGGAACCGAAGTTCCCGGGATTCTTTTGGAGGTGACGACCAGATTTGAACTGGTGGATGAGGGTTTTGCAGACCCTT
>ERZ894220.1032-NODE-1032-length-13117-cov-28.073_pt1 | contig 13117 bp, 10 predicted proteins | sample MGYA00380292_ERZ894220 | MGnify/ENA primary metagenome ERZ894220 (study PRJEB32331, sample SAMN06328446) | human gut metagenome | biome: human gut microbiome; feature: stool | host: Homo sapiens | collected 2014-12-05 ... | reverse complement strand
TCCAGTATTATCTGCGCTTTTGGCTTGGCATCTGCCGCACCTCGCTCGCCGTATCGGCACTTAGAATTATGCGGTATTGCCCTAAAAATATACGGTAAAACGCGCATGTCTATCTGCGGGCGGTGCGCCATAACAATCAGGCGGCGGGAAACAGAATCCCGACCGGGAAAGGAAAAACAATGAAACGTATTCTGGTCGTAGAAGACGAAGCCAGCATCCGCGAACTTGTGGCACTGAACCTGAAAATGACAGGCTGGGAAGTATTGGAAGCCCCCAGCGCGGAACGTGCGCTGGAGTTGATCCAGAAAAATCCCCCTTGCGATGTAGCGCTGCTGGATATCATGCTGCCGGGCATGGATGGGTTTTCGCTGTGCGAAACCATCCGCCACGGCGACCCGTACATCGGTATTATTATGGCGTCCGCCAAAGGGCAGGAGAGCGATAAGATCCGCGGCCTTTCCATCGGCGCGGATGATTACATCACCAAGCCGTTCTCGGTGTCGGAGCTGATGGCCCGCGTGGAAGCGCTGGCCCGCCGAGTGCACCGCAGCGCCACTGCGGACGATGAACAGGCAGGCTCCGAGCCGGATCAGCTGGTCAGCGGCCCCTTTGTGCTGGATGAAAAAAGCCGCGTGCTGTACAAATCCGGCAAGCCCATTGACCTGACCCAGGTGGAATTTCAGATCATGGAGCTGTTTTTCCGCAACCCCGGCACTGCCCTGGTGCGCGAAAAGATCCTGGAAGGCGTTTGGGGCAAGGGGTATTTCGGCGATGTCAAGATCGTGGATGTCAACATCCGCCGCCTGCGCATGAAAGTGGAAGATGAACCCAGCAGCCCACAGCACATTTTGACCGTCTGGGGCTATGGCTACCGCTGGAACGCATAATTACCGCATTTTTATGGAAAGGGGGCTGCCGCCTGTGCAGAGCATTACCCGCCGCTGGCTGCGCGGCAGCCTGCTGATTACCATTTGCATTCTGGCTGCGGCGCTGGGGCTGTTTTTGTATTACAGCCACCAGAATTTGTACGGCGGGGTGCAGCGTGCCATGCAGGCGCGGTTTTCCACCGTGGAGGGACGTTTGCAGGCAACCGGCACCGCCGGCAGCAGCCAGGCAACGTCTGAAAGCCGCAGCCAGTCCCTGCGCCGCACGGTGGAACAGTTTGATGAAAAAGATAAGTTCGAGTTCATGCTGTTGGATTCCTCCGGCGTGGTGCTGGCAACCTCCAGCGGCACCATGAACAAGAATCTGCTGAGCGAGGGCAGGGATTTTTATCAGGCTGTCACCGGCTCCACCGGCAGCGGCATGGTCACTTTCCGCACAGCGGACGGCGAACACGTGATGGCTGTTACCAGCCTGGTGCCTTATGCGGCGGGCAATGTGACGGCCATGCGCCTTGTTACCAGCCTGACGCTGGTGGACCGCCAGTGGTACAGCACGCTGATGGTTTCGTTCGGCGTGGCGGCGGTGGTGCTGGGGTTTGCGGTGTTCAGCGGCCTGTTTTTTATCCGCACCATTGTGCGGCCGCTGGGCCAGGTGGAAGCCACCGCCAATCGCATTGCCCACGGCGATTTGACCACCCGCCTGCCGGATGCCCCGTATGACGATGAGATCGGCCGCCTGTGCAAAGCCATCAACCAGATGGCCGAGGACCTGACGAAAACGGAACGGATGAAAAACGAGTTCATCTCCTCTGTCAGCCACGAACTGCGTACTCCGCTGACCAGCATCAAAGGCTGGGTGGAAACCATCGCCAACATCCGTGACCCCGATGACGAAAACTACCGCAAGGGTATTACCATTATCCGCAGTGAGACCGACCGCCTGTATGATATGGTGGAGGAACTGCTGGATTTTTCCCGCCTTCAAAACGGCATCAAGTTGAACTGCGAGGTGCTGGATTTTGTGGCCGAAGCCACCGACGCTGCCCTGTTTGTGGAAGCCCGCATCCGGCAGGAGGGGCTGCACCTTGTGTATGACGAACCGCCGGAGCCGTATCCCGTTTGGGCAGACCCCGCCCGCCTGCGCCAGGTGTTTGTCAACGTATTTGATAACGCCATCAAATATTCGCCGCCGGAAGGAACCATTTTCTTTACCCTGACCCGCACCGCCACCACCGTAACGGCCAGCATCCGGGACCAGGGCCGCGGCATTGCGCCGGATGACCTGCAAAACGTAAAGATGAAATTTTTCAAAGCCAAAAACGCCGTGCGTGGTTCCGGCATCGGCCTGGCGGTGGTGGATGAGATCACCAAAGCACTGGGCGGTACGGCGGATATCACCTCAACGTTGGGGCAGGGTACCACCGTTACCATCACCCTGCCCATCTACCACGCTGGGCAGGAACATCTGCACGCGCCGATTTGACCGCAAAAATAAAGGAGAACCCATGCCGCAAGAACAACGTCCAACTGAAAAATTCCGTACCTCTGTGGGCGGCCAGGCCCTGATGGAGGGCATTATGATGCGCGGCCCTGAAAAAATCTGCTGCGCGGTACGCCGCCCGGACGGCACGATTGATCTGAGCTATTCCGATGTGACCACCCACTGGTACAATAAAGTTCCCCTGGTGCGCGGAGTGTGCAATATGGTGGAAAACCTGATGAACGGGTACAAATACCTGATGCACTCGGCCGATATTGCCATGACGGAAGAGGAAAAAGAGGAAGAGAAGCAGAACGAGAGCAAGCTGGACCGCTGGCTGGACGAACACGCCGGCCCCAAGGTACAAAGTGCGCTGATGACCCTTTCCGCCTGCGCAGGTGTAGTGCTGGCAATTTTTTTGTTCACCTTTCTGCCTACGTTCCTGACTGGGCTGGTGGCAAAAGTGATCCCCATGGGGCGCTGGCCGCGGGTCATCTTGGAAGCAGTGCTCAAGCTGGCAATCTTTTTGGGTTACATGTTCCTCTGCACCCGCATGAAGGAAATCCACCGCATGTTCCAGTACCACGGGGCTGAGCACAAAACGATTGCTTGCTATGAGGCAGGTGAGGAATTGACGGTTGCTAACATCCGCAGACATACGCGGTTCCACCCCCGCTGCGGCACCAGCTTTTTGATTCTGGTCATTCTGGTCAGCATTGTGCTGTATGCGGTGCTGCCGTGGAGCGGTACCATGCTGCGCGTGCTGTACAAGCTGGCCATGCTGCCGCTGCTGGTGGGCATCTGTTATGAGATTTTGAAGTGGGCAGGGCGTTCCAACTCGCTGCTGGCACGGGCTGTTTCGGTGCCGGGGCTTTGGCTGCAGCACCTGACGACCTTTGAGCCGGAAGATGACATGATTGAAGTGGCCATCGCTGCCGTTACCCCCGTACTGCCCAAAAAGCCGGAGGACGGCCAATGGTAACGCCGCTTGCCCCACAGCAGCTGGCGGGCATTCTGCCGCGCCAGGCTGTGCGCATGGTGCAGGATGCTCTGCAGGCCGCAGGCTGCCCCGATGCTGATTATGACGCCCGCGAACTGCTGCGCATTGCCGCTGGAAAAGATCCGCGCGTGCTGTTTGACCCGCTTACCCGGCCGCAGGCTGAGTGCCTGGCGGAACTGGCGGCTCAGCGCATGCAGCGGGTGCCGTTGCAATACCTGGCAGGGGAGTGGGACTTTCTGGGGTTGACCTTCAAAGTCGGCCCCGGTGTGCTCTGCCCCCGCGCAGACAGCGAGGTGGTGTGCGAAACTGCCATTGAGCTGTTGCAGCAGATGGGAAAACCTGAGCCCCGGGTGCTGGACCTGTGCGCCGGAACTGGCTGCCTGGGCATTGGCATCCGCCATTTTGTGCCAAGTGCCAGCGTGACCTGCGTGGAAAAAAGCCCGCAGGCGCTGCAATACCTGCAAGCCAACGTACATGGCACCGGTGTGCAGGCAAAGGCAGCGGATGTGCTGCAATACTGGCGAGAGCTTATGCCCCAAAGCGTGCAGCTGATCATCTCCAACCCGCCGTACCTGACCGGGGCAGAGATGCAGGCCCTGATGCCGGAGACCGCCCACGAGCCAGCTATGGCGCTGGACGGCGGAACGGATGGGTTGGATTTTTACCGCGCCATTGCCGCCCACTACCGTGATATTGTCTGCCCCGGTGGGTGGCTGGTGTTTGAGATTGGCTGTGCCCAGCGGGCGGATGTGATGGAGATATGCCGCCAAAACGGCTGGCAGCAAGTGCAGGCAAGGAAGGATTACGGCGGCAACGACCGTGTGGTGTACGCCCAACGGGTGAAATAAATCTGATTTTCAACGTTTTGCAGCTGAAATGTGGAAAATGCGAAGAAAATTTTGAAAAAGATGACAACAAATGGTTGTAATTCGTGCCGCGATTGGTTATAATAATACCTGATAAACGCAGGATGACCATTTGGATAGCGGCGCACCTGCCGTACAAAATAAAAACAGCATCGCAGTTGCCTGTGGTGCATATGGGATACAACGCACGATCGCTCAGATAAGGAGATATAAACTTATGGCAGCAAAAAAGGAAAGTTCATCCAAGCAGCTCCCCACCGGCCCGGCAGGGGATAAAAAGGCAGCGCTGGAGACGGCACTGGCCCAGATCGAAAAGCAGTTTGGCAAAGGCGCCGTGATGAAGCTTGGGACCAACGTTGCCATGCAGGTGGATGCCATTTCCACCGGCAGCCTGGGGTTGGACCTGGCGCTGGGCATCGGCGGCCTGCCACGCGGACGCATCATTGAGGTATATGGGCCGGAATCTTCCGGTAAAACCACCCTGGCCCTGCATGTTCTGGCTGAAGCCCAGAAGCTGGGCGGCGAGGTTGCCTTTATCGACGTTGAGCACGCCCTGGATCCCACCTATGCCCGCGCCCTTGGCGTTGACATTGACAGCCTGCTGGTCAGCCAGCCGGATACCGGCGAGCAGGCCATGGAAATCTGCGAAGCTCTGGTACGCTCCGGCGCGATTGACGCTATTGTTGTGGACTCTGTTGCTGCCATGGTGCCCAAAGCCGAAATTGAAGGCGAAATGGGCGATTCCCACGTTGGCCTGCAGGCCCGCCTGATGAGCCAGGCTCTGCGTAAGCTGACCGGCATCATCGGCAAAACAAACACCGTCTGCATCTTTATTAACCAGCTGCGCGAAAAAGTCGGTGTGATGTACGGCAACCCTGAAGTGACCACCGGCGGCCGCGCCCTGAAATATTATTCCTCTGTACGTATTGATGTGCGCCGCATTGAGGGCCTGAAGGACGCCAGCGGTTCCTTTATCGGCAACCGTACCCGCGCCAAGATTGTCAAGAACAAAGTGGCACCCCCGTTCCGTGAGGCCGAGTTTGACATCATGTTCGGCGAGGGAATCTCCAAACTGGGCGAAATGATCGATCTGGGTGCTAAGCTGGGCATTGTGCAAAAGAGCGGCGCATGGTTCAACTATGGCGATATCCGCCTGGGCCAGGGCCGCGATAACGCCAAGCTCTACCTGAAAGAACACCCTGATGTGGCTGCTGAGATTGAAAAGCAGGTGCGCGAAAATGCGGACCGTCTGCTGGCGGCCGGCAAAAAGGGAACCGTGAAGCCGCTGGAGAAGCCGGCTGTTACCCCCGTTGCTGCTGAAGATGCCCCTGCCGCTCCCATGGCGGATGCACCCAAGACCACCGGCAGTGAGATGGACCTCGACATCATGGTTGACGAATAAGCGATGCCGAAGCTGACACAGGTAAAAGAAACAAAAAGAGGCCGCTATGCGCTGTTCTTTAACGGCGAGTTTGCCTTTTCGCTGGACGAGGACACCTTTGCCATGGCGGGGCTGCATACCGGGGATGAGCTGGAAGAATGGCAGATCCATGACCTGCAGACCAAAAGCGACACCCGCAAGGCTGTGGATAAAGCCATGGACCTGCTGGCCCTGCGGGACCATGCAGCCGGGGAGCTTTATCAAAAGCTCTGCCGCAGCTTTGACCCCCACAGCGCTGCCGCCGCCGTGGCAAAAATGCAGGAGCTGAACCTGCTGGATGACGCCGGTTTTGCCCGCCGCCGTGCGGCGGAGCTGCTGCGCAAGCGCAAGAGCCGCCGTGCAATTCTGGATGATCTGCACGCCAAAGGCATTGACCGCGGTGCGGCCGCCGAAGCGGTGGAAGCTCTGTTTGCCCAAAGCGAGGAGGACGAGGAGGAAAACCCGGAGCTGGCCAATGCCCGCGCACTGGTGGAACGCCACTATGCCGCAAAGCTGGCACAGGGCAAATGGCAGCAGGTAGCTGCCGCTTTGGCACGGCGCGGGTTCTCCCACAGCGTGATCCGCCAGGCATTGGCAGATGCCGAGACAGAAGAAACCGAAGCGTGACACAAAAAAGTACACACCGCAGGGGCAAAAAATGCTCCTGCGGCATTGTGGTATCAATGCACCGAACGGATAGCTTTGCCTGAATTTTGCCCAAGCAAGCGGCAGAGCCCAACATAACATACTGAAAAGAGAGACAGGAACAACCATACATGAATATTGCAATTATTTCCCTTGGATGCCCCAAAAACCAGGTCGATGCTGATGTATTCTGCCACGCGCTGATCAAGGCGGGCCACCAGACGGTTGCGGACCCCGAACAGGCGGACATTATTATTGTCAACACCTGCGGCTTTATCCAGTCCGCTAAAGAGGAAGCCATTGAAAACATTTTGATGGCCTGCCAGTATAAGCAGCAGAACCCCAACCTGAAGGTGATCGTGACCGGCTGCCTGGCTGAGCGCTATAAAACCCAGATTGTGAGCGAAATGCCGGAAGTGGATGCCGTTGTGGGTATTGGCTCCAACGCCGCTCTGCCCGCCATTGTGGAGCGCCTGACCGCCAACGGCGCGGGCCAGGTGGAAAGCTATGGCCCCAAATGCAATATGGAGCTGGGCGGTGCCCGTGTTATCAGCACGCCGCGCCACTATGCTTACCTGAAAATTGCCGAAGGCTGCAACAACCGCTGCCATTACTGTGCCATCCCGCTCATCCGCGGCCCGCTGCGCAGCCGCCCCATTGACGACTGTGTTGCCGAAGCTCGCTGGCTGGCCGGGGAGGGCGTGAAAGAGCTGATCCTGGTGGCGCAGGACCCCACCGCTTACGGCGAGGACTGGGGCAAACCCGGCGCAGTTTGCGAACTGTTGGATAAGCTGAACACCATTGAGGGCATCCGCTGGATTCGTGTGCTGTACGCCTACCCGGAGCGTATCTCCGATGAATTCATCGCAGCCCTTGTGCGCAACAATAAGGTTGTGCCGTATCTCGATCTGCCCATCCAGCACTGCGATGACGAGGTGCTGAAAAACATGAACCGCCGCGGCGGCCGCAAAGAAATTGAGGATGCCATCCGCCGCCTGCGCGCGGCCATCCCCAACATCACGCTGCGCACCACCCTGATTGCAGGTTTCCCTGGTGAGACCGAGGAACAGTACAGCGAGCTGTGCGACTTTGTCAAAACCGTCAAGTTTGACCGCCTGGGCTGCTTTGCCTATTCCGCCGAGGAAAACACCGTGGCCGCCAAGATGGACAACCAGATTGACGAGGAAGTCAAGCAGCGCCGCGCAGACCACATTATGGAGCTGCAGGCCGAGATCAGCGCGGAAAAGGAAGCAGAAAAGGTCGGTAAGACCTATGAGTGCATCTGCGATGGCGTGGACGATGAAACCGGCATGTACCTGCTGCGCTCCGCAGCAGACTGCCCGGAAATTGATGGCAGCATCATGACCCCGGCAGATACCCCGCTGGAAGCCGGCGCGTTCTATAACGTTACCATCACCGATGCCGATACTTATGATCTTTATGGTTATGCGGAAAGCAAAGTGGAGGAATAAACCATGAATCTGCCTAACAAATTAACGATGATGCGTGTCATCATGGTGCCGTTCTTTATGGTATTTGCTGCCATGAGCCACATGGGCACGCCCCAGTTCAACGCAACGTATGCCTTGATTGCGGGCATTCTGTTTGCTGTGGCCAGCTTTACGGATTTCCTGGATGGCTACCTGGCCCGCAAGAACCACCTGGTAACGGACTTTGGCAAGTTTATGGACCCGCTGGCTGATAAAATGCTCACCACCGCCGCCATTATTTATATGGTGGTGGACGGTGTCTGCTCCCCCGTGGTGCTGGCCATCATCATGTTCCGCGAGTTTGCTGTGGCCGGTGTGCGCATGATTGCGGCAGAGTCCGGTACCGTCATTGCCGCAAACATGTGGGGCAAGGTCAAAACCGTGCTGCAGATGGTCACCATCATCTTCTATTACTTTGCCATGGCGCTCGCCCCGGCGGACGGCGTTGGGGTTATCAGCTTTACCACCCAGGTGCTGTGCTGGGCCGTTGCTGCCGTTACCGCACTTTCCGGCTGCATCTACCTGTGGCAGAATCGTTCCTGCTTTATGCAGGCAAAATGATGCTGCCCCCTTGCAACCGCTTATCAGGACGGCTATAATAAATCTGAACGGTTTGCAGGTTTAGCCGCGCCGTACCAGCAAAGTTGGGAAAGGAAGTTCCTGTCCATGCAGATTTTTAATACCATGACCCGCAAAAAGGAAGATTTTATCCCGCAGGAGCCGGGCGTTTATCGCGTTTACGTCTGCGGCCCTACGGTGTATAACTATATCCATATCGGCAATGCGCGCCCCATGATCGTGTTTGACACGCTGCGCCGCTATCTGGAGTACCTTGGCAACAAGGTGCTGTATGTCTCCAATATCACAGATATTGACGATAAACTGATCAAAAAAGGCCAGGAGGACGGCACCACCATGCAGGAGGTTGCCCGCAAGTTCGAGGCCGAGTACATCAAAGATTCCGAGGGCCTGAACGTTAAGGCCCCCACCGTGCGCCCCCGCGCAACCGAGCATATCGGTGAGATCATCAAGATCGTCAAGGACCTGGTCGAATCCGGACATGCTTACGTTGCCCGCAACGGCGATGTCTACTTCCGCGTTAAGTCTGATCCCGGTTACGGCAAGCTGAGCCACCTGAACCTGGACGACCTGGAAAGCGGCAACCGCGAACTGCGCAGCCAGATGGATGACGACCTGAAAGAAGACCCCGCAGATTTTGCTGTCTGGAAGGCCGCCAAGCCGGGTGAGCCTTCCTGGAACAGCCCCTGGGGCCAGGGCCGTCCGGGCTGGCACATTGAGTGCAGCGCCATGGCCCGTAAGCACCTGGGCAAGACCATCGACCTACATGCAGGCGGCCAGGACCTGATTTTCCCCCATCACGAAAACGAGATTGCACAGTCGGAGTGCGCCAACGGCTGCACCTTCAGCCATTACTGGATGCACAACGGCTTTTTGAACATCAACAACCAGAAGATGTCCAAGAGCGCCAACAACTTCTTTACCGTGCGTGAAATTGCCGATAAGTACGGCTATGAGCCGATCCGTTATTTTATGCTCACCGCTGGTTACCGCATGCCGCTGAACTATACGGTGGACCTGATCGAGAGCTGCAAGAACAGCTTGGAGCGCCTGTACACCTGCCGCGATAACCTGGATTTTGCCATCCGCAATGCCCATGGCACTGACACTGCCCTGACTGAAAAGTGCGAAGAAGCACGCAAAAAGTTCAAGACCGCCATGGATGACGACCTGAACACCCCCGATGCTCTGGCCGCCATTTTTGAGTTCGTCAAGGACATCAACACCATGTCCGATGCTGCCGATAAGGCTACGTTGGAAAAGGCCGCCGCCACGTTTGACGAGCTGACCGGTGTGCTGGGCCTGATGTACAACCGCAAGGCCGAGGAAGCCCCCGACGAAGTGAAGCAGCTGGTGGAAGAGCGCGCCGCAGCCAAAAAGGCCAAGGACTTTGCCCGCGCCGATGCTCTGCGCGCCAAAATCACTGAGCTGGGCTGGAATGTGATGGACACCGCCAAGGGCCCGCAGCTGACCAAGCTATAATTATTACTGCACAATCACGGCAAAACAAAGGAATTGGAAACAGGGAAGCATCTGCCTCTGCTTCCAGTTCCTTATTTTATTGCAGCGGCAAATACGCTGCATGATCTGGAGAGTTCAGAATGACAAATACCAGAACCAAACAGAAAGAGCGAACGCTGTATATTATATTGGCCGCAGCGCTTGCCGCGCGCCTGCTGCTGGCCCTTGTTACTGAAGGCTACACCTATGATATGAGCTGCTTTGTGGCCTGGGGGGATAAGCTGGCCAGCGAAGGTCCCGCGGCCTTTTACAGCGCCGATTATTTTGCGGACTACCCGCCCGGCTACATCCTTGTGCTGGGGCTGGTCAGCCTGGTGCGCAAGGCGCTCCAACTGAGCTATGAATCCCACTGGACTTATTTTTTGCTGGCACTGATCCCCGCAATCTGTGATTGTGCCGCCGTGGTGCTGCTGGACCATATCAGCCGCCGGTATATGGGGCAGGGCAGGGCACAGCGCTGCCTGGTGCTGTTTGCGGCATTCTGCCCGCTGACCTTGTTTGATACCGGCATCTGGAAGCAGATCGATGGGGCTTTTGCGCTGCCGCTGCTGCTCTGCTTCTGGCTGCTGGAAGAGCGCCGCTACCTGCTCGCTGCGGTGCTGTACGGCGTGGCGCTGGCCATCAAGCCGCAGGCACTGTTGGCTGGGCCGGTGCTGGCCGTCTGCTTTTTGGTGGCTATTGCGGATGCCGTGCGGGATGGCAAAAGCCCGCTGAAATCGGTCGGCCAGATTTTTTGCGGTGCTGCGCTGGCTTTGCTGCCGCCGCTGCTGGCGGGCCTGCCGTTTTACGGGGCAAAAAATCTGGTGCCGTCCTTGATCGATAAGTACATCACCACGGCGTCTGGCTACCAGTATGCCACCATCAATGCGTTCAACTGGTTTGCAGCGCTGGGCGGCAACTGGCAGGCGCTGGATGCTTGCCCGGTGTTTAACCTGAGCTGGAAAGTGCTGGGCATTTTCAACATCGCTGTTATCACGGTGCTGCTTGTGGTGCTGGCGGTCATCAGCTGGCGGGCGGGGCAGTTTTCCCCGCTGCTGCTGGCAGCGTTTTACACGGTGGGGATTTTTACCTTTGCCCATTGCATGCACGAGCGTTACCTGGTGCTGGGCATGCTGCTGGTACTGCTTGCTGCGGCGCGCTGGAATGACATCCGTCTGTATGGCGCCGGGTTTGGTCTGTCGATAACGGGCTTCTTGAACCTGGAAACTGTGTATACCCTGGTAGGCAGCGATGACGAGTGGCTCAGCAGCGATACCAGCCGCGAGTTTGCCATGGCAGTCGGCTTTGCCGAAACGGCAGCCTTTGTGCTGCTGGCTTTCACCGCGTGGGCCATCTGCCGCCATGGAGCGATTTCTCCACTGGCAAAAGTGGAAACCATCGAAAAAGATAAAACAAAAACAGTGCAGAAAAAGCTGGGACTGTGCACCCTGCGCATTGATCCGCAGCCTGCCTGGACGGCTAAAGAGAAGAAAGCCTTGGCAACGCTGACGTTGATCGTTGCTGTGGTGAGCTTTGCTTACCTTGGCAGCATGAAAGCACCGCAGAACCCTGTGGATGCTACGGACAGCACGGCAACCATCGACTTTACCCCGCAGCAGGACGCGGTGGAAATCTGGGTGTACCCCGGCATTTCCACCGGTGGCAGCCTGCGCATCACGGATGCAGCGGGCAATGAGCTGTACCAGAAGGAACTGAGCTATGCAACGCCGTTCTGCTGGACCAAAACGGCCATCACGGCTCCGGCAGGGCAGACCTTGACCGCAACGATTGAAAATGCGCAGATGTTTGAACTGGCCCTGCGGGATGCCACCGGTGCGCTGGTGCCGGTAACGGGCGGCGATGCTCTGTTTGATGAGCAGAGCGAAGTGCCAGATACCATCAGCCAGCTGAACAGCATGTATTTCGATGAAATCTATCATGGCCGTACTGGGTACGAAATGCTGCACCGCATGACGGCATACGAAACCACCCACCCGCCGCTGGGCAAAGATTTTATCATGCTGGGCATTGCTATTTTTGGAATGACAGCCTTTGGCTGGCGCTGTGCCGGAACGCTGTTCGGCGTGATGCTGGTGCCGCTGATGTGGTGCTTTGCCCGCCGTCTGACCCACAAACGCTGGGCCGGGGCCATGGCAGGTGCGCTGATTGCCGCTGGGTTTATGCGATTTTCCCAAAGCCGCATTGCCACAATCGATATTTACGGTACGTTCTTTATCCTGTTAGGCGCATATTTTATGGTATGGTATTGCCAGAGCGTGCTGCAAAACGGCGTAGACGGCTCGCTGCTGCCCATGGCGCTGGGCGGCGTGGCATTTGGGCTTGGGTGTGCATCCAAGTGGACCGGAATTTATGCCGGGGCAGGGCTTGCGGTATTGTACCTGGGTGTGCTGTATGCCCGCTGGAAGCAAAAACAGCCGGGCTTCTGGAAAGAATTCCGGATGGCTGCTGTGGGCGGTGTGGCGTTTTACATCGTTGTGCCGTTCCTGATCTATCTTGCATCCTACCTGCCTTATTGGTGGAAAGACCCTACCTTTGGTTTGCGGGATTGGTGGGATTGCCAAACCTACATGTACTGGTATCATTCCACCCTGAAAGCAACCCACCCGTTTGAAAGCCGCTGGTACACCTGGCTGCTGGACCTGCGCCCAGTGTGGTATTACAAAAATTCTTACCTGGAAGCTGGGCTTCAGGGCAGCATTGCGGGTTTTTATAATCCGGTCATTTGCTGGGCGGGGCTGTTCTGCATTTTGCTGCTGCTGTGGCGCCAGGTTTCGGCTCGCGGCACGGCAAAGGGAGCGGGCGTTCTGATCTTGTACGCCAGCCAGCTGCTTTCCTGGATGCTGGTATCGCGCTGCACTTTCATGTACCATTACTTCCCCAGCTCGGTCTTTGCGTTGACGGCCGTTGTGCTGGTTTTAACGCAGATGAAGCGGCAGGACCGCGCCAAAAAGATTGGCGCGGGGCTGTGCATTGCGGCGCTGATGTGCTTTGCCTGGTTCTATCCCGTTCTGTCCGGCTTGCCCGTGCCGACCCTGTGGGCGCAGAGCACCAAGATTTTGCCGAGTTACGGGTTCTATTAAGGCAGTTACGGGGAGTCTTTTCGGCCTTTTTGAAAAAAGGCCTGGCGAAAAACTTTAATTATTTTCACTAAGGCAACACCGCACAATTCCCGCCTTACGGCTTAAGCACCGCTCCGGCAGCTGCGGCACGGCATCTGCGTTGCCAAAATGCT
>ERZ894220.999-NODE-999-length-13810-cov-5.76401_pt1 | contig 13810 bp, 8 predicted proteins | sample MGYA00380292_ERZ894220 | MGnify/ENA primary metagenome ERZ894220 (study PRJEB32331, sample SAMN06328446) | human gut metagenome | biome: human gut microbiome; feature: stool | host: Homo sapiens | collected 2014-12-05 ... | reverse complement strand
GTTCTGCTGGACCGCGTCGGCGATGCCGTACTTGTCGATCTGCACAGAGTGGTCGATGACCATATCGGACTGGACCTGCGGGTTGATGACCTCCGGGTCGCCGCCAAGGTCCTTGACCGCGTCACGCATGGTGGCGAGGTCCACGATGCAGGGCACGCCGGTGAAGTCCTGCATGATCACGCGGGACGGCGTGAACTGAATCTCGTGGCTGGGTTCGGCGTTCGGATCCCAGTCGAGCAGGGTCTTGACGTGTTCGTCGGTGATGTTGGCACCGTCGATGTTGCGGACCAGATTCTCGACCAGTACCTTCAGCGAGTACGGCAGATGATCGATGCCGTCAAGATTGGCGATGTTGTAGTAATCGAAGTCCTTGCCGGCTGCCTTGAGGGTAGCCAGCTGGTCGTCGCGTAAGGACATGCTTCCTCCGAAATCATGAATCGGCTTATGATGCCGTTGATTATCCGATACAAATGGTACGGGTACGTTACTTTGGCTCTGGCGTGTCGGCTTGAAGTGTGAGACAATTCGCCGCTATTAGATATTGAAACCGTGCTGGCGCAGTAGATTGCCGAATATTCTGCCGACCAGTGGAGCCAGCCATAGACAGATCACGAAAATCATGGCCGCGCCGCCCAACGCAATCAGCGTGGCCACCAACGTAGTGCCGGTAGGCAGAATCAGCGCGAAGAAGTTCGCCACGAACGGGATGAACGCGCCGATGATGCCGGCCGCCGCGAACCCCGCGACCAGCGCACCTCGCCAGCTGTTGAGCGGCCTCGCCACACGGGCCAGCACAAACACGCCCATCAAAAACAGAATAATGGCGCTGGTGGCGCGCAAAGCCGACAGATCGGCGTCATTGTTCACCACATCCCAGCCCATGACGTTCGGCAGGGTCCATGAAACCAGCAACACCGACAGCGCGGTGGCGATGCCGCCCGGCAGCGCGAACGTGACCACGCGCTTGAGGAATCCCGGAATATAGCGGCGCGTGTTCGGCGCGAGCGCCAGAATGAACGCGGGCATGCCGATGGTGAGAGCGCCGATATACGTGATATGGCGCGGCAGGTATGGGTATGGGATTTGCGTCAGCACTACGCCGAGCGAGATCAGCGCGGAGTACACGGTTTTGACGAGGAACAGGCTGGCCACGCGCTCCATATTGGCCATGACCTGACGGCCTCGCGCCACGACGTCCGGCAGGTGCGAGAACTTCGAATCCACCAGCACCACCTGGGCCACGGCCTTGGTGGCGGGTGCCGCATTGCCCATGGCGATGCCAAGGTCCGCCTCCTTGATGGCGAGCGCGTCGTTGACGCCGTCGCCGGTCATGGCCACCACGTGGTTCTGCGTGTGCAGCGCTTGCACTATGGCCTTCTTCTGGTCGGGCAGCACGCGGCCGAGCACATCGACGTTTTCGAGCACGCGGGCAAGTTCGTTCACGTCCTCAGGCAGTTCGCGCGCGTCCATCGCCACCGGCTCATGGTCGCCGGTGAGTTTCACTCTGCGGGCGATGGCACCCACGGTCACTGGATTGTCGCCGGAAATCACACGACAGCGCACACCCTGCTCACGGAACCAAGCGAGCGTCCGCTCGGCGTCCTCGCGAATCTTCTCAGAGCACAACACCAACGCCACCGGCTCAGCCTTGGGGTCGAGCTGCGGGTCGTCCGAGACATTGGCTCCCTCAACAGCTCCCCTCAGTCCGCTTCGCGGACTGAGGGGAGCTGTAGACCGCGCAACCAGCAACACACGGTTGCCGTCATTGGCATACTCGTTAACCCGCTGCAACACCGACGAATAGTCACCCTCAAGCGCAGAAATAATAACCTCCGGCGCTCCCATGTACCAGGTCTCGCCGGATTTACGCACCGCGCTCCATTTGCGCGCCGAAGAGAACGGGACACGAGACTCAACCGCACCTGCCCCATATCCTTGGGCCTTAAGCCCGGCGAGTACGGCTTGGCCGGTGCCGTTGGGCTGCTCTTCGTTGCAGCAGTCGTAGAGAGACTGCGTGGCTGCTTGTTCCGCAGCTGCATTGGCGGAGCCGAGCATCACGAGCCGGTTGAAGGCGATGCCGCCATCGGTGATCGTACCGGTTTTATCGAGGTTCAGCGCGTCCACGCGAGCCAGTGTCTCCACGGATTCGAGCTCCTGCACCAGCGTATTGTGACGGGCGAGACGCATGGCGGCCACCGCGAAGTTCAGCGAAGTCAGCAGCACCAAGCCTTCGGGAATCATGCCTACCACGCCGGCGACCGCGGAAACCACGGCTTGCCGCCATTCGCCGGTGGAGAGTGCGGTGCCCCAACCACCGACCGTATGAACCTGCGAAAGAATCAGCAGAATGCACAGCGGCACTACAAGGAAGGTCATGAATTTCAGAATCGTGTTGATGCCCTTGTTCAGGTCGGACACGGTTTTCTTGTATACCTTGGCCTGCGCGGTGAGCGTGGCGGCGTAGGAATGGCTGCCGACCGCATTGACCTTGACCAATGCCATGCCGGAGACCGCGGTGGCGCCGGAATACACCTGCTCCCCCACCTTGTGGCGCACGGTACGCGATTCGCCGGTGAGCATGGACTCGTCAAGCTCCAGTCCCCAGGTCTGGATGATCTGCCCGTCGGCCGGCACCTGTTCGCCGGCACGGATCCACAGCAGGTCGTCGAGCACGATCTCGTTGTGGGGCACCTCCACGTCCCTGCCGTCACGATGCACGAGGAATTCGGAGGCCACAAGGATGGAAAGCCTGTCCAGCGTGCGCTTGGCCCTGAGTTCGGTGACGATGCCGATGCCCGTGTTGATGATGATGACGAAACCGAACACCGCGTCCCTCCAGGAACCGGTGATCAGCACCAGTACCATCGCGGCGAAGATGATGCCGTTGAACAGCGTGAATACGTTGGCTCGCACGATATCTTGAACCGAACGCGAGGTGGATGTTTTCACCGCATTCGATTGGCCACTTTCGATACGCTGCACCACTTCTTTGGGGGTAAGACCGGTCGCTCCGATCTCAGGCATTTCCACGGCTGTTGTTGCACTCATATTCTCCAGCCTACCGCGTCTTGTTTCGCAATCCGCTAAGGCTCAGGGATGATTCAGGGTGCTTTCTCAGCTTCAAGGGCCTGATTCGGCTCAGGAAACGGTGACTTTGATCTCGCGTTCGTGGGGTTCGTCGCGCGTGATGGTGAGCACGGCGTCAGTAATAGTCATTGGCTTGGTATCGGCAGTGTCGCCAGAATCGGCACTGTTGGTGTTGAGGTGAAGGATGACGGCGTACAGCAGTTCATCTTCGGGCGCATGCTTTGGATCAATGAGAGCGACTGGAATACCGGCTTCACGCGCATTGGTCAACGTCTGGTTCCAGCTCTCCCGGTTGGCGTCGGTAACGTCGATGCCGCTGATAACCACGATTTTGACCGCGCGAGCTACGAAATCGGCAACACCCTGCTGTGCGGTGACCGCATTCTTGTCGACGCCAGTATGAGCATCCATACTATCGGCACCGTTTTCGCTGGTAGTGCCGGCGTCAGAAGATTCGGTTTCACCGGATACACCATCAGTTGCGTTTGCCGAGCTTGCGGATGTTTCGAGCGAGGCATAGTAGACATTGAGTTTGTCATCAGACAGCGCATTGATGACGAACTCGTCTGCGGCGGTGTCAGTCGACCCCACAAAGCCGACTGTGACATCCGTGGGATGTGTGGAATCGTGGGCGACTTCCGGCATGCTGTCTTGGGTATCGCCGACCGCCCTACCGGCCGGCGTGCAGGCGGCCAGGGACAACACAGCCGCCATGCAGGCCAGCAATCCGAGAATTCGTCGTGTCATATGCTCACCTGTCAGCGGGTAAACAGGGCCACCGTCTCAACATGGTGGGTCATCGGGTAGATATCGAAGGCACGGATGTCTTTGAGCTCGTAGCCTTCGCCGATGAGTGTCGCGGTGTCGCGTGCGAGGCTGGTGGGATCACAGGCGATGTAGACCACGCTGGATGCGCCGGCCGCGGCAATCTGGCGGCAGACCTTGGCACGAGCACCGGCACGCGGCGGATCAAGCACTACGACATTCGGCTTGGCCAGATGCGCCGGCACATGGTCCAGCGTGCGCGAGACGTCACCCGCGCGGGCGTCCACGTCGTTCAGGTTCATGGCGCGCAGATTGCGCTGGGCGTTCTTGACGGCCACACGCGCGCCTTCAACGCTGAGCATGCGGGTGCGTTCACCGGTCATTGTGGCCAGCGGCAGGGTGAACAGGCCGGAACCGGAATACAAATCCCAGATTACGGCGTCCGCCGCTGACTGCAGCTGCCCGTTGACCAGGTTGATCACGTGCGTACCGAGGGCGATCGGCGCTTGGCGATGCACTTGCCAGAAACCGTTGGCGTCAACCTGATAGTCGAAGGTCGTGCCGTTGATGGTCACCTGTTCGGTGAGCAGCTGGGAGCCGGCGCGCAGTTCGCCGTCCACAAGTACGGCGTAATTGTCGTCTGCTGCCGCGGTATCGACGATCTCGCCGCGCGGTTCGGGCACGGAAAGACGAATCTGGGAGCCGGGTTCAAAGCCGCCCTCCCACACGTGTTCGCGCTTGGCGACGTCCAGCAGCGTGCGCGTGGCAAGCGGCATGGTGTCGATGGCCACGCGGTTGTGTGTGCCGCGCCGGCGCATGGATGGCATGCCGTTGTCGTCGGCAATCATTTCGATGCGGGTACGCCAATTGAGGCCGCCGGCTGCCTTGTCGCCGGGCATGCGCTCGATGGGAACGGCCACGTCGATATGGCCGAGTCGGCTCATCTGTTCGGAGACGGTGATGGCCTTCCACTTGAGCTGGCCGGGCAAAGAGACGTGCACGAGATCCGCGCCGCCCACTCCCCCGCCCATCGCCAAGGGACCGGCAAGTGGCCATGCCGGGGTGATTCGGTCTTCGGACGGCTCGAGAACCTCGACGACTTCGCCGGTCCAGAACCGGTCGTCCCGGTCGTGGGGCTCGTCAAGTTCGACTCGCACGAGTTCGTCGGGCAAGGCGAAGCGGACGAACACCACACGACCGTCGATATGGGCCACGCAGCGGCCTTGGTCGGCGTATCGTTCGATACGAACTTCAGCTTGCATCATCGTCCTTTCCGGTTGCGCTCGGTTCGAGTTCGGCATCAACAGCGACTTCAGTCTGTATCTTCTTAGCCGCGACCTTATGCCGGTGCATCGGCGTGGCAATAATGAGGTAACTCACCCAAATCGCCAATGCCCAGAACGGAATGCCCATGAGCAGGCGGGTCACGCCGAGTGCAGCTACATGGTTGGTCAGATACAGCGGCACCTGCACCACCAGCCGCAGCAGGAACAGGCCGACCCACAGGCCGGTGACAATCATATAGGCGCGTTTCAGGGCCTTGTCGTCCATCCAGTCATGGAACCATGCCTTGAAATGCTCGGTGGGCAGGCTACGGATGAATTCGACGACCAAACCCAGTCCGGGCACGCGCGCAATCAGCGACACGGCAAGCAACGCGGCATAGCCGGCATTGGTAATGAATCCGAAGATGTAGTAATTGCGGGCCTCATGAGTCTGCCATGCCCAAATCAGGCAGATGCCTACCGCCACCAGACCAGAGACCGCGCCCATTACCGACTGGCGCTGAATCAGTCGCACAATAACCTGCAATACCGCCAGCACGGCCGAAACCGCAATGGTGAGATTCAGATTGCTCGTGGCCACGAACAGTACGACGAACACCACGCCGGGCAGCATGGATTCGATGACGCCACGCGGGCCACCGATGGCGTCGATGACGGAGAAATCCTCGCCTTCATTGCCGGCGTCGGCTAGAGCGGACAGGCCGGTGCGTTTGTTGTCTGCCAAGTCTCTTCCTATAAATCAGCGAACTTCGGAGAACATCGGGCCGCGAGACAGCGTGGTCTTCACTTCGGTCTGCTGGTCCTGGCTCAGCGGACCCTTCGGCTTGTTGTCCGGAATGTCCTTGAAGTGTTCCTTGCCGTTCTCCTCGCCGGCTTCGGCCGCGGCCTTGGCGGCCTTACGCTCAGCGGGGGCGACCGGCGGATGCATCGGGATCAGATCGCGCGGCGCCAAAGGCTCCTCGCCACGCTCGACGACGATGTCGGCGAAGAACTTGTTCAGCGCCTCGGTCTCCGGGCTGTCCGGATCGATAGCAGCCTTGCCGGAGAAGATGCCACGCAGCATCCAGCGCGGGCCGTCCACACCAACGATGCGCGTGTTCACGGTTTTGCCGCCCTTGACATTGACCGGCAGCTTCAGTTCGGTGCCGAACACACCGTCCACTTCAGAAGCGGCCTTGTTGGCTTCAAGCAGGTCACCGCGAACGTCATCCCACAGTCCCAGGGTCTTGGGTGCGGCAAAGGCTTCGATCTCCAGGCTGGAGGAGCCGAAGGTGATGGTGGAGCCAAGCACTTGCTGGATGGCGCGGTTGGCCTTGATGCGCAGCTGGATGCCCTGGAGGAAGGGCAGGTAGTAGGCGCCGAGATCCAGATAATCGTCATAATCGGGCACGTCCTCATCGTTGACGTCCCACGGGCCTCGCTCTTCTCCGCGGCCCTGGTATTCGCTGGATGGTTCCGCCAATACGGTTTCAGCGCTTTCCGCCTTTGCTGCGGCGTTTGCGGCCTCGGCGGCCACCTTGTCCTCATCGACAGGCTCAACGGCCGGCTCGGCTTCCTTCTTGCTCTTCTTCTTGCCGAATCCGAACAGTCCCATAATTCCTCGTTTCATGTAACGGTTGCAACCTTGCTAACACTAGCACTCAGGCTTAGAGAAAGCTGAGCATCGCGGCCGCCGATGTCCGGTTCGATTCGTAGGGAGGCCAAAATAGTATGGCCGCATGACCATCACCATTACCACGTCTAACGTCAACGGCATTCGTGCGGCCAAGCGCAAGGGCATCGAGGATTGGGCCGGCAAGCATGCGCCGGATGTCTGGTGCATACAGGAGGTTCGCGCGCCTCAGGACGATGTCGATTCTATTTTCGATGAATTTGGTTTCGAATACGCCACCGCCGGCAAGATCGAGGCACCGGCCAACCTCCATGCCATGAACGAGGTCTGCCGGGTGAAAGGCCGCGCGGGAGTCGGACTGCTCACCGACTTGGAAGTGCTTGACAAGCGATATGGGCTGCCAGGTCTGAGCGAGGATGTGGATTCAGGGCGTTGGATCGAAACCGATGTCAAAACGCCTGAGGGCTACGCGATCACCGTGGCATCCGTATATGTGCATGCTGGCAACACCGATTATCCGACCAAAATGGAACAGAAGTACCGTTTTCTGGACACGATGCTGAAGCGCATGGGCGCGTTGCGGGACGAGGCTGCGCATGGCGGCAAACAGGCCGTGCTCTGCGGCGATTTCAACATCGCGCACACGCCGCTTGATATCAAGAACGCCAAGGCCAATGAGAAGCACGCCGGATTTCTGCCCGAAGAACGTGCCTACGTGGACAAATGGCTGGACGAATACGAGTTCGTGGATGTGATGCGTTCGTTGGCCGGCGACATTCAGGGGCCATACACCTGGTGGAGCCAGCGAGGGCGCGCTTTCGACAACAATGTCGGCTGGAGAATCGACTACCAGTTCGCCACGCCCGAGTTGGCGGAGACCGCACGCGGATTCGTCATCGACAAGGCTCCCACGTATGACAAACGCTGGTCCGATCACGCCCCACTCACGATCACATACGAGGTATGACGTATTCCGTGGGACAACATCCGAAAATCGACGATTTTCGCGGGCCGTCCCACACCCCACAGCATGAGTAATTATCGACCACACTAAGAATGGCGTAATTCCGGACTTCGTGAGAAATCTGCTGTGGGACAACATTCATGTCCATCGATTGATGTTGATGTTGTCCCACAATTTGTGGGACAACATCGGGAAAACACCAATTTTTGCCTTTCGTCCCACGCGAACCATCATGCAAACCTGCGCATACGAATATTGGGTTCTTTCCACGGATGGAAAGAACCCAATACAATGCGCTCAAACGCAGATTATCAGTCCAGACCGAGTTGGAGCTTGCCGCCGGGGATGGCGTCGAGCAGGTCTCGGGTGTACTGCTTCTGCGGGTGGTCGAAGACCTCGTCGGTGGTGGCATGCTCCACGAGCTTGCCGTGCTGCATCACCACAACCTCGTCGGCGATCTGACGAACCACGGCCAGATCGTGGGTGATGAACAGGTAGCTCAGGCCCTTTTCGGCCTGCAGATCGTTGAGCAGGCGCAACACCTGGTCCTGCACCAGCACGTCCAAAGCGGACACGGCCTCATCGCACACGATGACGTCCGGGTCCAGAGCCATGGCTCGTGCGATGGCGATGCGCTGGCGCTGGCCACCAGAGAGCTCGTTCGGGTAACGGCCCATCACGGAAGCCGGCATCTCGACCATGTCCAGCAGTTCCTTGACACGGTTGGCACGCCACTTCTTGTCGCCGATCTTGTGGATGCGCAGCGGCTCCTCAATGGAACGGAAGATGGAGTACATCGGGTCGAGCGAACCGTAGGGGTTCTGGAACACCGGCTGCACGTGGCGGCGGAAGCCCAGAAGGTCCTTGGACTTGAACGTGGAGGTGTCGCGACCTTCATAGAACACTTTGCCGGAGGTGGGCTTCAGGAGGTGAAGCACCATGTTCGCCACGGTGGACTTGCCGGAACCGGATTCGCCCACAATGGCCAGTGTGGTGCCACGCTTGACGGAGAAGGACACGTCATCGACGGCCTTGAACATCTCCTTCTTGCGGGGCAGCTTGAATTCCTTGGTCAGGTGGTCGACGGTGATGATGTGCTCGCTCTTTTCGAGCGTGCTTTCGCCGGCGATGTGGTGATCGAGCAGAGCGTCCGCATCCTCACCACGCTCCTTGGCGGAGATGATGCGCTGGGAGGCCAGCGACGGGGCAGCGGCCACCAGTCGCTTGGTGTACGGGTGCTGCGGGTGCTGGAGCACTTCAAGGGATGGGCCGGATTCGACGACCTGACCCTTGTACATCACGACAATGTGCTGGGCGCGCTCAGCGGCAAGGCCCAGATCGTGGGTGATGAACAGCACGGCGGTGCCCAACGAGTCGGTGAGCATGTGCAGGTGGTCGAGGATGCGCTTCTGCACGGTCACGTCGAGGGCGGAGGTCGGCTCGTCGGCGATCAGCAGATCGGGGCGGCAGGCCAAGCCGATGGCGATGAGCGCGCGCTGGCGCATACCACCGGAGAACTCGTGCGGGAACTGACGGGCACGGGTAGCGGCGTCGGGCAGACCGGCCTCGGACAGCAGACCCGCGATACGGTCATCCATTGTGGAGCCGGTGACGTACTTCTTAGCCAGATACCAGGCCTGGTCGTCGGCCACGCCGGCCTTGATGAGGTCGTCGGCCACGCGCCAACGGGTTTCGGAGCCCGGAACCCATTCGTTGGTGAAGCGGGCGACGGCCTTGTCGAAGGCCTCGCCGGACACGCCGGCTTCAGTCAAAGCCTTCTTGGCCTCGGTCATGAGCTCGGGCAGTTCCTTGGCTCCGAGGAAGGTCTCGTCGTCGTTGCCCTTGACTTCGACCTCGTCGCCGGCCAGAGCCTTGGCAAGGGCGGAGCGCTTTTCGTGAGCCACGTCCATGTTGTTGGCCTTCAGTGCTTCCTTGACCTGGGTGCCGATACGCCACACCGGGTTGAGGTTGCTCATCGGGTCCTGAGGCACGAGACCCATCTTGGTGCCGCGCAGCTTGTCGAACTCGCTCTGCTTGGCGCCGGCGATTTCCTCGCCGTCGAGCTTGATGGAGCCGTTGACCACGTGACCGGTGCCGGGCAGCAGACCCAGCACGGCCATGGCGGAGGTGGACTTGCCGGAACCGGACTCGCCCACGATGGCCACCCACTGGCCAGGGTAGACGGTGAAGTTGGCATCGCGCACCGCGTGCACCGGCTTGCCGGTGTCAGTGGTGAAGTCGATGGCCAGATCCTTGACCTCGAGCAGCGGACCATGCTCTTTCTGCATAGCCAGCATCTTGGCGTTGGTGTTGTCAGTCATAATGTTTCTCCACTCCCCTCGCTCAGGCCGTACGGCTCTTCGGATCGAGGGCGTCCTTGACGGCGTCGCCCATCATGATGAACGCAAGCACGGTGATGGCCAGTGCGGCGGACGGGTAGAACAGCACCAGCGGATCAGTCTGCAGGTTGGTCTGTGCGCTGGAGATATCGCCACCCCAGCTCACCGTGGTGGTCGGCAGGCCGACGCCAAGGAAGCTTAGGGTTGCTTCGGCCACGATGTAGGAGGCCAGCGAAGTGGTGGCGATGACGATGATCGGGGCCAGGGAGTTCGGCAAGATGTGACGGAACAGGTTTCTGGCAGGCGTGGAGCCGAGGGCCGTGGAAGCGGTGTTGAATTCGAGGTTCTTCGATTCCAGCACGGCGCTTCGGGCGATACGGCATACGCCGACCCAGCCGAAGAGCGTCAGCACCAGCACGATCTTCCAGATGGACTTGGAGGTCTTGAACATCTGAAGCACCACGATGGCGCCAAGCAGCATAGGCAGCGCGAAGAAGATGTCGGTGATACGGCTCAGCACCGCGTCGACCCAACCGCCGAAGAAGCCGGCGACGGCACCGATCAGGGTACCGACAATCACGACCAGCAGCGTGGAGAGCACGCCGACGGACAGTGAGGTACGGGTGCCGTAGACCACGCGGGTGTACACGTCGCAGCCCTGCAGGTCGTAGCCGAAGGGGTGTCCGGCGGAGGCGGGGCTCAAGGAGTTGCCCAGATCGCAGGCGTTCGGATCCTGCTTGGTGAACAGACCGGGGGCGATGGCCACCACGATGATGAACAGGATCAGCAAGCCGGAGATGATGAACAACGGGTTGCGGCGCAGGGTTCGCCATGCGTCGGCCCACATGCTGGTGGCCGGTGCGGATTCGTCGACGGAATCGACGTCCTGCAACGGGGTCTCGTCGAGAGGAGCTACGTAACGGTCCTGACCGGGCAGGGTTTCCATGAAGTATTCGGTTCCTGGCTCGCCGGTCTGGTTGAGCTCGTTTTCAGTGGTTTCGTTTGCCATGTGACTCACTCCTCCCTATCACGCGTAACGGATACGCGGATCGAGGGCCGCGTACAGCATGTCGACAACGAGGTTGCACACTACGAAAATCAGCATGAGCAACGTGACGATGGACACCACCAGGTTTGCCTCGCCCTTCAGAATGGACTGGTAGGTGAGGAAGCCGATGCCGTGGATGTTGAAGATCTGCTCGGTGATCATGGCACCACCCATCAGGGCACCGATGTCCTGGCCGAGGTAGGTGACGACTGGAATCAGGGAGTTACGCAGCACGTGGCGCAGCATGACCTGACCGTTCGACATGCCCTTGGCGCGTGCGGTGCGCACGTAATCCTCGGCGATGTTGGAGGAGATTTCGGAGCGGGTCAGTCGGATGATATAGGCCATCGACACCGAACCGAGCACCATGGCCGGCATGAGCAGATCAAGGAAGCCGGGGTCGGCGCCTGCCGTCACCGGCAATATCGCCCACTGAATACCAAAGACATATTGCATGACGAAGCCGGTGACGAAGGTCGGCACGGAAATAAGCAGCAGAGAGACGATCAGGATAACGGTGTCGTACCACTTGCCCTTCTTGAGGCCCGAGATAATGCCGAAGACCACACCGAAAATCGCCTCGAACACGAACGCCATCAAGCCGAGCCTGATGGTGACCGGGAAGGCGCGGGTGATTTCGTCGAGAACGGGCTGGCCGGCGAAGGTATCGCCGAAGTTCAGGGTCAGTGCATTCTTCAGGTAGATGAAGTACTGAACGATGAACGGCTGGTCGAGATGGTATTCTGCGCGGATCTGGGCTGCGACGGCCTCATTGACAGGCTTGTCTCCGAACATGGCCTTGACGGGGTCGCCCGGCAGGGCGAATACAAGGGCATATACCAGAAGAGTCGTACCGAGAACCACGGGAATCATCTGCAGAATGCGTCGCAGAAGATACTTACCCATACGGTTGCTCCTTATTTCCTAGACCGGCCAGAAAGGGTATAGTACGCCCCCGCCGGTCGATAAATACTCCGACAGTTTACCGCATGCCCGGACTGTGATATGTAAATTTGCGTTAACGCAAGGTTTGAGATTGGGCAATGCTGGTGGATATGTCCATGGTTGCGGTCGGATAGTGGATACTTTAACTTGGTTCCCGATGGCGTGAGCAAGCACCCCGCACACAACAAAAAGGGCGGGGATCTTGCGATCCTCGCCCTTTATTTCCGAACTACCTAACGGTATCCGTTCAGTGAGTCAGACTCACTTCTTGGACATCTCGGCGTAGGTCGGGAGGTTCTGCCAATCGAAGGCGTAGCCGGACTTCACGTTGAGGGAAGCCACACCGGAGGCGTTGGAGTAGTACAGCGGGATGGCCGGAAGGTCGTTGAGGAGGATCTCCTCAGCCTGCTGGTACAGCTTGTTGGCGTCATCAGTGCTGGAAGCGGCAGCGGCCTGCTTGCACAGGTCATCGAAGGCCGGGCTCTTGTAGTCACCATCGTTGGAGCCGTTGCCATCAGCAGCAGCGGTGGAGTACAGCTGCCACAGGTAGTTCTCGGCGGACGGGTAGTCAGGCTGCCAGCCGGTACGGAAGGCGCCCTTCATCTGACGGTTGGTGACGGCGTCACGGAATTCCTGGAAGGTCGGGATCGGGTTGGTGGCCGCGTCGATGCCCAGGTTCTTCTTGAGCTGGTTCACGACAGCATCGTAAATCGGCTTGGCACCACCATCGGCGTTGTAGGAGAAGGTGAGCTGGCCGTCGTACTTGGAGATGGCGTCAGCCTTGGCCCACAGTTCCTTGGCCTTGGAGGCGTTGAACTTCAGGTTGTCGGCACCCTTGAGGGAGTCAGAGTAGCCCGGGGTCTTCGGGGAGGTGAACTCGGTGGCGGCGGTGGCGTTGCCGTTGAGCACCTTGTCGATGAGCTGGTCACGGTTGATGGCCATGGAGATGGCCTGACGACGCAGCTGGCCTTCCTCGTCGTTCTTGAAGTGGTCAAGGGAGGACGGGATGGTGAAGGTCTGGATAACGGAGCCGGCCTCGGAGTAAGCCTGGACCTTCTTGTCAGTCTTGAAGGTCTTGGTGAAGGCGGCCGGGACGGAATCCATCACGTCGAGGTTGCCGCCCTGAATGTCGCGGTAGGCGGCGGAGTCGTCGGTGTAGACCTTGAAGGTCACACCGTCGTTCTTGGGCTGCTCGTTACCCTTGTAGTCAGGGTTCTTGACGAGGGCGATTTCCTTGTTGTGGTCCCAGTGGTCCAGCTTGTACGGGCCATTGGAGACAGGCTTCTCGCCGAAGGCCTTCGGATCCTTGTAGAAGGACTCAGGCAGCGGGGCAAAGGCCAGGTAGCCGACCTTGATCGGGAACACGGAGTCGGACTGGTTCAGGTCAACGGTGAAGGTGGTGTCGTCCACGACCTTGAGGCCGGAGAGCTGCTCGTCACCCTTCAGACCATCAGCCTGGAGCTCATCGTAGCCCTTGATGGTGGAGAAGAAGGAGGAGCACTTCTGGGCGTTCTTGACGTTGGCCACGTAGGACCAGGCCTTGGTGAAGGACTCGGCGGTCACCGGGGTGCCGTCGGTGAACTTCCAGCCGGACTTGATCTTGATGGTGTACTGGGTGGCGTCATCGTTCGGGGTGATGGACTCGGCCACTTCGTTGGAAGCCTTGCCATCCTTGTCGAAGGAGACCAGACGGGAGAACAGCAGGTCACCCGGCTTGCCGCCACCGGTCTCGTTGGTGTTGCCCGGGATCAGCGGGTTCTGCGG
>ERZ894220.995-NODE-995-length-13849-cov-7.65884_pt1 | contig 13849 bp, 9 predicted proteins | sample MGYA00380292_ERZ894220 | MGnify/ENA primary metagenome ERZ894220 (study PRJEB32331, sample SAMN06328446) | human gut metagenome | biome: human gut microbiome; feature: stool | host: Homo sapiens | collected 2014-12-05 ... | reverse complement strand
GCCTTGTACCAACCACCGGAGGCGCCAGCCAGACCGGAGATCATGTTGCCGGCCTCATCAGGCTGGTAGGACATGATGTACTTGCCAGCGGCGGCAGCGGTCTTGGCAGCGGCGATAAACTCATCGGCGGTCTGCGGAATCTCGGTGATGCCGAGCTTCTCGAACTCAGCCTTGTTGTAGAAGTAAACCAGCGGGCCGGTGTCCTGCGGCAGGCCGTAAGCCTTGCCGCCAACCTGAACCAGGCTGTACGGGCCGGATGCGAAGTCGTTCTTGTACTGCTCGGCATACTGGGTCACATCCTGCAGCAGACCCTTGGTGAAGACCTCAGGCAGCTCGGCGTAACCGACCTGAGCCAGATCCGGAGCCTCGCCGGACTTGACGTCGGTCTCAAGCTTCTTGATCATGTCAGAGGCCTTACCATCGAACTTGGTGGCCTTGACCTGAATATCCGGATGCTGCTTATTCCACTTGGCAACGATGTCGTTGACCAGAGTCATGCCCTCGGAATCCGGCAGACGGTGCATGTAGGTGATGTTGACCACGCCACCATCATCGGTGGTCTTCGTGTCGCCGGCAGTGTCGCTGCCGCAACCGGCCAAGCCCATTCCCATTGCTGCTACCGCGGCAAAAGCAGCCAAATTGCGAGATACCATATCTCTACTCCTTCGTAGTGAAATCATCATCTCAGTGTGATGACTGATTACTAATGTATGCCCTCATTCTTTTATTGTCAACTTAGCTAACAATTACCGCGCGTCCCGTTGAGGCGAGTAGCATTAAACCGGTTCGATGCTCGATTGCGCGGATTTGTTTATTTCATTAACTCCCCTTACAAAGCAACGTACTTTTGGTCCGCCGGTAGACCTAATGAGATATTGGATAGCGGCAACAATCCAAGACGTTAGCTTGCAATCGTCCACCGCAAATTGCAAGCACTTGCCAACATTATCGGTTTTCAGGTCGCCGGCGCGATACCCGACTAGGGAGGCACCGCGCCTTAATGAGACGCTACACGAGCAGTCTCAGCAACTGGTAGAGCTGCCACAGGCTACGCACGTTGAAGTGCGTGCCGTCAACCGTGGCGTTCGCCTCGCCATCGCCCACATGGACGATCACGGTGCGCCCGTTCACGGTCAGACTACCGTGCATCGTGATATGATTGCATCTTGCAACCTTGTTGATTAAAGGCGCAAGCCGGTAATCAACGCAAAGGCCCGGTGCTGCAAACGTCGGGCCTTTTCTTATCGGCTCACGCCGATCGGCCCGTCATATCAACGGGGACACCGCATGTTACGGCATCACAAACCAATATATCAGCACCCCGGTGGCAATCAAGAAGACAGGTTCCAGAAAAAGAAAAAAAGGCCTGGGCATGTTGCCCAGGCCTCGGTTCGCGGACAGGGCGAGATTCGAACTCGCGGAGGGTTGCCCCTCAACGGTTTTCAAGACCGTCTCTTTAGGCCGCTCAGACACCTGTCCTGATGCGCGTTCACACGCGCAAGTATTCATTATACAGAAGGGAGGGATGTTGATATTCGGCAGTGCGGTCGGTCTTGGATTCGCCTGCTGGCTATCAGCGATCTCTCCCTCAGTAATCTCTCCCTCAGTCAGCTACGCTGACAGCTCCCTCATCAGAGGGAGCTAAAGCACGATGAGACTCAGGCCTCCCACTTCGTGGGCTCGATAACTTCCTTGCCGCCCATGTAGGCGCGCATGGCCTTCGGGATCTCGATGGAGCCGTCCTTCTGCTGGTGGTTCTCCATGATGGCGACCAGCCAACGGGTGGTGGCCAACGTGCCGTTCAGGGTGGAGACCGGGCGGGTGCCGCCGTCTTCCATACGCTCGCGGATGTTCAGGCGGCGAGCCTGGTACTCGGTGCAGTTCGAGGTGGAGGTGAGCTCGCGGTAACGGCCCTGGGTCGGCACCCAAGCCTCGCAGTCGAACTTACGGGCGGCGGAGGAACCGAGGTCGCCGGCGGCGGTATCGATGATGCGGTAGGGCACCTCGACCTTGGCGAGCATCTCCTGTTCCATGGCCAGCAGGTGCTCGTGCTCCTTGTAGGAGTCCTCCTGCTTGGCGTAAACGAACATCTCCACCTTGTCGAACTGGTGGACGCGGATGATGCCGGAAGTATCCTTGCCTGCGGCACCGGCCTCGCGGCGGTAGCAGGAGGACCAACCGCAGTAGCGCAGCGGGCCGTTGCCGAGGTCGAGGATCTCGTTCTCGTGCATGCCGGCGAGCGCCACTTCGGAAGTGCCGACCAGGTACTGGTCATCGGGCTCGCGCAGACGGTAGATCTCGTCGGCGTGGGAGTTCAGGAAGCCGGTGCCGCGCATGACCTCGGGGCGCACGAGCGTCGGGGTGATGGCCAGCGTGAAGCCGTGCTCTTCGGCCTGGTCCACGGCCATGGTGAGCATGGCAATCTGCATGCGGGCCACCTGGCCACGCAGGAAATAGAAGCGGGAGCCGCCGACCTTGACGCCGCGGCGCATGTCGATGCCGGCCACGCCGGTGCCGAGGGTCAGGTGGTCCTTGGGCTCGAAGCCTTCGGCCGCGAAGTCGCGAATCTGGCCAACCTTCTTGACGACCACGTAGTCATCCTCGCCGCCTTCGGGAGCTTCGGGCTCCACGATGTTGGAGAGCTTCCACATGGCGGTGGTGTATTCCTCGGCTGCGGAATCGGCCTTGGACTTGTATTCGGAGACCTTCTGGGACAGTTCCTTGGTTTCGGCGATGAGCTTGGCCTTCTCGTCCGCCGGGGCGGAGGCGACCTTCTTGCCGATTTCCTTCTGCTGGGCGCGAGCCTCTTCGAAGGCCTTCAGCGCCTCACGACGTGCGGTGTCGGAGGAGAGCACTTCGTCGACGAGCTCCACGGACTCGCCGCGCTTGCGCTGGGATTCCTTGACGATATCGGTGTGTTCACGGATGAATTGAATATCAAGCATGGGCACCAGACTAGCCGCGTAAGCAGACACCGACAATGGCCGAATGCGCGGGAGTCACGCGGAAATCACAGGGAAGCCCGGGAAAGTCCGCGGACGGGTCCACCCGGCCAATTTCGTCAGATGAGACGCGATTGAACCATAATCACGCCCCACGGGGCTGTTGCGTGCAGGAAATGTTCACGTACGGCGCACCATGGCCGCAAACGACCTCCCCACCGATAACAATAGGAGCCATGCCTCAGCCTGCCCTCACCGTGTTTCTGATCATCGCCGCAATCGCCATTGTGGTGGTGCTCATCGCCGTCATCGTCATCGCTCTGCGCGCGCAGCGCCGCCGCAAGCTGGCTCAGACGCTGGAGAAGCGCCGGGACGACGAGGTGCAGTACGCCTTCATCGTGAATCCGTCCAAACCGCAGGCCGAAGCCCGCAGGCTGCATATCCAGAGGTTCTGCGAGGCCAAGGGGCTCAATCGCATCCGCTTCTACGACACCCAGCTTGACAAGGACGGCAGGGTCTGCGCGCTTGAGGCGCTGGAGGACGGCGCCGACGTGGTGATCGCGGTCGGCGGCGACGGCACGGTGCGCACGGTGGCGAGCGCCGTCTCCGGCACCGGCCATGCGCTGGGCATCATCCCCATCGGCACCGGCAACCTGTTTGCCCGCAATATGGGCGTTCCCGTGGACGATATCGACGCCGCGCTGACCGTGGCCACCTCCCACGGCTCCCGCCTGGTGGACATGGGCCGTCTCACCCTGCTCGACCACCCGGAGGACGACCACGGCCACGCCTTCCTCATCATCGCCGGCATCGGCTTCGATGCGGCCATGATCGACGACACCAACCCCGAGCTCAAGGCGAACATCAGCTGGCTCGCCTACTTCGTGGGCGGCGTGAAGAACCTGTTCGCGCCGAAGTTCCGCGGCACGCTGACAGTCACCAGCGCCGACGGCTCGACCCACACCATCAAGAATCTCGATTTCCGCACGGTGATGGCCGGCAACTGCGGCCAGATTCCCATGTTCTCGCTGATGCCGGCGGCATCCTATGACGATGGTCTGCTGGACTTCGAAATCATCGACACCACCGGCGGCATCCTCGGCTGGGCCAACCTGTTCGGCGACGTGGTGCACCAGACGATCATCGGCAAGCCCGAACAGAACCCGCTGTCCACGAACTCGACCATCGAACAGGTTCAGGGCGTCAGTGCCGAAATCACATTGGAAAAGCCGGCCAAAGCGCAGGTGGACGGCGACATGCTACCGGAGACCAAACATATTCGTTTCTCAGTGGATCATCGCGCGCTGATCGTGCGCGTACCCGACGCCTCCGCGCTGGAAAAGACCGCACAGGCCGCTGCCTCAAACGCCACCTCGGATTTCGCCGAAATGACCGGCACGCTCGAGCCGATTCGCTGATCCGCTACGATGCGTGGCCGGTGACTCGGGCGACGTGCATTGCCAGATAGGCGGTTTCGTCGTCGCTGATATCCGTGTCGAGGCGCAGTTCGAGCAGGGAGGCGATGGTTCGCGCGCATCGTAGCGCGGCGGGATAGGACTCACGAATCACCTTCATCACCGGTGCCGGCTCATCCGTCAGTTGCTGGTGCTGGTGGATGCGTACGAACAGGTAACGCAGATGGGTGATGAACCTGCCCACATTCACGGAACTGCGGTCCAACGTGATGCCGTAGCTGTGGTCGATAATGTCAAGCAGTTGCTGGATCACGCCCGTCATCGTATACGTATAGGACAGGTCGCCGGTGGCGAAGCCGGCGTTGACCAGATGCATGGCAAGCGCGGTGGCCTCGCCGTCCGGCAGCGTGACGTCGAGCCGCGCATTGAGCGATGCGAGCATCGCACGCCCCTGCGCGTATTCCTGCGGGTACAGGTTGCTCACCTCGCCGAGCAGCGGGTAGGTAATGTCGATGCCGCGCCGCACCCGCTCCACCGCATTCGCCACGTGATCCGACAAGGCCATGACCAGCGTGGTGCTGCCGGTCTCACGCTCCCCCAGTCCGGCTTCCTGCATGGATTCGACGACCACGCGGATGATTTCGGGCGGAATGTCCGCCAGCATCTGCGCCAGATGGTCCGGGTCACGCCCGTCCGACGGCACGAAGGTGCGCACGACTTTCGACTCGTCGACCGTCTGCCCCGGCTTGGCCTGGAACCCCAGTCCACGGCCGGTGAGAATCACCTCACCGCCGTCGCCGCCTTTGGCGAGCACGACGTTGTTGTTGAACACTCGCAGTATTTCCATGGCATCCTTTCGCAACGTCATTGTTCCACATCGATGATCGGGCTGCCGGCTGATACGGTTTTGCAGTCACCGCCGTTGTTGTCGCCGCTACCGTCGCCGATCAACGGCGTGACCACGGTCAGTTCAGCGGCGTTGACCACCGTCACCACCACCACAACGCTGTGCCCGGCCGCCGCGACTTTGCCGAAATCCACGGTGGCCAGTGGCTCTCCCGCCGCGATCCGCTCGCCTTTAGCCACGACCACAGCGAATCCCTCGCCATCCATATCGACGGTGTCAATGCCGATATGAACCAGCACCTCGATGCCGCCATCGGTTTTAATGCCGAAGGCATGGCCGGTTCGGGCCACGGTTTTCAGCATGCCACTGACCGGTGCGAGCACGGCTGTCTCACCGGTCGTCTCCGGCACGACGCCTACGCCCTCCCCCAGCGCGCGGGAGGCGAACACCGGATCGCCAGTCGCTTCCAGATTCACCAGCCGGCCGGCGACCGGCGACAAGATGGCGTTGGAGTCAAGAGCCCGATCAGGGGCAGCCCGCGATGGAGAATCTTCCGCAGACTCCACATCCGACACGGTCGTGTCAATCCCCCTCGCCATATCCTGCGGGCGTGCGTTCTCGTCTGCCGAGACCATCTGCGTCTTGGTGGCGCGCGACGGCGTGCGGTACCCGAACAACACCGTCAACACCATCGCCATTACAAACGCAACGGCGATGGACAGCGCGTACACCCACATCCGATCGAACACCGGAATCGTCAGCAACGAGGAGAAGGCGAATGCCGTAGTCGTAACGCCCCGGACCATCTGGCCGGATGGCAGCACGGACGGGAACAGCCAGCCGAACACCGCGCTGGTCACTCCGCCGGCCGCGCAGCCGGCGAGCAGCCAGCGGTAGACGCGGCGGTGATGCAGATGGATGCCGTACAGGCTCAGTTCCGAAACGCCACCCAGCAATCCCGCGAGCAACGCCCCCACCGCGGTCTGCCGCATGGCCGAATCCTTGCCGCGTACGGCCAGCACGAGCACGCCGGCGGTGGCACCGAAGCAGGCGAAGTTCCATACACCCATCGGACCTTGGACGAAGTCGTAGCCGAGCGTCTGAATGTTCATCAGTATCAGGGCGTTCAACGGCCAGTGCAGACCGAGCGGCACGAGAAACGGGTAGAGCATCGGGATGATGAGCGCGAACAGGAATGGCACGTGCGCGTTAAGCCATGCTGTGGCCGCTCCCAGCCCGCTGCCGAGCCATATTCCCAGAGGCCCGATAACCAGTATGGTGAGCGCAAAAACGACGACCAGTGAGAGGAATGGCACGAACACCAGCTGTACGCTGTCGGGAATGACGCGCTTCAGCCCGCGGTAGACCACGGCGAGCACGGCGGCCATGAGCAATGGTACGAAGATGTTGCCACTGTAGTCGTTGAGTTGAATCGGTATGCCGAACGCCGACACGGTGCAGGTTTCGGCGCCGAATACGGCGGTGGCCGAGCATTGAATCTCCCCGGAGAGAGCGCTGGATACGGACGTCCCGGACATTCCGGACATCACGCCAGTAAGCTGCGGGGTCATAAGCGCGGCCATAATCGCACCGCCGAGCCAAGGGTCGACGTCCAGTTTCTTGGCCGCATTGTAAGCGATCATAATCGGCAGAACGGTGAACACACCCTCCCAAATCGCCTTGAGTAGTATCCAACCGGTGGACGTCTCGCCATCAGGCACAATGCCGAGTGCAACGATCACGTTGACGATGGCGATGACCAGCGAGGCACCGAGTAGCACGCCCAGAATCGGGCGGAACGAGTCGGACAGGTAGTCGAAAAACGCGGCAGCCCGGGCACGGGCGGCACTGCCCCACTCGCGGATGGTACGAGGCATGAAGTGACGGGATGTATTGGCTGGGCCGTGACTCTGCTCGGTGTCGGTATCGCGCAATGGTGCGACGTCGTCGGAAAGGTTCGGCGCGGACTGCGTAGGCTGCGTAGGCTGAGTGGATTGCGTTGACTGAGTGGATTGCGCGGACTGCGTTGGCCACGACGCCGCCGATGGTAATTGCGTTGCCGGAGTCAATCGCGCTGCCTGCATCCGAACGATCTGCTCGTACACCGAGGCGACCGCTCCGCCGATGATGACCTGATAACGATTGCCGGTTCGCGGGAATGCGCCGAGGACTCCGGGGATGGATTCGAGACCGTGCTGGCTGACCTGGCCGGCGTCGTCCAGTTCGAAGTGCAGTCGCGTGGCGCAATGGGTCAGGTTGGTGATGTTCGCGGAGCCGCCGACGGCATCAACGATGCACGCCGCAATCACTGCAGGCGTTGCGTTCGATGCGTTCGCCACGGTTCCTCCTTGCTGCCGTATGCCACTGTGTTCCATTATCGGCGCTGGGTGCCCCAAAAGCACGGCAATGCCGGCAAAGCATCGCGAAACGGCAACTATGCGCTACGGTGCTCCGCGATAGCGTTCCGCTATGGTGTTCCGCCGCACCCGTTCTCCGTATTTGCCGCAGCGCCCATTCCGACTTCATTCCACCATGCAGAATCCTGCAATCGTTGTCAAAAATCATCGTTTTTTGCCGCCTATTCGGAGTGTCGCGACCGAGAAAGTCGTATCCTATCTTTCACACACGTTGCGTAGCAGGGTTGTTACTCAAAATGAGGCAAGACCTGGAGTGACGTGGAATTTGCGTATCGTAATATGCGAATTCCACGTTGTTCCAGGTCTTTTTTGTTTTCGGGCGACTTCAGGCAATCGAAGCCTGACCTTGCATGCGGCAGAGGGGCCACGCGGCAGGCGCGGCCCGTCAACGGCGAAAGGACAAGGCAATGACGACGACGGCATCACCCGTATCGAAGCAGACGGCATCCGCGGCACAGGAGACCGGCGCAACCGGTGCAGCGGCCACCGCAATCGAAACCATCGAAACCGGCGTGGCCGGGGTGGCGGACGCGGCCACAAACGCGGCAGCAAACGCAATCGAGGACCTCGAAGCCGCCGAATCACGCGGCTTCTCCACGCGCTTCCCGCTCAACAGCGCATTCATCTTCACCTTCGGCGCGCTCGGCGGCATGCTGTTCGGTTTCGACACCGGCATTATCTCCGGCGCCTCCCCGCTTATCGAATCGGACTTCGGCCTGAGCGTCTCTCAGACCGGCTTCATCACCTCCTCGGTGCTGATCGGCTCGTGCGCAGGTGCGTTGTCGATCGGCGCGCTGTCTGACCGGTTCGGCCGCAAGAAGCTGCTCATCGTCTCCGCGCTGCTGTTCCTGCTCGGCTCAGGCCTGTGCGCCTCCTCCACCGGATTCGCGATGATGGTGTGCGCCCGCATCATCCTGGGCCTCGCGGTCGGCGCGGCTTCTGCCCTGACCCCGGCGTACTTGGCCGAACTGGCGCCGAAGGAGCGTCGCGGCTCGCTGTCCACGCTCTTCCAGCTCATGGTCACCTTCGGCATTCTGCTGGCCTACGCCTCCAACCTCGGATTCCTGAACCACAACCTCTTCGGCATCCGCGACTGGCGCTGGATGCTCGGTTCGGCGCTGGTGCCGGCCGCCTTGTTGCTGCTCGGCGGCCTGCTGCTGCCCGAATCCCCGCGTTATCTGGTGAACAAGGGCGACACCCGCAACGCCTTCAAAGTGCTTACGCTGATTCGCAAGGACGTGGATCAGACCCAGGTGCAGATTGAGCTGGACGAAATCAAGGCCGTGGCCGCACAGGACACCAAGGGTGGCGTGCGCGAACTGTTCCGTATCGCTCGTCCGGCGCTGGTGGCCGCCATTGGCATCATGCTGTTCCAGCAGCTCGTGGGCATCAACTCGGTGATCTACTTCCTGCCGCAGGTGTTCATCAAGGGCTTCGGCTTCCCTGAAGGCGACGCAATCTGGGTGTCGGTGGGCATCGGCGTGGTGAACTTCGTGAGCACCATCGTGGCCACGCTTATCATGGATCGTTTCCCGCGCAAGGGCGTGCTGATCTTCGGTTCCATCGTGATGACCGTTTCGCTCGCAGTGCTCGCCGTGATGAACTTCGTGGGCGACGTGGCCGTGCTGGCCGTGCCGACGATGATTCTCATCGCTTTCTATATCCTCGGCTTTGCGGTCTCGTGGGGCCCGATCGCCTTGGTGCTTATCGGCGAGATCTTCCCGCTGAGCGTGCGCGGCATCGGCTCCTCCTTCGGCTCGGCGGCGAACTGGCTGGGCAACTTCATCGTCTCCCAGTTCTTCCTCGTGCTGCTCGATGCGTTCGGCAACAATGTGGGCGGCCCGTTCGCGATTTTCGGCGTGTTCTCGGCCCTGTCCATCCCGTTCGTGATGCGCTTGGTGCCCGAGACCAACGGCAAGTCGCTGGAGGAAATCGAGGAGGAAATGACCAAGCGCTAGACAACCGGCACACGATTCGCACAAAAGTTGACAACTCTTAACATAATCGTACCCAACGTGGCGAAAAAACGTGGCAGAATAGGGAGCATGGTAGCAAACAATGCGGGTCAGCCCGCCACCCCAGCAGATCTGATCAATGTCGATGAGGTTATCGGCAAATACTATGACCTCGTCCCCGATCCCGAAGTCCCCGAGCAGCGTGTCATCTTCGGCACCTCCGGCCACCGCGGATCGTCCCTGAAGACCTCGTTCAACGAGGCCCACATCATCGCCATCTCCCAGGCCATCGCCGAATACCGCAAGAAGGCCGGTGTCACCGGCCCGCTGTACCTCGGCTCCGACACCCACGCGCTGTCCGGCCCGGCCAAGAAGACCGCCATCGAGGTGCTCGTCGCCAACGGCGTGCACGTGCGCGTCGACTCCCGTGACGACTTCGTGCCCACCCCGGTGGTCTCCCAGGCCATCCTGACCCACAACCGTGCGGCCGACGGCACCCAGCGCTTCGAGGGCGAGGGCCTCGCCGACGGCATCGTCGTCACGCCGTCCCACAACCCGCCCACCGACGGTGGCTTCAAGTACGACCCCGTCACCGGCGGCCCGGCTCCGGCCGAGACCACCAATGCCATCGCCGCTCGCGCCAACGAGCTGCTCGGCGACTTCAAGTCCATCAAGCGTGTGCCCTACGAGGAGGCCATCAAGTCCGAGTACGTCGAGGGCTTCGACTTCCGCGAGCACTACGTGGACGACCTGGAGAACGTCATCGACTTCGACGTGATCCGCAACTCCGGCGTGCGCCTGGGCATCGATCCGCTCGGCGGCGCTTCCGTGAACTACTGGCCGCTCATCAACGAGAAGTACGGCCTGAACATCGGCGTGGTGCGTCCTGAGGTCGACCCGACCTGGCGCTTCATGACCATCGACCACGACGGCAAGATCCGCATGGACCCGTCTTCCCCGTACGCCATGAAGGGCCTGGTCGACGAGCTCAACGCCGGCGCTTGGGACAAGTACGATCTGGTCGGCGGCACCGACCCGGACGCCGACCGTCACGGCATCGTCTGCCCGAACTGGGGCGTGATGAACCCGAACCACTACATCGCCGTGTGCGTAGAGTACCTGTTCGGCGGCAACCGCCCGGGCTGGCCGGAAGGCGCCGGCATCGGCAAGACGCTGGTGTCCTCCTCCCTGATCGACCGCGTGGCCGCTTCCATCGACGCCAAGCTCGTTGAGGTTCCGGTCGGCTTCAAGTGGTTCGTTGACCCGCTGTTCAAGGGCGAAGTCGCCTTCGGCGGCGAAGAGAGCTCCGGCATGAGCTTCCTGCGCAAGGACGGCCGCGTGTGGACCACCGATAAGGATGGTCTGATCCCCGACCTGCTGGCCGCCGAGATCACCGCCAAGACCGGCAAGAACCCGGCCCAGCTTCACCAGGAGCAGGTCGAGCGCTTCGGCGAGTCTTGGTACAAGCGCGTCGACACCCCGACCACGCTGGAGCAGAAGGCCAAGTTCGCCAAGCTGACCGGTGATGATGTGGCCGCCACGCAGCTGGCTGGCGAAGACATCACCGCCAAGCTGACCGAGGCACCGGGCAACCACGCCAAGATCGGCGGTCTGAAGGTCACCACCAAGGACAACTGGTTCGCCGCCCGTCCCTCCGGTACCGAGAACATCTACAAGGTGTACGCCGAGTCCTTCGTCTCCCCCGAGGCTCTGGACAAGGTGCTCGACGAGGCCACCGTCGTGGTCGACAAGGCCCTGAGCGAGTGAAATCGCTGCGTTAGTCGCGTTCACAGCAACCAATAAGGCTCTGCATTGGATTCATGCAATCCAATGCAGAGCCTTATTTTTTAGTGCATATGCAGTTCGCGACCACTGAAACACGCAGGTCAACGGTTCTCCTCATGCACCGTGACTGCATTTTCTCAACATCACTGCAGGGCAGGACGGCCATATGGCCGCGAAACGTTCGCCTACCTACATTATGACCGAGTTTCCCATCATCATTGTGGGGTCACAGCGGCCAGATGACCGCCGAAGCGTTCGGTCGGCTTGCATCATGGTCGAGTTTTAACATCGTTGTGGGACGCCACGACGAATTTGCCCATTCCAGAGTTGCCATCCCACAAAAGCGTGGGACAACAGCTAAGTCAATCGTTTTACATTTCCCCCATCCCACACACTCAAACTGGAAACCCCGGAAAGACGCCATTCCTGCCACACCCGTCACAGCCATTACCCGAGGGGCCGTGGGACGCCACGCAAAAATCGGCAAAACACGCGTAGCGTCCCACACCCATTGGCGCAAATCCACGCTCAATGCACCGACAACACCCCCAATCGACCACTATGACACATTTCCCTCCACAATCGAACACTAGTCATTCACGAAATCCATCACTACGAGGCATCGCAATCGAACGGCATGCAATATCAAGCACACACCACAACAACAGGTCGTACAAATATTGCCTTTACATCAGTCCGTTTCGAACATCATGGTCACAGCAGGCTCTGCGCCAACTCTTCAAGAGACATGGCAACTACATGAAACTCGAATACGGCACCGCGCGAAGCAAGCGCCCTCGCCACGTTGAAAGCGAATTCAGCACGAGTATCCTCGTTAGCGATACTTGCCGCCGTGGCGATGAAGACCAGCCATCTCCGCCCGACCAGCATGCCCCTTTTCTCTTGGTCACGGCGCCATTGAGTCTTACTCGTACGATGATGATCGCCATCATATTCAACAGCGACCTTGAACTCTGGCCACGCTAAGTCCAACGTTATGGGAGCTCCAGATGCAAAAGCCGCGTCCGGCACCACATAGTTCGCAACCGGCTGTGGAATCCCATGCGCCACCAGAGAGAGTCGTTCTTCTGATTCTTTGGGCGAATCAGCACCAGGTGATATCAGAGGCAATGCTCGAACGCAGGACGGGCGCCCTCTGAATCGGGTAAATTGCTCCACGAACTTCACCAGATCCTGATAGATTGCAGCAGCATCACGATCCTTAGCCAATACTGGCTGTTTGCTCGTAGCAGTAATGACGGCATCCCCGAGCACAATCAGAGACTCAAAAGAAACATACGGGGCAAGTTGAGCCCATACGTGAAACAGGTCCAGCGCAAACACGTGTTGGTTCATTTCCACATTGGCGGCTTTAGCCGCATGTTTCCAAATATGCGTTTGCAGTGGTGCATGGCGTGTACGAAACCGCTTGCTCTTAACGCTGGATACAGTGTGCAGCTTGGCCGAGTCGAGGTCGCAATCGGCGGGAATCGGTACGGATTGCAGAGCGAGGGAAGTGGTCATGCCGAAAAGCAGCTTCTTGCCCGCCCGTTTCGCTTCCTCAGTGCAGCGTGCGACCATGTCGCGTTTGCGCTGGGCGAGGCTTTCGCTCATGGTCGGTGTCGCTGCAGAATCATGTGCACCACTGTTCGGCGATGACGAGTCGCGAGAAGTCGGGTATTTCGAGTCAGTAGAAAATGACCCCGCAAATTCGGGCGGAACAAAAACTGCCTCCGATTCTTCCGGAGGCTGATCGTATATAGAGCCTGGCAGAGCTCCATAGTTGGTGATGCCGTCGGTCATCCTGTTCATGACACCACCATATGGGTAGTGGGTGCGGAAACGGAAGCCGATCCGAGGTATGTGGTCCTAGCTTCACTTACGCACATTCATTGTGGATAACCATGTGGACACCTCACTTATACACATAGTCACCCACCTCTTCAACCCCGATTTGACACACTAACTGTATCTGATATGATTACAGTATCATAACTGTACACATCATAGTTACAGTATCGACTCGGTAAGGAGGTCGTTTCATGAACGGCGACCATTCACTGGCAGTGCACGCATTGGTCTACCTTGACCATCGCGCCACACACCTGCCCAGTCAGATCCTGGCCGAGAACATATGTACCAATGCGGCGCGCGTGCGCAAAGTAATGCGACCGCTCGCCTCAGCCGGACTCATCGCCACTAAAGAGGGTGCTGAAGGCGGGTACGCTCTGGCCCGGCCCGCCGCCGAAATCACTTTGCGCGCGGTAGCGGAAGCCACCGGCACCACTTTTGTGAAAGTGAACTGGACACCGGGCGACGTACACGAGGACTGTCTGGTGTCATCTTCAATGGGCGCAGTGATGAACGACATCTATGCCGGGCTCAACCGCACTTGCCTCGAACAACTCGAACACACCACCATCCACGACATCACCGAACAGATATTCAGCGAGCGCAAAGGCTAATAATCCCGCGCGTTTCCCCTAGC
>ERZ894220.971-NODE-971-length-14192-cov-7.54368_pt1 | contig 14192 bp, 10 predicted proteins | sample MGYA00380292_ERZ894220 | MGnify/ENA primary metagenome ERZ894220 (study PRJEB32331, sample SAMN06328446) | human gut metagenome | biome: human gut microbiome; feature: stool | host: Homo sapiens | collected 2014-12-05 ... | reverse complement strand
CCTCCAGCAGATGGCTTTTTTCCAGATACCGCACACCGGAGGTGGCGCGGCTAGGGTCCAGCTGATGGGCAATTTGATTGGTGCGGGTGTAGAAGGCATCGTCGTCCACGCTCTCGTTGATGCGCACGCCCCACAGGATGATGCTGGGATGATTGCGGTTCTGCAAGATCATCTCTTGTAACATTGCACAGGCAGCGTCTTTCCATGCCGCATCTCCGATGTGCTGCCAGCCCGGCAGCTCGGTGAACACCAACAGACCCCGCCGGTCGCACTCATCCAGAAAATATGGACTTTGGGGGTAGTGGCTGGTGCGCACGGCGGTGCAGTGCAGCTCCTCCTGCAAAATGCGGGCATCCTCCCGCTGCAGGCTTTCCGGCGCGGCATAGCCGATGTACGGGTAGCTCTGGTGTCGGTTCAGACCCCGCAGGAAGGTCTTTTTTCCGTTGAGGTAAAAGCCATCCGCCCGGAACTCTGCGGTGCGGAAGCCAAAGGTCACCTGCCTGCGGTCGATGGGTTGTCCGGCTGCGTTCAAAAGCTCTGCCACGGCATGATGCAAAACCGGGTGCTCGGTATCCCACGGCTGTGCATCCGGCACAGAAAGCTGGATCTTCCCGGTTTCTGCCGTCTGTGCGGTCTGCTCTGCCAGCAGGGTGCCGTCTGCGGTCTCCAGCCGGATGCGGACCGCCACGGCTGCGGGTGTAAGCTCTGCCGTCCACTGCACCACAGCCTCATGCAGGGTGGGTGTGTAGACGAACAAATCGGTCAGGCGGCTCTCTGCCGTAGCTTCCAGCCAGACCTCCCGGTACAGCCCGCCGTAGGTCAGGTAGTCGATGACAAAGCCAAAGGGTGGAATGGCCGGGTCTTCACGGGTATCCAATTGCACGGTCAGCAGGTTTTCACCCTCCCGGTCTACAAGGCCGGTGATCTCCACCGCAAAGCCGGTATAGCCGCCCCGGTGCTGCCCGGCAACCCTGCCGTTGACCCGCACCACCGCCTGATGAGCGGCTCCGTCAAAGCGGAGGAACAGCCGGGGCGCAGCCTGCACCGGCGGCACCCGGAACCGCTTCCGGTAGCCGCAGACCATCTCGTAATCAGCGGGGGTGGCATAGTGCAGCGGCACCTCCCGGCAGGTATGGGGCAAGCGGACGGCTTGCTGTTTTGGTACAGGCAGCCCCTTGCCAAAGGCTTCGGTCCAGTGGTGGGTAAATTCCCAATCCTCGCAAAAACTGTGTTTCATCGCGGCAGCACTCCTTCCAGTAAGATCGAGATCATTTCCTCCAGTACAGCCACATACTGCACCCCGCTTTCTGCCAGACTGCGGTCTGCCAGAAAGCTCTCAATGGACGCGGTGATCATCTGCCGCAGCACCGGCAGGGACACCGGGCGCATGACCCCCTCTGCCACAGCCTGTTCCAGCAGCGCCATGGTGGGTTCCCACCCGTTTTCCAATTGACTGCGCACCCGCGCCGCCACCACCGGGTATTTCTCGTCCAGCTCCTTCATCTGCCGCAGGTCCAGCGCAGCATATTCCGTCGGCATGGCAATGATGACCGCCCGCAGCTTCTCCTGCAAAGTACCGCTGCCCGCCAGAATTTTCTGCTTGCAGTAGTGGATCTCCGCAAAGGCGTGGTCTACCATGTCCAGCAGAAGGGCCTCCTTGGAGGGGTAAACGGTGTAGATGGTTTTTTTGCTGATATGCAGCGGCTCTGCCACCTGCTGCATGGTGAAATGCAGCCCCTGTTGACGGAATAACTGCATCGCCTGCGTGCGCACAAGGGCATCGAGCTTTTCCTGCATGAGCGTCCTCCTTGTGGAAACTGTGCTTGCTTTTCTGGTTTCCATTCTAGTGCGGAAACCGAGCTAAATCAAGCGGTTTCCGTATTTTCTGCGTTCTGGCGAAGAATCAGAGAAAAATTGCAGCAAAGTGACAATAAAAATATCCTCAAAGAACTTTTCGCCCTTTCTTTGAGGATCAGTATATAAAACGTGAATTCTCAACCTATAAAACCACATGAGGTGATTTTACTATAACGGAAAATATACATTTCACAGAGAGGCGAACGCGCCAACCGCGCCGCACGGCGGTGTTCCCTGCTTTTCGTACATCCTGATGCCTCCTTTGTATCAGAGTATACCATGGCGGCTGGACGGCTTCAACAAAATCTCGTGCAATTCTTATGCCACCCAGCTGCAGGCCAGCACCCAGGCCACCGGAAGCTCCCGCTGCCGCCTGCTGGGCGATTGTGAGCGCCAGCTGCTCAGCGATGCCGTGGCGGTTCCTCTGTTTGCCCAGCAGAAGCGCCTGCTGATTGCACCCGACATCCGGAACCTCATCTTTGCCCCCTTTGGCCCGGTGCTGGATCTGACCTATACCACAAAAAATGATGTAAAAGAGACGCTAAAAAGCCGCCGTCCGATACTTCTGGCAGGAGCATTTTGGACAACGGCTTTTTTGTATAGGAGATTTTTAAGAGAGAAAAACGTTGTTTTTATACACAAAACTCAGTTCTTTGCGGCCTGTGCCGCTTCAAAACCACAGAACTGTTTCCAGTCCCACGCAGTCATATCATGGGGACCCTCGCGCAGGGCATAGCCCACATCACCGGTGCAGCAGGCAGTCTGCGGTGCTGGATACTCAGTCTGGGTGCAGGGTGTTTTGCCCAGCGCAGCGTAGACACGCCCAGCCGAAATAACACTACGAAACTCCGCCTCCGGATCACTCCAATAGTCCCGGCTGCCGGAGGTTACGAACACAGGCCGGGGAGCCATGGCGGCAAGGAGTTCGTCCTGGTCAAAGGGCATCTGCTCCACCGGCATCTGGCCGTAGCTCAGGAAATTGGGGCAGAACCAGCGAGGCATCATCTGGCACATGCTGCTGACCCGCTCACCCAATTTGCCCTCGTTCAGGGCGGCACCGCAGCAGCCGGAATTGTTCACCAGAACGGTCTCAAAGCGCTGATCCTGCACCGCTGCCCACAGGGCGGCTTTTCCGGCACGGGAATGTCCTGCCACTGATATCCGGCTGGGGTCGATCTCCGGGCAGGTCAGTAATGCATCCAGCACACGCTGGGCACCAAAACCCCAGGCCGTCAGACAGCCAAAGCCATCTGCCGGGCGTTCTCCCGCCCCATAAAACAGCGGATACAGTCCCTCCTGCTTCCAGCTATCCCCCTCATCGGGAGCCAAACTGGATGCATAGATAGCGGCAGCAGCATAGCCGTCGGCCAGCAGTTGGCGCACCGGCCAGTAGCCTTTTTCCACATCGCAAGTGATATCCAGTGTGTTTGGTTCCTTCGGAGCCATCATATCGTCGATCATAACGTTGAAATGATCTTCGTTTCCAATGAGCTCCCTCATCATACCCATAAACTTCTCCCGCATGGCCGGGTCAATGCCCTTCATCTGGTCGTGGACCACGGGATCATGACAGCTGATCTGAATCGCGCAGGGCACGGGTTCACTGGTCTTCTCAGGCAGCCAGAGTGCAAAAGGAAAGCTCATGCTCCGGCCCTTGTATTCCACCGTAACACAGCCTAATCTACCGTGCAGCCCATCCTTCTCCAGTTCCTTTTCCCAGACAAAGCTGCTCGTCCAGCCCGCGGGGACCACGCCGTATTCCTCCTGTCCAAACAGCTTGACCAATGCTTCGCGCCGGGCAGGCCATGTCTCTGGGGTGAGTCGCGCGATATCTATATTTTTCATTGCATGGACCTCTTTTCTCAATTTTATGCCTCTTGCTGTTCCTCCGGAATATAACTGCGAAACACAGGAACCAACATCAGTGCGTTGACATAAGCAATGCCACCCGGGCCAAACAGCAGAAAAATACCTTCCAGTGATTCCACCCATTCTAGGTGAGCGTAAATCAGCCAAAATGGGATGAAATGCATGGCTGTCACAGCCACCACTGTCAGTGGGTGCTGGAGCAATAGCAGCAGGACATTGCGTATCAGTTGACGCAGAGTGCAGCGAAACTTTGCCAGCACCGGGAAAATCAGGCCTGCAATGGCTGCGTACAGCACCAGCACCATGATACACAATCCATGGAACACTGGACTGTTCCCCAGTCTACCTGCCAACAGGTTGAAATCCACCACCAACGCATAACCGATCACAAGTAGCAACAGGGTCACAGGAAGCGACGATCTGATATTTTCCTTGAACGCATGGAAAAACATCGAAATAGTGCTGTTCCCTCTCTGACGCACTAGCTTCATTGCTGTGTAATACAGTGCCGAGGTCGAAGCGCCAATGGTGATGACCGGAAGACTGCACAGTAGCCACAAAAGGCTCAGTGCCACCAGATCAGAAACGCGCAGCAGCAACTGGAACAGCTTGCTGTCATAATCAAATAAACCACCCATGGGGGTCGCCTCCCTCTCTGCACCATGTCCTGCCCAGGTCTTGGGTCAGGTCTCCGTTTTCGGCATCCGCCACGAGAAATGGGGGCAGAACTCTCTCCAGTCCACTCCGGGGATCCCGTCCATCTGAGTCCAGGCATCCGGGGTCCGGCGCTGGATGTTCTTGTGGGGTGCCTTTCCATAGAACATTGTATCACAAAATGCGATCACATGTATCCAGTCCAACTTCTGATATTCGTGGGGGCCGTCACGCATGGCAAGGGCGTTTTTCCCGGCAGCACCCAGGAACTGGTACACCTCGTCGGCAGCACGCCAGGTGAGCTGGCTGCCGTAAGGGTTGGCCCAGGTATCGCTGAGCCCCTCGGTGGTGATGACCGGCCGGGGAGCGATGCAGGCCCGAAGGAAATGCAGGTCAAAGGGCAGACGGTCTTCGTCCTGGGTCTTGCCAAGAACCTGGGACTGCAGCATCCCGGCTGCCTGCTGGAAATCCTCAAACAGCGGGGCGTTGCTCCGGGTGTAGGTAGCCACCCGCTTGCCGAACTCGCCAAAGTTGTCGCTCCACCAGAAGGGGAACACATCCTCGATGCTTCCGGCGGTCTCGCAGATGCCGATCCCTTCGCCCATGCGGCCGCCTAGGTAGCGCAGGCAGCCAGCACCGCCGCAGCCGCTTCCGCTGGCAGCGCACAGGGCAAATCGCTCATCGTAGATGGCGGCGCACAGGGCTACTTTGCCGCCCCGGCTGTGGCCGGTGGCCACGATGCGGTCCATATCGGCGTATTCCGTGGTGGCCAGGTAATCCACCACACGGCTCTGGGCCCATGCCCACATGGCAATGGCACCCCAAGTGTACCCGGGATAGGCCTTGGCCAGGGGGCCGTGAATGGCGTTGGCGTTGTCCTGGGCCAACTGCTCCTTCTCAAATTCGATGATGGCATAGCCGTGGTTCAGCACAGCGTCCTCTTCATCAGGGCTTCCATGGCGATCCTTGAACTGGTTCCAGGTGATGACCGGGACCTTGCCCTCCTTGGCGGGGCGGATCAGCTCACAGTCAAACTGGATGGCGTCCTCCGGCCCGCAGGTAATGTGTACAGTCTCGGCAATGGCACGACCATTGTAGACCTTACGGCTGAAGGTCACTTTACCGCGGGTATTGCCCGGCGGTGGTGGCATAGTGCCATAGAGGTAATGGGTCAGCATCGCCTTAAGGTATTCCCGCTGCTCCGGCCATTCCTCCCTAGTCTGAACACGGGTACCATCAGGTTTAAGGAAAGGATCCGGTAGCTCATGGATGGCTTTCAGCTCACTTTTGGAAGAAAAATCATATTTATTCATTATTCTTTCACGCCTCCAATCATAACTCCGGTAACAAAATAACGCTGGATGAAGGGATAGATGCAGAGGATGGGAGCTGTAGAGATGACGATGGTGGCATACTTGATGGTCTCGGCCAAAGCCACGGTGTTGGTACTGCCGCCAGAAGTGCTGATAATGTTGTCTGCACTGCTGGTCAGCAGGATCTCGCGCAGGAAGATCTGCAAAGGATACAGGTCAGCCGTGCGCAGGAAGATGGTTGCGCTCATCCAATCATTCCAGCGAGACACAGCGTAGAACAGCAGTACAACGGCAATCGTTGCCTGACTCAGCGGGATAACAATGCGGAATAAGCAGGTAAACTCACTGGCACCATCCAGCCGTGCCGCTTCGATCAAACTTTCCGGTACATTGGCAAAGGCTGTACGCATAACAATGAGGTTATAGGTGCTCAGGGCAGTGGGCAGCAGAATTGCCCAGACCGTATCAATCATGTGGAGCTGCTGTACCCACAGGTAAATGGCAATGATACCACCGCTGAAATACATAGTAAACATGATCATCAATGTTACCAAGCGCTTGCCCATCCAGCCCTTACGGCTCAAGGCGTAGGCCCCCAGGAAGGTCAGGAACATGCTGATGGCAGTACCGGCCACTACATAGAATAGAGTGTTGCGGTAGCCCACCAAAATGCGATCTGTAATGCAGTACTGGTAAGCCTCCAAGCTGAATTTCAAGGGTTTAAGCAGCAGGACAAAATCATGCCGCAGAAATTCATTGGCATCACTGAAGGAAGCACAGACAACATACCAAAACGGATACAGACAGGCTAAACCAATCAGAATCAACAGTGCCGTGTTTAGAATATCCAGCACCCAGTCAAGTCCAGTTTTCTTTTCAACCATAGTGCGTTTTCCTCCTTACCACAGGCTCGTCTCGCTGACCTTGGCGCTGATTTTGTTCACCACCACTACCAGCAGGAAATTGACCAACGAGTTCACAAGGCTGACCGCCATACTGTAACTGTAATTGGATTCAATCAGGCCCTTTCGGTAGACAAAGGAACCGATGATATCCGCCGTTTCATAAATATTCTCATTGTACAGCAGAATGATCTTGTCGTAGCCCACACTCATGAACTGACCGATGCGCATGATGAACATGATAATAATGGTGGGCATCAGACAGGGGATGGTAATACTGAGGATGCGGCGGAAGCGACCCGCTCCGTCTACAGCAGCGGCATCGTAGAGTTCCTGATTGATGCCAGCCAGGGCGGCCAGATAGATGATGCTGTTCCAACCTATGGTCTGCCACAGTTCACTGACCACATAGATTGCACGGAACTTGGAGGGATCCATTAGCAGATTGGAGGCCATGCCCCCTGCTGCGAGCAGATTGCTGATCAGTCCGGTAGAGGAGACAAATTCCTTGATGATACCGCAGACCACAACCAGGGAAATGAAGTGCGGCAAATAACTCACAGTCTGAATCGCACTTTTCAATTTTTTGAGCCGCAGTTCATTCAGCATCAGTGCAAATAAAATAGGGGCTGGGAAGCAGATAACGATAGTATAAAAGCTGATGTACAGGGTATTGCGCAAAACACGCCAAAAATATGGGCCGGTGAAGAACTGCTTGAAATTCGCCAAACCGACCCATGCGCTGCCCCAGATGCCTCGACCGGGGCGATAGTTGCGGAATGCGATCTGCAAGCCCTGTAGCGGCGCATAGTTAAAAACAATATAGAATGCAAGCACCGGAATCAGCATCAGGTAAATGCCGCGATATTGATAAAAGTTCTTTTTGATCTTATCCCAGGTCAGCCGGGTATCGATTCCGTATTTCTCTGCCACAGCTTTTGCCTGACGGGACTGTTTGGACATAAGCGTTTTCCTCCGACTTCAAAAAATGCCGCAGGGCACCCCCGCCCTGCGGCACGGATCTCAAAGATCCAGATTTACTTTACGCGGGCATTGTAGCGGTCCAAAGCTTCCTGCTGGATATCCAGGCAGTTCTGCATCCCCATGCTGTAGACATTTTTGACATAATCATCAAAGTTATCCAGGCTCTCGGTACCAGTAATGAACTTTGCGGTCATCTCGCCCACATATGTGCCAATTTCGTTGAAAGCGCCGCTGTAAGTAGCCTGCTCAGAATCCAACAATGTGGTGGCAGGCAAACCATTGTAGTGCTTGCCGTTCTCGTAGCTCCAGGTATTCAAAGACGCAATATTCTGGTCGATTTCTCCTTCAGCAAGAGAATAATCGGTCTTGGAGACCAGACGCTGCCAGTGGTCTTCGGGGAAGGGACCGTTCAGCTGGCGATACATAGAGTGAGCAGTAGAAGGAGCCTTGCCTTCCTTGTTGTGTATGATAGCATCGGTGAACTGAGGCCAGCCATCGACCATCTCATAGCTCTCGCCTTCAATGCCCCAGTTCAAAAGCATGTTACCTTCTTCGCCCCAGCCATAGTCAAGCAGCTCCATCGCAGTCTTTACATCCTTGCAACTGCCGGTAATGGCACCCACAGAACCGGTGAACGGCTGGTTTGCCTGATGATACCAATTCTCAGTACCAGCCGTCTTGACCATTTCATGGACACCCACGGCAGAAAACGTATTATTGGGATCATCCTTAAGGATCTGGCTCTTCAGGTTGCCCAGACCAGTGGGCATCATCTCGATCCAAGCACCCACATCGCCCTGCAGGATTTTTGCCTGAACACTGGTACGATCCAGAACCATGTAGTCATTATCTAGTAAACCCTCGCTGTACAACTTGTTCAAGAAGGCCAGATAGTCCTTGTAGCCGTCCTTAACAGGGCCAAATTCGACCTTATTTTCCTCATTGATGCCGTAGCCGTAGGCTGCAGAGAAACCAGAAACAGGAACACAAACACCAAAACCTGCACTGATAGCAACGGACATCTGTTCAAACATCTGCACAAAACACATAGGATACTTCAGGCCAAGTTTTTCCTTAAATGCCTTCAGCACATTATACCAGTCATCGTAGGTCACCGGAACATCCATTCCCACCTGCTCGAGGTAATCAGTACGAATGACCAGACCGATGAAGCTTTCAGCAAAAGGTTCACGATCAAACACCCCCTGCCACTCCTTGCTACCCTCTGCAGTGGAGGTGTAGATAGCGGGGAACCCGTAGATATTGCCGCTGTCGGTGGTAATATCGGCCAACATATCCGGGTGCAACTCAAAGTAATGGGTCATATTGGGAGCATATTCTTCCATATAATCCTGCAGAGGAATGATTTTGCCATCTTCGATGGCTGCGTCAGCACCACCGGAGTAATTGGTAGCCCAGCTGTAATACATGATGTCTGGCATTTCGTTTCCTGCAACCACCAAGTTAAATTGCTCAGCAGCCTGACCACTGGCCGGATGCTGGAATTCTACGTTGATACCAGTGTTGGCCTCAATTGCCTTCCAGCAGTATAGGTCGCCCATGCTTTTGACATCGGCACCGGATGTATTTGCCAAGTCAATCCAGTAACTGACAGTACGGGGGCCGCTCTCGGCAGAGCTAGTTGATGTTGCAGTGGAAGCTGTGCTACTGCCAGAACTGCCGCAAGCAGTCAGCAGGGCGCCACCGGAGGTAGCGGCGCTTGCCTTCAGAAAATCGCGGCGAGAGATTTTTTTCATGTTGTTCTTCTCCTTTTCTTCGTATTTCTGAGGATTCGATTCGGCGCTCTCTCAAGCGCCCTTGATGGTTTTATCATACTGTGTTTTTGGAGCAAAATCCATCCTCAAAATTTTATATTCCGGCCGTTTCTATCCCTATTTTTCGTCAAGAATACAACAGCCTGTGTGCTTTTGCTATGCATGTTGCATTGTTTTATTGCAACATGCACAAAGTCCCGCCTTTTGTTAGAAAGGCAGGACTTTGCTGTTTTTTCTGTAGAGATCAGTGTTTATTATAGTTGCCCGGGGTATCACCAGCATACTTTTTGAACAGGCGTATAAACGTGTTGGCACTTTCGTAACCCGCACGATCTGCCGCTTCGGCTACTGTAATTTGTTCCTCATCCATCAGCTTCTTAGCGTAATCAATACGCAGACTGTTCAGGTAGTTCAGCAGGTTGACTCCAGTTTGCTGCTTGAAGTACTTTGAGAGATAGGCCACACTCAGCCCCAGCAAATCGGCGGCACGGGAAACATTGAAATCGTGTTCGCAAAAGTGATCCTGCACACACTGTAAAATACGAGACAGCAGCTCGGGCTGATCAGTCTCTGCCGAGCTGGTATACTTTATCGCCACGGCACCGATCAGAGTATCCATCTGCTCCTCGGCTTCTGCATGGGTCATAGCTTTTTGCAGTGCACGGGAGGTGGCAACGATGGCCTGTTGCACCTCTGTTCCCTGTTCTCCAGACGGAACCGCGTTGAACATAGTCACCAACACATCGGTCAGGAGCATCCTCAGCAAAAACATATCCGGCGAACTGCTAAAATTGGTCTGCAACGTGTGGTGCAGAGCTCGGATAGCCTCCTCCGCATTGCCAGAAAAGGTCAGACGGGCAATCTCCGACCCCTGTGCCACTGTGATGCGCTGTGCAGGGCTCGGCGTGGGGGTTCCACTCCATTCCGGCTGCTCCTGTGCAATCTCACTTCGTTCACATAGCGAAAGGAATGCCGGGTGGATTTGTTTCCATCCACAGCGGACACTGCCCGCGAAGTAGTCCACGCCATTTTCCTTGAGATAAGCCTCCATCATGCCAAGGCTCTGGCGCAGGCTGGTTTCTTCCCTAGCAAACATACAAAGGGTCGGAACGCCGTGCGGTTGTACCGGCAGCAATGTCACCTTTTCGGTCAGCGGCTCAGAGAAATCCAAACCTTCATCCTTGAGCAACAGCAAAACGAACCACTCGCCCCAGCTGTCGATCCTGATCCAGGAAACAATGTCTCCAGAAAGTGCCGATACATCGATGTCGTGCTCCAACAGGTTCTGCATCAGCTCTTTTTGCAGGGAAACGCGCTGATTTTCTTGGAAAATCCTCATCCTTTCCAAATCTCTTCGGTATGCCTGGAATGCGCCATCGATTTGTTGGTATTCGTTTTGGTCTTCTACACAGTCCGACTTTGTCGGCAGGCTGCGGGTCAGTTCCCGCAAGGGTTGATAATTCAACTGCACCATAGAAGCCGCTGCAACGATGCCCACTGCCAAGAACACCATCAGAAACACCATCGACTGCTGCCAGACCCAACTACTCTTCCGGGTAATGGCAGAGACCGGCACCAACGTGATGAGGGTCCAATTTTCTTCTTCCAGCTGCTTCTGCAGCAGGTAATAGCTTTTATTCCCCAGCTCTACATGGCTCTCCAGCCTTTTTTCTGCTGCCATCTGCACCAGCTGCCCTGCAAGCGCTGGATTCCCACTTTCGCACAGAAGCTGACCACCACCGTCCATCAGCAAGGTCGTTGTCCCCTCCATCGTCGCCTGCCCAGCAACGATTTCGCCCAACACCTGCATATCTAATACTTGAATGATAAGTGCGGTTGGGGATCGTCCCTGTGTTGGAATACTGGTCACTGCCATGACCTGCGTCCTCCCGTTAGTGGAATCACTAATTACGCGGAACAGAGACGATGTCGTGCGCAGGGAATCAAACCGTTTTCCCGCCTCGCTGCCGGAACCAAACAAAACTGCTGCCAGTGTTTCCTTCTCGTAGACAGTCTTGGAGGTCAGCGCTTTTTTCAAATTTCTGAAATAAATATAGGTCTCACTCACCGCACTATGGGTACTTCCCGGAGCTGCCAACAGACTTTGAATGGTGTAGAATGTGTAATTATCAGACGGCATCGGCGTGGAGAGCAACGAAAAACTACGGATCACATTGTTGCACGCCAGATTGATGGCATCTGTTTTGATCTGAGACATACTGTTATTCAGCGCAGTTTCAATTTTCTCCTGCTGCTGAATCGTAATTTCTGTGTATTCGTCCAGCAATTTTTTTCTGGCGGAAAGAGTCAGCGTAACACACATGGTTGCCATCAGGATCAGAAGAATTGAGAATTCAATGACCCATGTGTAGAGAACGCTTCGCTTTTTCATGCGGTTTCATCCTCTTTTCATTTCTTCGTATTCATTCATGTTATAGACATCTTCGCTGGTTTCAGGGCCATGCGTTCTGTGACGTATCGCATTCCTTTCTCCACACACAGACGTTGGCGCAGCTGCATCCGATCGATCTGTGCTCCGGCAAGTCCCCGGGTTGCAGCACGGGCCGCGGCTTCCGTCTCCGCATCAGACACGGTCAGTCCCTCTTGACGGGCAACAGCCAAAAACACTGCCCGAAGTTTCATATCCTCTGCTGCATGTGCTCGGATGCTTGCATCCAGTTTCTCCCGCGTTTTGTGCAGGCGGCGCAGATGGCTTTCCAGTGAAATACCGCTCTTTTCCAGTCGATTTTCCAGCTGCCTCCACTGATATTCAGCTTCCAGCTCTACAGCAAGCTGCGGCAGCTCCACAATAGTCTCATCACTCAAGGCATGGAGCATCCGATGAGAAATGATCCGCCTGGCCTCCCCCGCCTCTTGCTCCAGAAAGCTATCTCGAATTATTGCACGAAGAGCTAACATATTTTCTTGTCCAAAGCTTTGAGCAAAGGTATCATTCAGCTCGGGCATTCTCTGGTGCACAATTTTTTTCACCCAGCCGGTGTATACCGCATTCTTTCCGGCCGCACGTTTATCCTCGTAGGTATAGGGCAACTGCACTCTGCATTGGAATCCGTCTCCTGCTTTTTTGCCTACAACGGCCTGCCAGACTCCTTCCGGCAACTCCTCACCTACAGCAAGATGGTATCTACCATCCCGGCCCATGCTTCCGGAAAATCGTGTTCCATCCTCCAGTACCGCATCAAAGTCTAGCGTTGCAAGATCTCCTGCACGGGCCGGTTTTTCATCCTCCGATGTCTCCATCCTCGTCCGGGCCAAGGCTTGTAGTTGTTGTTCTACTTGCGCATCTGTTGGCGGTTTCAGACGGTACTCGGCTGTGCGACCTTCCAGCTGTGGCAGTTCCATAGCGGGCAGCACACAGGTTCGAACCAAAACTCTGTTTTCTTCTCTTTTGAGAGTTGCACGCCCTAACAGCCAAATTTTTTCTATTCCTGCCTGACAGTCCACAAACTCCAGCACCTGCACTGTACTGGGTTCTTCCCTTGCGTCCAGCAAAACCACTGCATCCAATCGGCCTGCTGAATCCTGCACCCATTTTTCGATCCTCATCCCATTCTCCTTCTGCCTGCCAAGAACAGGTCTTCTTACTCTTTACTTCTTTAATATACAAAATTTTTGTTTTCCTCTCAATCCTCAATTTTTGCCTTCCAGGAAATGCAATCTTCATTTTTTGCCTCAAAATTAGTTTCTGTTCTAAAATAGTGCAAAAATCGCGGTTTCTCAAAATAGAAACGAGACCGTTGTAAAATAGCACTATAAAAAAAAATGCTATCTTTTCCCTGATTTGTATGCTGGTGGCTGCACTCGTGCTGCTTGCGCTCTTCTGGCTGATTGAAACACCTGCTGTGTTTAGCTGCTGCAAGAGCGATGGTGACAAATCCCGCCATCGTACTGGCAGATGAGCCGACCGGCGCACTGGATTCCAATTCTTCCCGAATGCTATTGACAATGTTGACCGAATTGAATGAACGGCTTTCAGCAACGATTCTCATGGTAACGCATGACGCTTTTTCTGCTAGCTATTGCAATCGCATTTTGTTTATCAAAGATGGGTAGGTGTTCAACGAACTGCATCGTGGGACGGATACACGCAAAGAATTTTTTACAAAAATTCTGGAAGTAGTTTCCGTCTTGGGAGGTGAACAGAGTGAACACATGTAAGCTGATTTTCCGAAATAGTTGAAAAAGTAATCGTGGGCGGTTATGATAGTAATGGGAACAAAGACCCCTACATGATTGTCTTTGTCTACAAGACCGGGTTCAAGAACAGCGTGGACGGCAAGAATTTCAAGCCGCTTCGCAAGAATAGCAAGGAGAACCACTCCCCTGCTGTTTTGTGTTCCCATGCTTCTAACGAGGCTGAATCCATGTGTTCCGATTCTAGCGACGACACATTGCGAGTGTATCACGGCATTAACCCGCATGAAACCTTGATTTCTAGCACTTTCAAGGTTTGAGGAGCAGTAATTTTCCACCTTTGAACCGGCTCCAGAGCTGCCAGAATAATCTTCACCATCTCATAGAACTGCAAACAAGAAAACCGCCCTGCCGTATAGCTACGACAGAGCGGTTTTCTATTGTATGGACTCGAAGGGAGTCGAACCCTCGACCTTTCGGATGCGAACCGAACGCTCATCCCAACTGAGCTACGAGCCCTCATCTGTCCTCTGACCACTAGAGCCAGAGGACATCGTTCATTTTGACTTTATTATTTTACTGCTTCTGGAATCATTTGTCAAGAGTTTCTACCTTCCGGCGAAGCAGACTCATGGGGGGCAGCTCCGGGGTGGGGATGGTGTACTTTTCCATGGCGTGGGGGG
>ERZ894220.964-NODE-964-length-14293-cov-6.97612_pt1 | contig 14293 bp, 19 predicted proteins | sample MGYA00380292_ERZ894220 | MGnify/ENA primary metagenome ERZ894220 (study PRJEB32331, sample SAMN06328446) | human gut metagenome | biome: human gut microbiome; feature: stool | host: Homo sapiens | collected 2014-12-05 ... | reverse complement strand
TTCCTTCGCCCTGGCCACCGAGATCGGCCAGAGCGCGGATCTGTTCCCGGTGATCATCGCCATCGGCTTCATGTGCGCCTCCACCATCGCCTTCAACGTCCCCATCGGCCTGTCCATGCTGGACAAGGGGGATCACAAATACCTGGCCCTGGGCACCATGAGCGGCTTTCTCTCCGTGCCCTTCGGCGTGTTCATCACCAGCGTCATCGTGATGTTTACCCACCCGGCCATCCGCTCCACCCTCTCCAGTGTGGGCGAGCCGGATCATGTGGTGATGCTGACCCTGGGGATGCTCCTGCGCAACATGATCCCCCTGGTGGTCATCTGCGTGCTGCTGGCCCTGGGGCTGAAGTTCTTTCCCAACGGGATGGTCAAGGGCTTCATGGTGTTTGGAAAGCTGATGACCGGCGCCCTCACCCTGGTGGTGGTGGCCTGCATCCTCCAGCACTACACCGGCCTGTTTACCGACATTCTGGGCATCGGCTGGGGCTTTGATCCCATACTGGCCGACGAGGAGAACACCTTCCGGGCCGTGGAGCTGCTGGGCACCATCGCCATGATGCTCACCGGCGCCTTCCCCATGGTGACGCTGATCCGCCGGTATTTGGGCAAGCCCCTGGAAAAGCTGGGCCGTCTGGCCGGGCTGGAGGCCAGCGGGAGCGTGGGCCTGGTGGCCTGCCTGCCCAACGGCCTGGCGATGTTCCCCTTTGTAAAGGAGATGCGCCCCCGGGACAAGGTGGTGTGTATGGCCTTCCTGGCCTGCGGCGGATACAGCCTGGGGGACTTCCTGGCCTTCAACGTCAATTTCCAGCCCAATCTGCTGGTTCCCGTGTTTGTGGGGCAGATCTGCGGCGGCATCATCGGCATCCTGTTTGCAAAGCTCCTGGCGGTTCCGCAGGTGCGGGCGCTGGAGCGGGAGACGGCAGTGTGAGACACGCGGGGCGGGCCTTTTCGGCCCGCCCCGCGTGTTGTGGTTCTCCGCCTTGGGCAGCAGAAACGGGCATTCATCTGGATGCCAGCGTTCTGAAAATTCAATGCAATTCAGATATTGCAAAGTCTCGATGAACCAACTTGAAGCATGTCCGGGCCTTTGCGGGCCGCGCCGTCCCCAGCATGAAAATGCGGAAAGGGGAGCCGCCCTCCGGGCGGTAAAGATCAAAGCAAAAAGGACATCCTTACGGATGTCCTTTTCTGGTGGAGACGACAGAACTCGAATCTGTGACCCCTTGCGTGTGAAGCAAGAAAAACAAAACCCGGCTATCCATTGATACTTAGCACTTTCTCCTGTTGACATTTTTCGGTTTGCCCCGAAGTTTGCCCCGAAAAGGCATTTTCCACAGCTCCTATCAGCTCACCAGGTGTGTTGCCGACCACGTGGCTATAGATGCCGAGAGTGACCTTTATATCGCTGTGCCCGGCAAGATACTGTATCTTCTTGATGTCCATGCCGGACTGGCAAAGACGTGTGATATAAGTATGGCGAAGCAAGTGCGGAGTCACCTTGAAGTCCAGCGTCTGCTGGATTTGTGGGCCGCGCTTTTTAGCCTCTTTCTCAGAGGTGGCCGCTGAAGCTTTGACTGTGCGCCGCCCGATAATTGCCATGAGATTGCGTACAGTCTGGAGACTAGCATTTGAACCATTTTTTGCGGGAACGACGAAGACGCTATTACTCTTGGACTTTGCAGCGCGAAGAGCGTCCGCCAGCTTGCTGGGCAGAGGAATGGTACGGTGAGCCGCTTTCGTTTTGAGCGGGGAGGGGAAGATACCCTTTCCACCGTCAAAGCGCACCGCGTTGTTTACGGTGAGGTGGGGGGCGGCGGCATTGAGATCCAAGTCGCTCCAGCGCAAGCCACAGATCTCCTCTCGCCGTAGGCCGGTGTAAAGGCCGATCAGCACGAAGAGATAAGCGCGGGTGCCCTTTGTGGCATCCTCCAGAGCGGCGCATTGCTCGGGTGTCAGCGGCACCTTCTCCTCGGTGGGGACACCACCCGCCTTTATTTTGGCACAGGGCGAACGAAAGATCAAGCCATTTTCCACCGCGCAGTCAAAACCCATACTCATGACGCCCAGCACCTTAGACTGGAGAGAGTTTGACTTTCCGGAAAGGGCCGCCATGACGCGTTGGCAATCCTCTGGCTTGACGGACTTTAGCCTATACCCTCCGATGATGGGGCAGATGTGGTTGTTGATGGCGTTCACGTAGTCCCGTCGGCGAGAGTAGGAAAGCCCATCCTTCCGGTTCGTATACCACTGTGCCAGAAGCTGGGCAACGGTCGTTTTGTCATCCAAGATGACCCCCATCCGCTGGGCAGTCTCCAGGTCGTAGAGCTTGGCCCGCAGTTCCTCTTTACTCTTGGCGCGAACGTCTTTGTAGGCACCGCTTTGCAGCTTGACCCGTTTACGGTAGTACCCGGTCTTTTCATCAAAATAGAACTCGGGGCGTCTTGCCATCTTGAATCCCTCCCACAAGTATGATAATATGAGAGGGTGATATGGGCCTGTCAAACCTTATCACCCTCTATGTGAGCCGTCCCTGGTGTTGGTAGCACCGGGGGCGGTTTCTCTTGCTTTTTGTCAAACGATATGCTATCCTATTTTTGGCGTTGCACAACGGCAGGCGGTTAGCCACACCTCCCGAAAGGGGGTGAGGCCCATGCGGATTACGTTACATATCGGAGCCTTCACGGTGACGATTATCGTAAAACGCAGAAACCGCCACCCTGGCCGGTGACGGTTTCTTTAAGAAATTGATTCACTTTCTGGGCTAACCGCTTGTTGCAACGCCCTTCTACACCTATTATAAACCGTCTTGTATTCGATTGTCAAGGCCGCCGCTCTTGGAGTATTCCGGGAGTGGTTTTTTACTGTGCTTTTTTCAGCTCGGCCAGTTCCTTGCTCATGGAGCGGATCACCTGTTTCAAGAGAGCCACGTCGTCCTCTATGGCCTCGATTCTGGTCATGGGGGTGAGCTTTGCCTGCACGCCTTGCAGGCCCTCCGCCAGCAGGTCAAACTTCGGCATGACATCCGTGTCAAAATAGGCAATCATACGCTTTTCAGACGCCCGGATGGATGCGTCAATCATGGTCTGAATGGACTGTAAGTCTTTTTCGTCTAACATGCGTAAAACCTCCTGAAAGTCATTGGGTGACACTAGCGGTCATAATGTAATACTCCCGTCTTCATTGACGGTTTGCCCCAGATACCGAACTACACGTTCAGACTTTGGCTGCTTCGCAAGTTCGTTTTTTAACTTTGCTATGGAGACAGCATTATTTCCTCCCCAGGCAGCGGCATCTGCCAGAATCACAGTTTTTGGCTCATTTCCGTTGGAAGGCAAATAGCTTATCGCTAATGTTGTTTTGATTTTCTGCTTTCCGGTGGCGCTCATTCCTCCCAATAGCGCACCAACAGGGCCGAATAGAAGCCCACCAACTACGCCACGGCCCACAACAGACTGGTTTTGCAGTTCTGACGTTTTCACCTGATCCAGCGCCAGAATATCAGATGCGCTTATCTTATAGTGTTGTATGATCTCATCTGCGCCGAAGGTTTTCAACTTAATGCGATACAAGGAAAGAAATTCTCCTTCCAACAAGACTCGGAAAACAGAGTTTTGAGGTAAATCCCCAAGACCATCCAAGTAGTCAAATAAGTTTTTTGCAAGAATCTTCGCCATTTACACCGCCTCCTCTTTAGATCCATCTAGATGCAAGATTTCATGGCACCTATGACATCAGGTATATCCGGAAGTTTTTTGGTAGCGTTGTGATTTCTAAAACTATTTCCTGGCATCAAAAATACAATTCTGCTGCTAGATTCCCGTGTGTGTACCAACAGACAGCTTTGCGCATAAAATCCTCTGGGACTCCAAAATGTTCAGCTAAAGAGTAAATGTCCGTGTACCCATCGGCTACAGCTTCATCTAAATCATCCTCTGATATGTAATTTTGAACGGCCCACTTCCAAGCCTTATACTCGTGTTTCTCAACTAAATCGAATGGACTACATACCTTATGCGTGGCTCCTGTGGACGCATGGCCGCCTTCGTGAGCAACGACAGAAACCTCATCTCTAGAAGAAGGGATATTGTCGAAGTCCATAAATATCCCATACGTCCCGCCCATTTCTAGCGTGACAGCCTTATCGTCTTTCAAATCCCACATATAGAATTTAGTTCCAGACTGGCTGAGTTTCTGATAAAGCGCTAAGAGCCTATCCATAGGCTATTACCCTTTCTCTTTTTCGATATCTGCCTTCATAAAGCGAGCCATCTCAAGGAGCATTTTTTTCTTTTCATCAGGGAGATCTTTGGATTCTTCATAAAAGGCATAGGTGAAATCATCAAAGCCTATCTCGCGCTCACCCTCCTGGGTGGGCGCTTTTTCTTTTCCTTCGCCGAGCAGGTAACCAACAGTCACACCAAAATAGTCTGCGACCTTTTGAGCTGTCTCTACTTTCATGCTAGCTCGACGCCCCATCTTGAGATCTGTCATGATGCTAGGCTGGATACCGACGTCTTTACACATCCGATAACCAGAAACCCCTTTCTCATCACACAGTTCTTGAAGCCTATTATACAAATTAGACATACTGCGCCCCCTAAATTTGTCAAAAGCGCAGATTATATAATCGCGTAATAATATGCGCTTGACTGATATACGATTGCGTAGTATTATCTAGGCAAGGACATACGCAAACGCATGATTATCTATCTGTTGACGCCTATAGTCTATTATACTTTTGCGTAAAAGTCAATACCAAAAGAAAGGCAGTGAAATTGTGGAAAACGCTATACTTACACCGTTTGGGAAGGAGATCAAAAAGCGTCTTGTGGACATTGATAGGACGCAGGCATGGCTCATTGAGCAGGTGCAGGGAACAACTGGACTATATTTCGACCGCTCCTACATGCACAAAATCCAGACCGGCCAGCTTGCCACTCCAAAAATCATCCAGGCTATCCGGGACATTTTGGATCTGCCGGAGCAACGTCAGGATACCAAAGTCGAAGGGTAATAAACCGGACTATTGGAAAGGAGAACATCATGGACAACATCAAGAACTACAACCCCGCAGAGGCGGAAACCCTGGACAGCCGAGAAGTGGCTGAGATGGTGGAGAAGCAGCACAAAAATCTTCTCCGGGACATCAATGGATACATCGAAAATATGAAGCAGGGCACTGAGCTCAAAATTGAGCCGAGCGAATTTTTTATCCCCAGTACTTATACCGATAGCACTGGTCGGAAACTCCCTTGCTTTCTCGTCACCAAGAAGGGCTGTGAGTTCATCGCCAACAAGCTCACCGGCGAGAAGGGGACGAAGTTTACCGCCATGTACGTGACCCGCTTCAACATCATGGAGGAGCGCGAGAAGGCCGCTATCGGCGGAAAGACCGCAAAGAACGGTAAGACCCCGGAGGAGCTGGCCGCCGCCGACAAACGGGCCACGGCGATGCTGCTCAACGCCAAGAACCGGGCGGCGAGTTTCCTTCAAAAGCTCTACGACCGGGCGGGCACCAAGCCAGAGTATCAGGCAATGGCTCTCAGCGATTTCTATTCCGAGGATGGGATTCACCTCCCCCGCATGGCATTCCAGGACATGAAGCAGACCTACGACAAGAGCGCTATTGCCGAAAAGCTGGGCGTCTACTCCAAGGCATCCGGCGGCAAGGTGCCCCATGCCCAGGCCATTGGTGCGATTATCTCCACGCTGGATATCTCGGAGGACGAGCGCGAACGGCTTCCCTACTGCAACAACGGGCACGACGGCGTAGATTACCAGTATACCGAAAGCGTGGTCGAGAAGGTGCGGGCATGGATTGAGGCCAACGGCAGGCCCAGCCCCATCACGGTCAACGGGAAGAACTATGCGGTTATCTACAAGAAGGAATGAGCATTGCGGAACAGGCTTCATGGGATAAGAAGGGCGGAGTCACTATGAACCAAAAGCCAATGCTGACGGCCCAGGATCTGGCCGAACGTTTCGGAGTCAGTATTTACACCATTTATCGGCTGACTACGAAGCCGAACGGGCTTACCGGATACCGGGTTGGGCGGCGCATTCGTTTCAAAGCCGAAGAGGTGGATGCCTATCTGGAGGCCCAGGCAATTAAGCCGGTTGAGGATGCCGAGGTAGTTCAAATCCGGAGATTCCAGTACAAGCCAGGCATGAAGGTGGTGAGTTTATAAGAGCCCGCAATGAGAGCCGCCATCGCCCTAATCACTCCGGCTGACTGGTGACACAGCGCCTTGAGGACTGAATGGAAATGCACAAAAATTCACACATAAAAAAGGAGAGCTGAACCATGAACGAAAAGATTATTCAGATCATCCCCGCCCCCTCTAACCTCATGTATGGGTATGACGGAGGGACAGCGCAGCCCGTCGCCTGCCTTGCCCTAGTGGAGCTGGCCGACGGCGACCGTGAAATCAGAGCAATGGGCCTGACGAACTGCGAGATTTTCGAGGAACAGACCGGCGCAGTCCTTTTCTTTGAGTGATCCTGTGAAAAAAGGATGGACGAGGTCAAAAGGGTTGCATTTGAAATGCGGCCTATCGAATGGGGAACTACCCCCAGCACAAAGGGACGCAAATTTTATCACCTTTTCAAATTCCCAACCGCTTGCGAATTTTTCAAGAAAAAAGACCGCCGGTGCTGCAACACCAAGCGGCCTAAAGGGAAAAGAAAAGTTGATCCGCCCTTATTTTAGAGGGCTTGAAGGAGACTGTCAAGTATGAAATGTCCTATCGACGTAGAAAAAAAGGTCGCTGAAATGCGACAAGAACTGCATCCAGACGCTTTGGTGGAGGATGCTTATCGTGCGATCTTGGGCGCGATGAATGGAGCGTATTGTGATGGGTTGCAGGGCAAGGGGGCCCCTGGAGACTTGGCGGCGGCAATTTCTGACGCTGAACGTAGCCTTGGAGAATTTGCTGGCGTAGTGCAGGGACGCATTGATAAGGTCGTGCGCTTGAGACACCAGGCTTATGAACAAGGCCGCCGTGATGCTGTGAGACTGGGGGCGGAGGAGGGTCAGAGCATGACCAGCGAGGAGAAATACCCTAACTTTGCACGGCTCACCGCTTTGTTAAATCAGCAGAAGTGCCCCCGGAAAACACTTGATTCCATGGCGGTCTTTCTGGCAGGAAGTCGGAAGGGGGTGAGAGCATGATTACATTTCCCGTTACGGCGGAGGTCTTCATTGCCGACCAAGAGGAAAGAGCGGGCCGCAAGTTCGATGATTTTCAACGGGAATTGCTGGGCGAATATGCTGAGCTTTTCAATCTGGAATTTGACGTGGGTATGAAGGGCGAGGAACCAAGCAACGTGCTAAAAGATACCGCCGAGTTCTACGCCCGAAAAGGCAAGCTGGAAGAGTTGGAAAAGCCTGTACTTAAACACTTCTATGCGTGTGTGCAGTATTGGTGCCGCGAGGCATGGAAGCAAGGGGCCGCAAAAGCGGAAAGAAATGGGGTGAGAGCATGAACCGCCCTTTGAATAAGGAGCAGGTCAAGGGCCTGTTTGAGCAGGAGGCCGTACTGATGGGGACGGAAAACTGCGTACCAGATTTCCGGGCCGCGGCGCTGTTTGGTGGGGACGCCGTAGAGCATGCCCGCAAGATGGGTGCCAGTAAGCCAGGATACTACACCAGCAGGTACGGTGAAGTCCTGACCCTGCGGGGCTTTCAGGCCGCCGCCAGTTTCTACAATGTTCAACTGCTAAGAAAGGAGTACGAAAACCATGATTGAAATTAAAATCACCGGAACCACCCCGCTGGAGGCCCTGGCCTCTGTGACAGCCTTCGGGATGCACTGCATGAAGAACCAGGAAGTTCATGCGGCGGCCACCCATATGCTGGAGGTAGAGGAGAGCAAAGTGTCCAAATCGGACACGGCCCTGACCGCGCCCATGGCTCCTGCGGCACCCGCTGTATCGGCTCCGGTAAACCCTACACCTGCGCCTGTAGCCCTGGTAAACCCTGCACCGGCCCCCGTGGCTGCTGTTCCGGTAGCTGGCCCCCAGGTGACGCCCCCTGGTAATGCGCCCGCCGTTGCGCCGGTAGCCGCCGCCCCTGCATATACCGTGGAGCAGATCGGCAAGGCCGGGGCCGACCTGGTGTCCCAGGACGCGGCAAAGATGCCGGAGCTGCTGGCGCTCCTCCAGAAGTACGGCGCGCAGGCCATCACACAGCTGAAGCCGGAGCAGCTGGGCGCCTTCGCCACGGAGCTGCGGGGACTGGGGGCGAAGCTGTAAATGGACAAGTTTACCTTGAAGCTGCCCTATCCTGACGACTATTCCAACAAACAGCCGGTGATCCGGCTGAAGCCCACCTACTACCAGACGCTCAGTGTTCTGAAAGCGAGGACAGGGCTGCCCTTGGGCAATATCGTGGAACAGTGCATCGACTATGCATTGGAGCACATGGAGGAGGAATCGAGCGATGCCACCTGAGAAACACGCCCTTCTCGGGGCCAGCAGCGCGGAGCGGTGGCTGATGTGCCCGCCCTCCGCCCGGCTGGGGGAGCAGTTCCCCGACACGGCCAGCGAGTACGCCGCCGCCGGCACATTGGCCCACGCCATCGCGGAGCTGAAGGCCCGGAAGTATTTCGTGGAGCCCATGAGCAACCGGGCGTTCAACGCCCGGCTGAAGAAGCTGAAAGAGGATCCCCACTACGACAAGGGCATGGATGCCGCCACAGACACCTATCTGGAGCACCTGAAGGCTCTGGCCATGTCCTACGGCTCCGTGCAGCCCTTCGTGGCCCTGGAGACCCGGGTGGACTTCGGGGACTGCGTGCCCGAGGGCTTTGGCACCACGGACTGCATCATCATCGGCGCGGGCCGGATGTGCGTGGCGGACTATAAGAATGGAGCCGGCGTCCTGGTGGAGGCCGAGGCCAACCCTCAGATGATGCTCTATGCCCTGGGCGCGCTGAAGGTCTATGCGCCCATCTACGGAGACACCATCCGGGAGGTGCATCTCTCCATTGTCCAGCCCAACGCCGGGGGCGTCCGGGAGTGGGACACCACCGTGGAGGCCCTGCGGGAGTGGGGCGAAAAGGTGGTCAAGCCCGCCGCCGCCCTGGCCTGGGAGGGGAAGGGAGACTTTGCCCCGGGCGAGTGGTGCCGGTTCTGCCGGGCCCGGGCGCGGTGCTCCGCCCGGGCGGCCAAGATGCTGGAGCTGGAGGCGCGGAAGGGAGCTGTACCGGAGGGGGACGGCTATGACGCGAAGGACACCGTCCTCACCGACGCCCAGGTCGGCGACGTACTCACCCGGGCGCTGGAACTGGAGGCGTGGGTGAAGGATTTGAAGGACTACGCGCTCACGGCATCCCTGCACGGACATCAAATCGCCGGGTGGAAGGCTGTGGAGGGCCGGAGCAGCCGGGAGTGGGCCGACCAGGACACCGCCTTCGCCACCTTGCAGGAGCGGGGCATCCCGGAGGCCCTGCTGTGGGAGCGCAAACCCGCCAGCGTGGCAGGGCTGGAGAAGGCCCTGGGGAAGAAGCCCTTCGAGGAGGCGTCCTTCGGCCTGGTGGTCAAGAAGCCCGGCAAGCCGACTCTGGCGCCGGAGAGCGACAAGCGCCCGCCCTATTCGCCGGCAGAGGCGGCGTTCCAGGGGGTGACATCAGATGCCTGATACCCTCGTCACGCCGGACGGCAAGATGCATACCATCCTGGGCAGCACCACGCTGGAGCGCATTATCCGGGAGTATGCCGGCGACCAGGCGGCGGCTATGGTTGAAAAGCTGACTGGCCGGAATATCTATGAGGAGGCCAGAGCGGAGACCGACCTTGGGGTCTATGAGCAGAGCCTGGAGCACTGGCACCGTATGGCGCAGGACTGGTTGGACGCATTACAGAGTATCATCGACTGTCTGACCGGAACAACTGGAGCAGCTGCCAAAACCCACGCGGCGGATATGCTAACCCGGCTGAAGACCAGCATCGAAGCAGAACTATGACAAACATAAGGAGGACAAGTAATTATGCCTATCACCATCACCGGAGTCCGTTTTTCCTATTGCAACCTGTTTCAGCCCAAGGCGCCCTACAATAATCCCCAGGGTGGGCCCAAATATAGCTGCACCGTCCTGGTGCCCAAGACCAACACAGCGGCAAAGGCCGCCATTGACCAGGCGGTGGCTGCGGCCATCGAGGCGGGCGTTTCCGCCAAGTGGAGCGGCATCCGGCCGCCCCAGCCGGCCATCTGCGTCCATGATGGCGACGGCCCCCGGCCCAGCGACGGCAGTGCCTTTGGCGAGGAGTGCCGGGGCTGCTGGGTGTTTACCGCCTCCAGCAAGCAGGCTCCCTTTGTGGTGGACGCCCAGGTGCAGCCCATCATCGACCCCACCCAGGTCTACAGCGGAATGTGGGGCAACGTGAACGTCAACTTCTTCGCCTACAACAGCGCAGGCAAGAAAGGGATCGGCTGTGGCCTGAACGGCGTGCAGAAGACCGGGGACGGCGATCCCCTCGGAAGCCGTGTGACCGCGCAGGAGGCGTTCCAGCCGGTGGCCGCCGCACCGGCGGCGGCCCAGGGAACCCCCGGCGGCTACGGCACGGCCGCTTGGGGCAATGTCGACCCGATCACCGGACTGCCTTTTTAACGCGATATGGACGCGGTACATCATCTCAGTATTGACATCGAGACGTACAGCGACCAGGAAATCGGCAAGGCCGGGCTTTACCGTTATGCGCAAAGCCCGGTCTTTGCCATCCTCCTGTTTGCGTACAGTCTCGACGGGTCTCCCGTCCAGGTGGTCGACCTGACCCAGCCGGAGGCCCGTCTGCCGGCGGAGGTCATCCGCTGGCTGTTTGACCCGGCCTGCATCAAGCATGCCTACAACGCCGCTTTCGAATGGTACTGCCTGAGCCGGTTCTTCCGTCTGGAGGCCAACGCCAGCTACCCGCCGGAGAAGTGGCTCCCGCAATGGCGCTGTACCATGCTCCACGGGCTCTACTGCGGCTACACCGCCGGCCTGGACGCCACGGGTAAGGCCCTGGGGCTCCCACAGGACAAGCAGAAGCTGGCGGCCGGCAAGGCATTGATCCGCTATTTTTGCGTCCCCTGCAAGTCCACCAAGAGCAACGGGGGCCGTACCCGCAACCTTCCCCGGCACGACCCGGCCAAATGGGAGCTCTTCAAGGATTACTGCAAGCAGGACGTGGTCACGGAAATGGAGATTGAGCGCCGGCTGTCCGGCTTTCCGGTGCCGGACTGCGTACAGGCCCAATGGGTGACCGACCAGAGCATCAACGCCCGCGGGGTGGCCGTGGACATGCAGCTGGTCACCGGGGCCCTCCAGCTGGATGCCCAGACCCGACAGGACTACGTTGCCGAGGCGGTGGCGCTCACGGGGCTGGATAACCCCAACAGCGTGGCGCAGCTCTCCCGCTGGCTCCAGGAGGAGACCGGCGAGGAGGTGGCCGACCTGCGGAAGGACACCGTGGCCGACCTGCAGGGGAAGGAGCTGCCCGGGGATAAGGCCCGGCGGGTACTGGAGATCCGCCGGGAACTGGGCAAGACCAGCAACAAGAAGTATACCGCCCTGGCCCACGCCGTCTGCGCCGACAGCCGGGTGCGCGGGCTGCTCCAGTTCTACGGGGCCAACCGGACAGGGCGGTGGGCGGGACGGATCGTCCAGCCACAGAACCTGCCCCGCACCTACATAGACGGCGCACTACTCCCCCTGGCCCGGGATCTGGTGAAGCGCCAGGATGCTGCCGGGCTGCGGGTGGTGTTCGGCTCGGTGCCGGACACCCTGTCCCAGCTCATCCGCACGGCGTTCGTGGCCGCCCCGGGGCGCACCCTGGTTGACGTCGACTTCTCCGCCATAGAGGCCCGGGTAGTGGCCTGGCTTGCCGGGGAGGAGTGGGTGCTGGAGGTGTTCCGCACCCACGGGAAGATCTACGAGGCTACGGCATCCCAGCTTTACGGGGTTCCGATGGAGCGGATCAAGAAGGGGAACCCGGAGTATTCCTTGCGCCAGTATGGTAAGGCGGCCACTTTGGCCTTGGGCTACGCCGGGGGTGCCCCCGCATTGATCACTGCCGGACATCTGCCAAAAGATACACCAGAGGATGAGCTGATAGATATCCGAGATCGGTGGCGCAATGCAAATCCCGCTATCGTGCAGTTCTGGTACACCGTGGAGGCCGCGGCCCGGGAGGCAGTGGAACACGGTCGTCGGGTGGAGCTGGACAGGGGACGGCTGGTGTTCGCCTATGAAATGGACGCGAACAACGATTTCCTCACCATCCAGCTGCCAAACGGCCGCAAGCTGTACTACGCCCACCCGCACATGGGGGTGAACCGGTTTGGACGGCCTGCGGTATGCTACTGGGGGGTAAACCAGAAGTCCCATAAGTGGGAAGTGATAGAGACCTACGGCGGACGCTTGACAGAGAACATCACCCAGGCCGCCGCCCGGGACTGCCTGGCCGAAGCCGTGGAGCGGCTGGAGGCCGCCGGCTACCCGGTGGCATTCCACATCCATGACGAGGTGGTCATCGACGCGCCCCCGGGCCGGGACAGCCTGGAGGAGGTCATCAACATCATGCGGCAGGTGCCGTCCTGGGCGGAGGGACTGCCGCTGAACGCGGACGGGTGGGTAAATCCGTTTTTCAAAAAAGATTAGGAGACGTAAATATGCGCAGATATTGTAATGTCGATGAAAGAGAAATTAAGCTGGATCCCGGCATCCGGGATCGGATTCTTGACGTATTAAACGATGATGAATCACCTGAGCACGAGAAATGTCCCATCTGTCAGTACACTATGGCGCACATTCAGATATTACCGCTTTCAGAAAATGATACACATACTCGGCAAGGAGGCTATCTCATCCTGATCGAAGGCGAATGCGGGCATACCTGGGGAACCATATACGCCGCGCATAAAGGCGATTTAGTGCGGGTTCCATTCATTGGTGAAGACCATCTTTACTTAACCGCGCATTTCCAGAACGATGAATCGTGTTGAATGCCCCCGCTGCCGCTGTCCTACTATGCTGGTAGACAGCGCCGTCGTCTACGGGTGGAGCTACGGCCCCATCTACCTGTGCCTGATCTGCGGGGCCTACGTCGGCTGTCACCCAGGGAGCACCCGCCCCCTGGGGACGCCGGCGGATCGAGCCACCCGCACGGCACGGCACATGGCGCACCAGGCCTTTGACCCGCTGTGGAAATCCAAGCATATGACCCGGCGGGCGGCCTATGCCTGGCTCTCCCGGCAGATGGGGCTCCCTCCAGAGAAAACACGCATTGGGATGTTCAATCAAGAGCAATGCTGCAGAGTGATCCGGCTCTGCACCGGGAGGACGAAAGCCCATGATTTATGACAGACAAATCACCATCTCCGTGGGTGCCAGCCGGCGGGCCACCAACTGGCAGGCCCAGACGCTGACACTCTCGGAGCTGTACGACCGCCTGCGGCTGCCAGCCAAGAGCACGGAGACCATGGCGGAGTATCTGGCCCTGTCAAAGGGCCAACAGGACAATTTGAAGGACGTGGGCGGCTATGTCGCCGGCACGCTGAACGGCCCCCGGCGGAAGGCTGGGGCCGTCACCGGCCGGGATGTGCTGACCCTCGACCTGGACAGCATCCCCGCCGGCGGCACGGACGACGTGGTGCGGCGGGTGGAGGCCCTGGGGTGCAGCTACTGCATCTACTCCACCCGCAAGCACCGCCCGGATGCCCCCCGCCTGCGGGTGCTGCTGCCCCTGGACCGCACCTGCACCGCCGACGAGTATGAGCCCTGCGCCCGGCGCATGGCCGATATGATCGGCATGGAGCTGGCCGACCCCTCCACCTTTGAGGCGTCCCGGCTCATGTACTGGCCCAGCGTGTGCGCCGACGGGCAGTACATCTATTACCCCGCGGACAAGCCTATGCTGTCCGTAGACGGCCTGCTGGCCACCTATGTGGACTGGCGGGACGTGGCCTCCTGGCCCGCCTGCCCGGGCGCTGCGGCGCCGGCGCGGCTGGCGGCCAAGCAGGGAGACCCGGAGACCAAACACGGCGTTGTGGGCGCCTTCTGCCGTGTGTACGACGTGCCCGCGGCGATGGACAAGTTCCTGCCCGGCGTCTACGAGGAGACGGACACCCCGGGGCGCTACACCTTCACCGGCGGCTCCACCACCGGCGGCGCGGTGCTCTACGACGGGGGGAAGTTCCTGTACTCCCACCACGCCACCGACCCCTGCGGCGGGAAGCTGGTCAACGCCTTCGACCTGGTGCGGCTGCACAGGTTTGAGGGGCTGGACGATGAGGCCAAGCCTGGGACGC
>ERZ894220.962-NODE-962-length-14345-cov-7.16277_pt1 | contig 14345 bp, 11 predicted proteins | sample MGYA00380292_ERZ894220 | MGnify/ENA primary metagenome ERZ894220 (study PRJEB32331, sample SAMN06328446) | human gut metagenome | biome: human gut microbiome; feature: stool | host: Homo sapiens | collected 2014-12-05 ... | reverse complement strand
TCTTGAGTTCGTGCGAAACGTTGGTCACAAAGTCACGGCGGACGGCCTCGAAACGGCGCTGCTCGGACATGTCGTTGATGAAGATGGCGTACAGGTCATCGCCGATATCGCCAATGCGCACACGCAAATACAGCGTGTTGGACGGGCGTGACTGGCCGGCCTCCAGTCCTCGGCCATTAGAGGACGGATAGGAATTGCGATTGACCGGCAGCTGAACCTCACGCTCACGCATGCCACCGTCGGCGGCGGCCTGAGTGAGGATGTCCTCGACTTCACGCGAGTTGAGTCGGTCGCCGGAGACTAGGCCGAATGGCACTGAGCCGGGGCTTGAATATTGGACCAGACCGTTGCGGTCGGTGACGATCAGGGCTTCGGGCAGGACTTCAATCAGGCGACGCTCGGTGGGGCGCACGGGCGCATCATCACCGAATAGAGAATGCGTATCCTCGTCGCCGGACAGGTCCTGTTCGGCGGCGAGCCGGCCTGAAACGCGGCCTTTGTTGTAGGCGATGACGGCAACCCACACCAGTATCAGCGCGGCGAGCACCACAATCACGACGATCTGCCAGATATCCATGATTTCCAGAGTAAAACGTGCAAGGCGTAGTGAGATGCCTAAACTACGTAAGTTCGTCTATTGTTCATTTTTGGCGGGACGACATAACAAAATGCTCCCGCTGGCGGGAGCATAATATGGGGAGCTCTATTTACAGCTCGTAGTCCTTGTCCTTGCTTTCCTTGATCAGGAACAGAGCGAGCAGAGCGAGGGCGGCCATGATGGCCATGTACCAGCCCACACCGGCAACGCCGAACTTGGAGGTGACCAGTTACAGGCGCTTGACGATGTCGACAGCCAGACGGGCGGCGGTATCGGCGTATTCGGAGATGTCGAAATCCTTGAACACCTCGTAATCGGTGTCGGCGTTGTCGGAAAGGGCACGAATCACCAGTGCCGGCACGTCATTGCGGGCGGCGACCTGTGCCACGGCGGCGCCTTCCATCTCCACGGCGTCAGCCCCGGTGAGTCGGATGACCTCCTCGACCTTTTGGGGCGTGTCCACGAAGTAGTTGCCGGAGGCGATGATGCCGGTGATGTGGGTAATGCCCGCATTGGCAAGCGCCTCGTCGGCGACTTCCAGCAGACGGTCATCAGAGTGGAATTCCTCCACCGGAGCGTCCGCAGTGCCGGGCTTCCACTGGCCTACGAGCCGCATGTCAGTGTCGAGGTAGCGCAGGGTGCCGCCGAGCACCACGTCGTTGATGTGCAGGTGGGTGTTGAGGTTGCCGGCGATGCCGCTGAAAATCACGGCGTCCGGGGCAATCTCGTCAATCAGCAGCTGCGTGGTGGCGGCCGCATTGACCAGTCCCATGCCGCCTACCGTTGCGGCAACCTTGATGACGTCAGAACCGAAGGAGTCGACCGTGCCGGACACGATGTCAAGGCTGCCCTTGGCGGTGTGCGTCACATGCGTGAGCGATTTGGCGATCAGCGCCACTTCCTCATCCAATGCGCCAATAATAGCTACAGTTTTCATACCCATACGTAAGTTCCTTTCACAACACTTTCGACTCCCCTTGTCAGGGGAGGTGGCCGCCGAATGGCAGGCTGAGGGGTAGAGACGTTTCGTTACATTGCTCCCGCGAGAGAGCCGATGACGCAACTCAGTGCCAACGCCGCGTGGCCACGGCTTCCGCAAGCTCGCGCAGCAAGGCCTCGGTTTCTTCCCAGCTGATGCACTTGTCAGTAATCGACTTGCCATAGACCAGCTGATCAAGCGGCGCGGCCTTCTGATTGCCTCCTTCAATAAAGCTTTCCATCATGATGCCGGTAATACCCTGTTCGCCAGCTGCAATTCTGCTGGCAATATTGCGCACGACTTCGGCCTGACGATGTTCGTCCTTGCCGGAGTTACCGTGCGAGCAATCAACAATCAGACCATGCGAGGCTGCGGATTCGGCGGGCATTTCGGCGCGTACGTCTTCCATGGCTTTGGCCACGGATTCGGCATCGTAGTTCGGGCCGTGAATCGAGCCGCGCAACACCACATGGCAGTCCGGGTTGCCAAGGGTCTCGACTGCGCAGGCACGCCCCAGATGGTCAATGCCGAAGAACGTGTGCTGCTGAGCAGCGGCGAAGCAACCGTTGACCGCTGCCTTCACCGAGCCGTCAGTGGCATTCTTAAAGCCGACCGGCATGGAAAGCCCGCTGGCCAATTGGCGGTGGATCTGGCTTTCCGTGTTGCGCGCACCAATGGCGCCCCAACTCACCGCGTCCGAGATGAACTGCGGGCTGGTGGGCTCCAGAAATTCCGTGGCGGCCGCCAATCCTTCCTTCAGCACACCAAGCAAGGTTTTGCGAGCAAGCAACAGGCCCTTGCGAATATTGTGGCTGCCATCAATATCCGGGTCGTTGATCAGGCCCTTCCAGCCAATGGTGGTGCGCGGCTTCTCGAAGTACACGCGCATGACGATGAGCAGCTGTTCACCGAGCTCATCTTTCAGCTTGGCCAATCGGCGCGCGTAGTCCAGCGCGGCCTTCGGGTCATGAACCGAGCAGGGGCCGACGATGACCAACAACCTGTCATCTTGGCCGTACAGGCACGCGCGAATCTCATCACGCGAGTAGGCGACGATTTCCTGAGCCTGATCAGTCAGCGGGAGTTCAGCGAGCACTTGCGCGGGCGTGGGCAGCGGCTCCAACTCCAATACGCGGCGGTTGATGATGCGACTGACACCCACCTGATCTTCCCAACGCGGCACATCAGTGGCAACGAGCGGGTTCTTCCCCTCCCCCATCGCCTGACGAATGGCGCGAAGCTCTTCTGGGGTGTTCAACGGCTGCGGACCGACTTGCAACGGATGCAGCGAATGTGCTGCTTCCTCCTGCTGCTGCATAACATCTCTCCTTGGGTCAGTATCCTTCCCAAGGATAAGGTGTCACGGGAACAAACTGACATGACCACCGTTATTGGCAAAAAATGCTCACTGAGTGGGTCTCAGTGAGCATTTTTACAAAGACAAAGCTATTTAGCCGAGCGGCGAGCGGTGACGGCGTCGGCTAGGGTGTGCAGCAGTTCGTTGGTGCGTTCCCACGGCACGCAAGAGTCGGTGACGGACTGACCGTAGACCAACTGGTCGAGCGGGGCCGGCTTTTGGTGACCGCCGACCAAGAAGCTTTCCATCATTACGCCGGTGATGCCTTGTTCGCCGTGCGCCAGGCGCTCAGCGATCTCTTCGATGACTTCGGCTTCGCGGTTTTCGTCTTTGCCGCAGTTGCCGTGGGCGGCATCGATGACGAGGCCATGCTGGCTCGGGCCGGACGCTTTGGAAACCTTGAGGTCTTCCAGAGCTTGACGCACGGATTCGGCATCGTAGTTCGGGCCGTGGCTGGAACCGCGCAGAACCAGATGGCAATCCGGGTTGCCTTTGGTTTCGGCGGAAATCACGCGACCGTCCAAGTTAATGGACAGGAAGTGATGCTCGAAGCCGGCCGCGAAACAGGAATCGGCGGCGGCCTTGATGGAGCCGTCGGTGGAGTTCTTGAAGCCCACCGGCATGGACAGGCCACTGGCCAGTTCGCGGTGGACTTGGGATTCGGTGTTACGCGCGCCGATGGCGCCCCAGCTGATCGCGTCGCAGATGTACTGCGGGGTGATGGGGTCAAGCCATTCGGTGGCGGCGGGCAGGCCGAGGCTCAGCACGTCGGTGAGCACCTTGCGGGCCAGCCACATGCCCTTACGAATATTGAAGCGACCGTCCAGATCGGGGTCGTTGATGAGGCCTTTCCAGCCGATGGTGGTGCGCGGCTTCTCGAAGTACACGCGCATCACGATCACGAGTCGGTCTTCCAACTCGCGCTTGACGGCAGCCAGCTTTTCTGCGTACTCGTGCGCGGCCTTCGGGTCGTGGATTGAGCAGGGGCCCACGATGACGAGCAGTCGGTCGTCGCGGCCGTTGAGCACATCGCGGATTTCCTGCCGCGAGTGGAGCACGAGCTCGCTCATCTCATCGGTGAGCGGCTGCTCCCTGAGGAAGGCACGCGGCGCAGGAATGGGGTCAAGCTGACGAATGTTGACATCGACGGTCTCAGGAAAGACGGCCTGCTCCCCCAAACGACGTTCATCCTCGGAACTATCCGGACCACGTAGTGCTGCCATTGCTCGACTCCTTTCCTTGTATACGTACTGTCGGTATGTCGCTATAGACGCAAAAGCCCAACTATAGCAGTTTGTTACGGGGACTGCTTGTTGGGCCGGCGGTTATGGACTTTGGGTGGACTCGCCTGCGGCGATGCTGTGTTTTCTCGCAGCCGGCAGGCTGCGAGAAAACACAGCATTGGCCGTCAGGCCGATTCCGGGAGGCTGACGAAGTCAGGCCAAAGCGCCCATCGGATCCCATGCGGGGAGCATGGTGGCTGGCTCTTCGAGGGCCTTCTGGTATTCCTTGGGCAACAGGGCCTTCGGGACGGCTACCTCGTAGACGTATTCGGTGAACCAGTCGTCGGACATGGTGAAGTAGCCCTTGTCGGCGATCTTGGTGCCCCAGGAGTTCTCCACGCGCCAGCGGCGGGTGGTGCCGTCGTCGGCCACGTCAACGCCGGCGAAAGCCATGGCGTGGTTCATGGCGGAGTCGCCGAAGCGCACGCGGGCTTCCTTGTCCAAATCGAAGTCCACGTCGTACACGCGGCCGTACTCGAACAGGTCGGTGGCCCAAGCGCCGTTCTCCCGGTCCATGAACGGGTGGCAGTCGGCACCGAACCATACCGGAATGCCCTGCTCAACGAGAATCTGCTTGACGCAGTCCTTCATGAACTGGTTTGGCACGTTGAGGTACTCGGTGGCGTCGCCGCCAGCCACATTGCCGAGGTGCTCGATGCCGATCTTCTTGCCCTTGGCGTGCTCGGTGCGCGGATCGTCCACCAGGCACACGTAGTCCTCAAGATCAGCCGGACCCACGTACTTCTTCCAGAACTCAACCGGCGTAATCTCGCCGTCGCGGTGGAATTCGCCATCCTTGTCGGTCCATTCCCAGTCGAAGGAAACCGGCGGCTCGCCCAGGTGGATGGTCAGAATACGGTGGCCGGCAGCAGTGGCGTCGGCAATAATCGCCTCGACCTTGGAGGCATCGCCGTCAGCGGCGTACATGTGCGCCACGGCGGTGTGCAGCATGTGGCGCAGCTGGATGTTCATTTCACCGGTGTTCTTGGAGGATTCGGTCTCCGGGAACAGGTCCTTGGGCACAGCGCCGTACTTCTTGTACACGTTCATGGCCATGGTCCACTGGCCGCCATCGCCCATCACGTCGGCGAGCAGGTGCTGCATCAGGCGGGAGTCGGAAGGCTCTCCGGCAGCCACCAGAGCGGCCACATCCTTAAGGAAGTAGTTGACGCGCTCCAGCTTGTCGTAGTACATCGCGTAGTTCTGGGAGAACTCGAACTCCTTCAAGTTCATGTTCTTCTTGGCCACGAAACGGGCCACGTTCAGGGAGCTGAACAGCCAGCAGCGGCCGGAGCGATCCTGATGGGTGGCTTCGCCATTGTCAACGATGGTGGAGAAACGACGCTGCATCAGACGAGCGCGGTCATAATTGCGAGCCACCTTGTCGATGCCGGCGGCGGTCACCGCGTTCATGGCCAGACGGTTGGTGCCGCTCTGTGCGAAATCGCCGCGCAGGGTATTCAACGCTTCGTCGGTCAGAGGCGTCAATTCACTCATGTCATACTCCTTCTGTGATGGTGCGCTTGTGGCGCAGATTCAAACGAATACGGCACCTGGCTCGAAAGCGCAGGTGCCGTAATTCTTACCGCTAGTAGTCTAATCGAAGGCCTGTCATTCGCCGTTCTGCTCAGATACGGCCGGATTCTCCTGAGTCGGGGCCTCCGGTTCGCCCTGTGTCTGGTGCTCGGACGGCTCAGACGATTCGGACTGCTCATTCTGCGCAGCCGAATCAGCCGAATCAGCCGAATCAGCCGGTGCCGCATCTGTCTCATTGTGATCGTCGGCAGCCGACTCGTTTCCGCTCAACTCACCCGGCTGGTCATCGGCCTCGTTGTGTACAGGCTTGACTTCCGGGACGGGCGCAACCACCGGCAATGCCGCCGCGGCAGCGGCTTCCTGATCCTGACCAGAGGCCGCCGCATTACCGCCGAAAGCGAATCCGGAGAACGCCTGCGAGAACATAGAACGCAGTTCCGAAACACGCTGGGTGATGACGGACTCGCGTTCCTGCAGATCGGCGATGCGCTTGGACAGACCGTCAAGCTCGCTTTGGGCGGCGGCGCGACGCTCCTCGATCTGCGCATCGGCTTCCTCGCCCGCCTTATGTACGATTGCGGCGGCCTGGATGTCCGCCTCCTCGCGCTTGGACGCGGCATACGAATCGGCTTGGTCGCGAGTGTTCTTGGCCTGACCGACCAACTCATCGGCTTCCCGCTTGGCCGCCACACGACGCTCTTCGAGGTGCTGCAGCAGTTCGTTGACCTTCTTCGTGGCCTCATCCTGCTGAGCGGCGATGTCGTGACGGATCTGCTCGACCTCGGCGTTGACCTGGCTCATCGTGCTGGTGCGCTTGACCTCGGCCTCATCAGTGATTTCCTGACCCTTGGTTTTGGCCGCATCAATGATTTCGCTGGCCTTGCGCTGGGCTTCGGTCATCATCTTGGACACTTGCTCGCGCACGTCGGCGAGCTTCTTGTTGGCCTCGGCGAGCGCCGCCTCAATCTGATCGTTGGAATCAGACTTAAGCTTGGTGATCTCCTCATTGGCGCTTTTGCGCATTGCGGCAACCTGCTGGGTCGCCTCCGCCTTCATGTCGGCGATTTCGCGCTCTTGAGTGGAGCGTTCGGAAGCCATCTTCTTGGTGTGCTCTTCGCGCGCGTTGCTGAGCTCAAGCTCGACGGTCTGACGCTGTTCGGTGATGGTCTTGGCAGTTTCGGAGCGCAGTTGTGCGGCATCCTCGTTAGCGGAGGTGGTCACTGATTCGGCCTGATTGCTGGCGTTCGTCAGAATCGAGGCGGCCTTGGCATTGGCGTCGTCAACAATATGCTGGGCATCCAGCTTGGCGTTGTTGATCAGTGTTTCGGCCTGAGCCTGAGCCGTGGTACGGATGGAGGACGCGTCCTGCTTGGCGCGTTCCAGCAGTTCGGTACTCGTCTGTTCGGCGGAGGCAAGCATCTGCTGGGCGTTCGCTCCCAAGGAAGCGAAGCTGTTGCCTTCCGGCTTCTTGTTCTTCTCTTCCTGAAGTTGGGCCTGCAGTTGCAGAATACGGTCGTCATCCGCCGCAATCTGCTCACGCATGCTGGCCAACGTCTGCTGCGCACGCTTCATACTCTCCTGAGTAGCGTCGAAGGCAGCATCAACCTTCTCCTTGTCATATCCTCGCAGCACCACCGGGAAACGATCCACCATCGCTGTTTATTCCTTTCGCACACGCATAAAGCTCTTGGCACATCCTTGCAGCACTGTAGCGCATCGCACTGGCGCTGAGCGTTGAGCGACGCGCAATCGTTACAATGCGTGCGAACCATGTTCTATTCCGGCGTGGCGCACAGCGTGCTAGGCGATGAGGATGTCGGAGCTGGAGGGCTTGAGATAGTAGCGCACGGCTTCGCGCACCACATCACGGCCAGCGGCGATCTGCTGGTCGAGTGGTAGACCATGCTGGCTGGAATGCGCCGGAACGACCGGAGGGAAGCTGACGAATCCGCCCAGCACCCGCTCCTGGGTGGCGGTCCAGTTGAGCAGGTTGTAGAACAGCGAATTACATACGAACGTACCTGCGTCCGAACTCAAGGTGGCCGGAATCGAATCGTCCGTGAAATCATTCAGGATCGAGCGTAACGGCAGGCGGGTCCAATAGGCGGCCGGGCCATTGGGGTCGATGGGTTCGCGGCGTGGGATCACGTTGTCCGCGTCTGGCTTGATCGCGTCCATCAGGTTGGTGGCGCATCGTTCAAGCATCACGCCTCGGGCTGCGTGCTTGAGCCCGGTGGCGATGACGATATTGGGCTTGGTGGCCTCAATCGTCTCTTTCAGCGTGGGCCAGGCTTTGGCGAAGCTCACCGGGATGCTGACGGCATGAACGGTGACGGCGACCTGCTCCAACGGATCGTCCGGAGCAGAGGAGACGCCCAGTCCCTGCTCGGCGATGGCCTTGGGCACTTCGACGGCGGGATTGACCTCCACGCCGTCATAGTGGTCGAAGCCGGAGATCACAACATTGAGTTCACGCATAATGCCAGTCTAGCGATGCATCTGGCCGGCCGCTTGGGCCAGCAGGGCGTGCATGCGGGCGCGGGCCTCTTCCTTGGGATCACAACCGAGAATCTCCTCGGCGATACGCTCAGCTGTGGGAATATCTTCCAGCGTGGTGATCTTCAGGTTGGTTTCCGCACCGGAGACAATGGCGACGGGTTCATCAGGCAGATAATCGACCACTACGCGCGTGTCGTCGGTGGGATGGAAGTCCGGGTCGGCGGCAGCCAAATCGTAAGCGTGACGAATCGTCGCGAAGCGGAAGGATTGCGGGGTCTGCGCGCGGAAGGTGTTCGGGCGGTCCGGCACCGACTTGACCACTTTCAAATCGCCCAGATCCTCGGTCAACAGCACGGTGTCGGTTGAGGCGTAGGCCACGGTTGCGGCCGTGAACTGGTCGAGCGCATCAATCGAACCGTCGATGGCGGACTGTTCCACGAACGGACGGACGGCGTCATGGATCAGAATCTTGGCATCGTCCGGAATGCCAGCCGTAGCCAGCATGTCGAGCGCGGTGGCGGTACTGTCCACACGCTCGTCACCGCCGTCAATGATGACGCGGACCTTGGTGTAGCCCATCTCGCCAACCAACGTTTCCACTTCACCGCGCACCTTGGGATTGACCACCACCACGATGTCGCTGACGCGGTCGCAATGTTCAAAGGCATCAATGCTCCAGCACACGATGGGCTTGCCGCCCACGGAGACAAGCTGCTTGGGATTATCGGGGTCGAAGCGCGTACCGAAGCCGGCGGCCAGCACCACGGCCACCACCGGCACGGTTTGCGCCGGTTTGGCGCCCTGAGCGGGGGCCGGCTGGACGGTAGGCGTCTCGACGGGGGTATCGAAATCTCTCTCAGTCATAGGCACCACCGTAGGGTGAGGGCTGGCCGTCCGTGAACTGCATCACATCTTCTCCACGGAATGTGCTCGCATTCTCCGTTTAGTCACGCACGATGAGGGCGAGGAGGCGGCCTTCGTGTGTTTTGTTGGCGAGCGCGGCGCGGCGGTGCGAGTACCACAGTGGGTTTTCGAGCGTGCACATGCTGTGGCTGATGTTGTCGATGCGCTCCGCGAGCTCGGCCGGGCCTTCGCCATCCGTACGGCACAGTTCGGCGAGTTCCGGGTCTTCCTCAAGGTACTGGGTGGCGGCGTGCACGCGCGGCATCGAATCGACCACCTGATGTACACCGGCGAAAGCGAGGTCGATCATCGCGGCTTCGGCGATGTCGATGCCGGCACCGCCGAAACGGGTCTTCGTCTTGGTCAGCGGGAAGCGCTTGATGAACTGGTCGGCGATCTCGTCGCCCACTTCATAGCAGTCGCCGCAGATGCGCGGGCCGAGTGTGGCCACGATGTTCGCCGGGTCGGCACCCTTGCTCTTCATCAGGTCCACCGTGGTGCCGATCACGCCGCGCTCCAGACCACGACGGCCGCAGTGGGCCGCACCGATGATACCGGTGACCGGGTCGCCCAGCAGCACCGGCAGACAGTCGGCCGCGAACATGCCTAGGGCGATGCCGGATTGTGCGGTGACCTGGCCGTCCGCCTCGATGACGTGCGGAGTGTCAGTCTCACCATGTGTGCCGGACACGTCGAAGCCGAAGGGGGTGTTGATGACGAACGAGTCGTCCACGTCCACAGCCACGCCGGAATGTACTTGGGAGACCAGCGATAGGCGGGCTTGCACCGCTTCGGCGAGTGCGATGCGGTTCGACAGCACGGCCTCAGGTTCGTCGCCGGACTTGCCGCCGAGGTTCAGGTTGCCGTAATCGCCGGTGCTCAGGCCGCCCAGTCGCGTGGTGTACACCACCTTGATGCCGGGGGCCAGTGCGATGGGGATGGTCACCGGAATAGGGCGACCGGCTTTATCGGTAGAGCTGATGCTGTTGGAATCGAGGATTTCTTCGCTGTATTCAGGCATAAGGCATTCTTTCTTGGGTGCGGGCGGTGTTCATGATTTTCATGACCACCCCCAGTCAGCGGGGGCGGAGTGGTAGGTTATTCGGCTTTGAGGGTGGGCTTTTTGGTGCGCGAGCGGATGGCGGCGTTGATGGGCACCTGGTGCGGGCAGGGCATCGAGAACACGTGCGCCGGATTATTGATGGCGGGTACTGGCGCGCCATCGGCATCGCGCAGGCCGGTTTCCGGCACGGTAAAGACCAATGGTCTCTCACCAGGCAGCAGGAATTCGACCTGTTGACCGGGCTCAATCTTGTTACGGCTCATCAGCGTGACGCGTCCGTCTTCGTCCGCGCTCCAGCTCAGCACTTCGCCCACTACCAGCCATGAGCGGAAGTAGGCGGAGCGGTCGGTGTTCTGTGTGACCTTGTGCTCCGGGTAATAGAAGCCGGTGGAGTAGTCACGGTGGGCCACCTTGTCGGTTTCCTCGAGCAGCCATTCGGGCAGTTCGACGTGTGGGGCCGGGCGAACGGCCGCATGCTTCCAATCGGTCTCAATCTGTTCGACCGCGGTGTTGGACTTGCGGCGCGTGGAACGGGCGTGAGAGCTCATGCCGTCGGGTTCGACGGCGGTGCCGGCCGGCGTACCAGAGGCAGTTGAGTCGACGGCATCAGCAACCGTCACGCGGTCACGTTCTGCGGCAACCGAGCCGGTGACCGAATCGGCAACCGCAGTATCAGAGCCACGGTCATATCCCTCATCGGCCACACCGGCGAACGCGGCATCGGCATTGCGCATCACTTGATCTTCGGTTCCTTGGCCAAAATCGGGGTCGCCCGGGCGAATCACACGGTCATGGAAAGGCTTCAAAACATTGCCATCAGCGTCTTCAAAACCGCGTTGAATCATGTATTCATTAACCGCGGTTTTGTAGGCGTTGGTCATGGCGGCGATATAGTAGGCGCTTTTCGCGCGGCCTTCGATTTTGAGGCTGGTGGCACCGGAGTCAATCAAATCATCCAAGTGCCCCAGCATATTCATGTCCTGCGAATTGAACAGATAGGCGCCGTTCTCGGTCTGCTCGATCGGGAAGTACTGGCCGGGGCGCTTCTCTTCCACGATCGAATACTTCCAGCGGCATGGCTGGGCGCATTCGCCGTGATTGCCATCGCGGCCGGTCAGATAGTTGGAGAACAGGCAGCGGCCGGAGAAGGCCATGCACATGGCACCGTGGACGAAGCATTCGATGTCGAGGTCATCGGGAATGTTGGCGCGAATATCACGCACGGCCTGCAAGTCCATCTCGCGGGCCAACACCACACGGCGAGCACCAAGCTCGTAGAAGGCGTTCGCAGCCTGATAATTAGTCACGCCGGCCTGGGTGGAGACGTGCAGTTCCAGATTCGGAGCCACCTGACGAGCCATCATCATCACGCCAATATCGGAGACGATCAGCGCGTCCACGCCGGTGTCTTTGAGCTGGCCGACGTACTCGCGCATGGCTTCGATCTCGTTGTTGCGCGGCAGCACGTTGCAGGTCACGTACACGCGAGCGCCGCGTTCATGGGCGTAGCGCGATCCTTCCTCGAAATCCTCAAGGCTAAGGTTTTTGGGGGCCGATCGCATGCCGAAGGCTTTGCCGCCGCAGTAGACGGCGTCGGCACCATAATCGACCGCGGTTTTCAGGCCCCTCAGGTTGCCGGCCGGGGACAACACTTCGGGCTTTTTGCGGGTGGGGAGGTTCATCGTCGTATTCATCACCGCAATAGTGTAGTGGTGGCCGTGTAATGCGGGAGGGGCTACCGTTAGGCTGGATGACATGAAGATCGATATCGTGAGCGTGTTCCCCGAATACTTTGAGGTGATGAACCTCAGCCTGATGGGCAAAGCCCAGGCCAAGGGATTGTTGGAGATCAAGGCGCACAACCTGCGCGACTGGACCCACGATGTGCATCATTCGGTGGATGATACGCCAGTCGGCGGCGGGGCCGGCATGGTGATGAAGCCCGAAGTGTGGAGCGAATGCCTGGATGAGCTGCTGGGATTCTCGCAGCCGTCCGGCTCCCCCGCCCCATCCGGCGCACCGGTGCTCATCTTCCCGAACCCATCGGCCCCGTTGTTCACCCAGCGCGACGCCACCGAGCTCAGCCATGCCGACCATCTGCTGTTCGGCTGCGGCCGGTATGAGGGCTACGATGCGCGCATCCCGGACTACTACCGCGCCCAAGGCGTCGACGTACGCGAATATTCGATCGGCGACTATGTGCTGAACGGCGGCGAAGTAGCGGTATCGGTGATGCTTGAGGCCATCACCCGCCTGATGCCCGGATTCATGGGCAACCCAGATTCGATTGTTGAGGAATCCTACACCGGCGAGGGCGCACTGCTTGAACATCGCCAGTACACCAAGCCGGCCGTGTGGCGCGGTATTGCGGTGCCGGACGTGCTGTTGTCCGGCGACCACGGCAAGGTGGACCGTTTTCGCCGCGACGAAGCGCTGGCCCGCACCGCCGAGATTCGGCCGGACCTTATCGCGGCACTGGATTGCAAGGCGCTGGATAAGGCCGATCGCAAGACCCTGATGGCCTTGGGCTGGGAGGTCTCCGCCGCCCATCCGCGCCGGCTCGCCGATTAATTCACCACACGGTGGGAGATTCACTACGCGGCGGAATCGTCGGAACGCTCTATATCCGAGTCGTCATCCGCGGATTCGATGTAGAAGACGGCGGTTTCGCCGTAGTTGCGGCTTTCGGTGATTTGCCAGCCTTCGGGGGCGGTGGGATCATCCGAGCGTACCGAGCGTTCGAGCATGATCACCGTGTTCTCGTTGGTGGCGCTGCCCGCCGCCAGATCGGACAGTAGCTGATTGCATTCAGCGGTCTCATAGGCATAGGGCGGGTCGATGAATATCACGTCGAATGGTTCGCCGAAGCCGCCAGCCACTTGCTCGGCTTTTTTGACCAGCACACGGGCCTTGAGCGAAGCATCCCACGAACGATTCTTCTGTAGCTGCGCCAAGGTCTTGGTAATCAGCGCCGCCGCAGGCCGGGAACTTTCCACGGCCACGAGTTCTCGCGCGCCACGGCTCAGCGCTTCGATGCCCAACGCACCAGTACCGGCGAACAGGTCCAGTACACGGGCATCATCCAGCACTCCCCATGAGTCGAGGTGCGAGAAAATCGCCTCTTTGGTGCGATCCGTGGTAGGCCGGGTACCCGTTTTCGGCGTAGCAAGCGCCACACCCTTGAATCGTCCAGAAATTACACGCATAGCTTTCACTGTACAGGTTCATCTGCGCATACCAATCATGAACAACAATGGGGTGCTCGAAGCGCACCAATGATATATGCACTTCGAGCACCTCATGTACGAATGGTCTTGCCTCCACTGAAGCACATTCGAGGGCTTCCCGACCGTGATTTCCTCACGATCGGCATACGGAAAAACTATATCGTGCGATTACGGGGGCGCAGCCCTAGCCTCAGCTGGAGGTGCCTCAGCTGGAGGTCAGGAAGGTTTCGTTGCCTCGGGTGAAGTCGAGGACGGCACCGGCGAGTTGGACCTCACCTGCCAGTTCGGGGTCGGCGGCCAGAAGCTGCTCGGCACGGGTGCGGGCGTCGGCGATCATGTCGGCGTCCTTGACCACGCGCAGGAGCTTCAGGCTGGACTTTCCGCCGGATTGGGCGTCGCCCAACACATCGCCAGCACCACGGAATTCCAAGTCGGCTTGGGCGATTTCGGCACCGTCGAGCGAGTGGTGAATCACTTCGAGCCGTTGCTCGGCCGGGGAGCCGGGTTCCGCACGGGAAATAAGGAACGCCCACGAGTTGGTGCCACCACGTCCCACGCGGCCGCGCAGCTGATGCAACTGAGAGAGGCCGTATCGGTCGGCATCAAAGATCACGATGCAGCTGGCCTGTTTCACATCCACACCGACCTCAATCACCGTGGTGGACACCAGAATCGGAGTCTCGCCGCTGGCAAAATCGGCCATGACCTGGGTTTTCACATCATCCTTGTCCCGACCGGTCAAGGTGGTAAAACGGATGCCTTGGAACTGTGGAAGTTTCTGCAACCGATCGGCGATTTCGGCCACCGCATGCAATGGCGGGCGAGCCACGGTTTCGCCATTTTCGTCGAAGGTTTCGTAGGGGTCGTCGATGCCGATGGCGTCGAGCGCAGCGCGCGTTG
>ERZ894220.945-NODE-945-length-14694-cov-6.9696_pt1 | contig 14694 bp, 8 predicted proteins | sample MGYA00380292_ERZ894220 | MGnify/ENA primary metagenome ERZ894220 (study PRJEB32331, sample SAMN06328446) | human gut metagenome | biome: human gut microbiome; feature: stool | host: Homo sapiens | collected 2014-12-05 ... | reverse complement strand
GAAAACCGGCGTGCGTGTGAGCGTACCGTGGGTTCGAATCCCACTCTCTCCGCCAAAGCAATTAACTGAAGTTAATTGCTTTTTTTAATGTATGAGAAGCTAGGGTCTATACATTAATGCTAGTAGTTATGTTAATTTTTTCAGTGTAAGCCTTTAGAATAGGAAAATTAATATAACATACTATTTATATTCAAATAATTACAAAAAAGATAAAAGTAGCTATTATAGCTGCTTTTATCTTTTAATATTATATTTATTTTAAAGAAGAGTTTACATCTTTAATAATTTTGTTTAATTGTTTCTCTAATATTTCTGATTTATTTATATTTGAAACTAAGCTTTCATTGATATTCTTTATTTTAGAGCTTACGGAAATACCTATTTCATTAGATTTATTTAAATTAATAGATTGCTCATTAAGTGTTGAAATAAGTCTATGTACATTAGAATCTGTTAATAGAATATTTTCTAGAGATTCATCTAAAGTTTTAGAAGCATTAATTGTTATATTAACACCTTTTTCAACTACATCATTGCTTGTTTCAGAATTTTTAAGAACAGCATCTGTTTCAGTTTTAATTCCACTAATTAAATTAGATATATCTGTAGTGTTTTGTTTAGTAATTTCAGCAAGCTTTCTTATTTCATCAGCAACAACAGCAAATCCTTTTCCATGTTCACCAGCTCTAGCAGCTTCAATGGCAGCATTTAAAGCAAGAAGGTTAGTTTGGTTGGCAATATTGTTAATTATATTAGTAATATTGCTTATTTCATTGTAACTATTCACCAATTCTTTAATACTTTTATATGTTTCTTCATTTTGCTTTTGAAGAGTTTCAATTATTGTTACGATATCAGAAATAGCATTTTTGCTATCCTTTGATTTATCAACAGCAATATTAGTACTTTCTAAAAGAGAAGTTGTATTAATATTGATAGTTTCAGCTAGGTTACTCATAGTATTACCTAATGATTCTATTTCATTAATTTGTTTATTAGCAGTATTTACTATATTTTGTAATGCTAAGTGTTCTCTATTAATTTCATTATGTTTATCAATAGTTTCAGATAATGATTTTGTTGTTGCTTTTATAACTTCAATAACAGTATCTGATTTTGAAGGAGTTTCTTTTATTTGAGTTTCCGTAGTAATTTTAACAGTATCTGTTGTAGGGGCTGTTTTTTTCCTTGAAAATAACATAATATACCTCCAGTAATATTTATTTAAATTATTATATTGAATGTCTTATATTAAATAGTCGGAGAAAAATACATTAAAGTTTATAATTAGAAGAAATTTAATTTTATTAATAGTAAATTAAGGAAGGAAAAAAGGGATAAAAGCTCAGTAAAAATCACATTTTAAAAAAAAGAAAAAAATTTAAAAAAAAGTGTTGACACTTATATGGAGTGGCTGATATAATAATCATTGTCAAGGAGAGATGGTCGAGTTGGTTTAAGGCACCGGTCTTGAAAACCGGCGTGCGTGTGAGCGTACCGTGGGTTCGAATCCCACTCTCTCCGCCACATAACTTTAAAATTAAAGTATGAAGGCACATGGAGAAATACTCAAGTGGCTGAAGAGGCGCCCCTGCTAAGGGCGTAGGTCGGGCAACTGGCGCCCGGGTTCAAATCCCGGTTTCTCCGCCATAAGACATCTAATATTATTTAGATGTCTTTTTTGTTGTTTAAGAATACGCAAGTTTGTAATTGTAAATATTAACAGTAAATGTTATACTTTTCATGTGGTGCTATCAGGTGAAAAGGAGAGATTTATTATGTCAAAAAAATATGTTGTAGGTTTAGATTTAGGTGGAACTAAGATATACACAGCTTTAGTAGACTTAGATGGAACTATAATAAAAGAAAAAGTTGTAGAAACGTTAGCTTTTGAAGGCGAAGAAGCTGTTATTAATAGAATGATGGATACAATTGACTATGTAATAGAGGGAACTGATAAAGAATTAATAAAGGCTATAGGAATTGGTGCTCCAGGTGCTTTAGATTTAAAAGAAGGAATTGTAATGGAATCACCAAATCTTCCATTTGAAAACTTCGAATTAGTAGGAAAAATAAGAGCAAGATATGATTTACCAACTTACTTAGATAACGATGCAAATGTTGCAACATTAGGAGAGTATAGATTTGGAGCTGGAAAAGGTACTGAAAATATGATTTATATGACTGTAAGTACTGGTATTGGTGGAGGTGCTATACTTAATGGTAAAATATTTAGAGGAAGTACAGGAAATGCTTTAGAAATCGGTCATACTACAATATCTCAAGAAAGAACAAGATGTGGATGTGGAAATTTAGGGTGTGCAGAAAGCTTAGCATCAGGAACTGCCATAGGAAAAAGAGCTAAAGAAGCTGTTAACTCAAATGCGGAAACATCATTAAAAAATTATGATGATGTAACATCAAAAGAAGTATTTATAGAAGCTGCCAAAGGTGATAGGGTAGCAAAGGAAATTTTAAATACGTCATTAACTTATTTAGGAATTACAGTAGCTAATGTTATTACAAGCTTTGATCCAGAAAAAGTTGTTATTGGTGGAGGCGTAATAAATGGTGGAGACATTGTTTTAGAAGCTATTAAAGAAGAAGTAGCTAAAAGATGTATGAAAGTATTTGTTGATTCATGCTCAATAGAAAAAGCCAAATTAGGTGGACAAGCAGGAGTTTTAGGAGCTGCAGCTTTAGCTATAATGGAATAGAGATAATTATATAAAAAATTGCTTTAAGACAATTAATAACTGTTTTAGAGCAATTTTTTTGTACATAATTACCATAAGGAGTATTATTAAATGAGGAAAAGAAAACTATGAGGGGATGTTAAAATGATATATGGAAAAGGGTTATATTTAAGGGAAGTAGTTAAGGAAGATATAGATAGAGCTTATGAATTATGTGTAAATGACGATGTATTAAAATATGATGGTGGATATACTTCCTTTGCATCGAAAGAATATATAAAGGAAAATTATAAATATTTTCAAATGAGATCAAAGAAGAATTATGCCATAGTAAATACTAAAGGAATTATGGTGGGAATAATATCATATAGAAAATCTAATTATGTTAGTGATGTATATTATATAGGCATATGCATAGGAAGAAAATATTGGAGAATGGGGTATGGCGAAAATAGCATTAAAGCCATGCTTAGATATCTCTTTAAAAATAAAAAAGCTCATAAGGTAGAATTAGAAGTAGTTGAGGATAATATAGCAGCAATTAATTGCTATAAGAAATGTGGATTTATTGAAGAGGGAAAAAGGAGACAGAAATATTATTTTAAAGGAATATATTTAGATACTGTTTTAATGGGCATATTGGAAGAAGAATATAAAAAAAGGAGTAAGAAATGGGCATAAGATTTATTTTTGGTAGAGCTGGTTCTGGAAAAAGTGAATTTTGCTTAAAATCTATAGATAAAAAAATAAGAGAATGTGATAAAGATAATAAACTTATATTATTAGTACCAGATCAGTATACATTTCAAAGCGAAAAGAAGCTATTAGAGCATACAGGTGAAAAATCACTTCTTAGGGCAGAAGTATTAAGCTTTAAGAGGATGGCAAACAGGGTTTTTGATAGAATTGGTGGACGAACAGAAAATATAATTGAAGATTCAGGAAAAAACATGCTTATTTATAAATTATTAAAGGAAAATATGGATGATTTGCATTACTTTAATAAGATAAGTAGAAAGCAAGGATTTGTAGGAGTGGTATCAAAGACAATAACAGAGTTTAAAAAGTACAATATTGCAGAGGAAATTTTAATAAATAAAAAAGAAGAATTAAATGAAGGTGAGTTAAAGGATAAAATCAAAGATTTGTCTTTTATTTATCATAAATTTAATGATAATTTACATAAGAATTATATAGATTCAGAAGATGTATTATCACTTTTAGCAGAAAAATTAAAAGAAAGCCAAATGTATAGAGACGCAGAAATATGGATTGATGAATTTACGACCTTTACTCCTCAGCAGATGGAAATAATAAAGATTTTGGCTAAGAGATGTAAGAGAGTCAATATAACTTTATGCAGTGAAGGTAAAAATGATGAAGAAACAGATATATTTGATGCCATTAAGAATACAGAATATAAGATTTTAAAGTTAATGGAGGAAAATAATATTCCTTATGAAAAACCTATTAATTTAAATAAAGACATTCCATATAGATTTAAACAAAGTGAGGAACTTGCTCATATAGAAAAACATTTATTTACTTATCCATTTAAAACATATAAGGGAAAAGTTAAGGATATCAGGTTATATAAAGCTAATAATAGCTATAGTGAAATGGAATGGGTTGCTCAGGATATAGTAAGGTTAGTAAGAGATAAAAATTATAGATATAAGGATATAGCTGTTGTATGTAGGGATATCGATAGTTATGATAAGATAACTAGCGTTATTTTTAATGAATATAACATTCCTGTATTTTTAGATAAAAAAAGAGAAATATTAAGTAATCCTTTAGTGGTGTTAATTTTATCAACTTTAGAAATATTAATATCTAATTGGTCATATGAAAGTGTATTTAAGTATGTTAAGAGTGGACTAATCAAATTAGATAGAGAATTTATTGATAAGTTAGAAAATCATATACTACTTAATGGTATAAGGGGTTATAGATGGACTGGTGAGTTATTAAAAGAAATTGAAGAGCCAAGTAAAGATGAAATAGAAATTGCCGAGATAATGGAGGAAATAAGAAGACCAATAATTAATTTATATAGAAAAGTTGGCAATGAAAATTCAGTAAAAGAATACTGTATAGCCATATACGAATTGCTTGTGGAAATAAATGCTCTAGAAACCATAGATGAATGGATTGATGAATTTGAAAAAATTGGTTTACAGGATAAGGTAAAGGAATATAGTCAGGTGCCTCAAATTGTTATGGATATATTAGATCAAGCAGTTGAAGTATTAGGTGATGAAGTAACAGATATAAAAACTTTTGCTAGAATTCTTAGCTCAGGTTTTGAAGAACATGAAGTAGGTGTAATACCTATGTCTTTAGATCAAGTAAATGTAGGAGATATTGCAAGAATAAAAGGACGTGAAGTAAAAGCATTATATATAGTAGGAGCTAATGATGGAGTACTACCGTCAGCTAATAAAAATGAAGGAATATTGTCTGATGAAGATAGAATTGAATTAAAAGAATTAGGTATAGAAATAGCTTCAGATACTAGAAGTAGAATTTTTGAAGAACAATTTATGGTGTATACTGCCTTAACTATTGCATCAGAATATCTTATGATAACTTATCCAATGGCAGATTTTGAAGGAAAATCGCTAAGACCTTCAATAATCATACCAAGAATGAAAAAGATATTTAGAAATATACAGGAAGAAAGTGAAATATATAATATAAATATTAAAGAAGATAAGTTTAATAAGATAACTGCACCAATACCTACTTTTAATGAAATGGTAACTGCCATGAGACGTGAATTTGAAAAAGAGGAAATTGAGGATTACTGGGTGCAAGCATATAAATGGTTTGAAGAAAGTGAAGAATTTAAATTGAAATCGGATGTGATATTTAAGGGGCTTACTTATTCAAATTTAGTGGAAAATATACCAAGGGATTTAATTAAAAAATTATATGCTGATGATAATGGACGATTTATGTTTAGTGTATCAAGATTAGAAAAATATGCACAATGTCCTTTTAGCTATTATATACAGTATGGACTTAAGGCAAAAGATAGAAAGATATATGAGTTTACAGCACCAGATTTAGGAGCATTTATGCATGATATATTAGATAAATTCACTAACAAAATAAAGAAAGAAAATATAGCTTGGATTGATTTAGATAAAAATAAATGTGCACAAATTGTTAATGAATTAGTGGATACTAAGCTTAAGAATGAGGAAAATTCTATATTAAATAGTAGTAAAAAATATCAATATTTTGCTGGTAGATTTAAAAGAATAATAACTAAATCTGTGGTGGTAATATCTGAACAAATGAAAAAAGGAGAATTTGATATATTTAAAAGTGAATTTGATTTTGGTGACTTTAAAGATTCTGAACCTATAACATTAGAGTTACCATCAAAGGAGAAAGTATATCTTAAAGGAAGAGTAGATAGAATTGATAAGGCAATAATTGATGGTGAAACCTATATTAGAATAGTTGATTATAAATCAGGTTCTAAAACTTTCGATTTAAATGAATTATATTATGGATTGCAGATACAGTTATTAGTTTATTTAGATGCCATACTTAAAAATTCACAACATATCTTACATGAACAATGTATGCCAGGAGCAATATTATACTTTAAAATTGATGACCCAATAATAAAGTCTAAGAAGGCATTAGAAGATGATGAAATAAAAGATGAGGTATTAAAGAAATTAAAGATGAATGGGCTTTTATTAAAGGATGCCAAGTTAGTTAAGGCAATGGATAAAGATATGGAGACTTATTCACTTATAATACCTGCTACCTTTAAAAAAGATGGTGATTTTTCTAGCACAAGTTCTGTAGTAACAGAAGAACAATTTGAGATATTAAGAAAATATGTTAATGATAAGATGGTTGAATTATGTGATGAAATGCTTAGTGGTCAGATAAAGATTGAGCCTACAAAGTCATTAAAGGTAACTTATTGTGATTATTGTGACTATTCATCAATATGTCAGTTTGATACATCCATAAAAGATAATAAATATAAAGTGCTCCTAAATAAAGATAAAGAAGAAATATGGGAGTGTATGAAAAATAGAGTTGAATATCAAAAGGAGGATAATAATGTCGGAAACTAAATGGACAGATGAGCAGCAGCAGGCAATAGATACAAGAAGATGTAACCTTTTAGTGGCAGCAGCTGCTGGTTCAGGAAAAACTGCAGTACTTGTTGAAAGAATAATAAAGATAATAACTAATGAAGAAAATCCAGTAGATATAGATAAATTATTAGTTGTTACATTTACTTCAGCTGCAGCTGCAGAAATGAGAGAAAGAATAGCAGCAGCTATATCAAAAGCTTTGGAGAAGAATCCAAATTCTAAGAATCTACAAAAGCAGCTTACTCTTTTAAGCAGGGCCAATATAACTACAATGCACTCATTTTGCTTAGATGTAATAAAAAATTATTTTTATACTATAGATTTAGATCCTTCCTTTAGAATTGCAGATGAAACAGAAATAACTCTGATGAAGAATGAAATAATTGAAGATATTTTTGAAGAACTTTATGAAGAAGATAATCAGTATTTTAAAGAATTAGTGGAAGCATATAGCAGTGCAAAAGATGATGAAAAGTTAAAAGATATTATTTTAAATCTTTATAAATTCTCAATGAGTGGACCATGGCCAGAAAGGTGGCTTATTGAAAAAGCAGAGGAATTTAATATAAGTACCTTAGAAGAATTAGATAAGACAAAATGGGTGGAAATATTAAAGGATAATATAAGGGTAGAAGTTAAAGGATTTATCAATATGTATCATAAAGCCATTGAAATAATCAATGATACAGAAGGGCTAGAAGCATATTTAGATACTTTTAGAGGAGATTTAGAATGTTTAAAAAATGTCTATGAATCTTTAAATCATGGTTTAGCAGAGATATATGCAGCTTTAAATGGCGTAGTATTTACTAAATTAAAGACTGTAAGAAAAAGTGCTGTTGCTGATGAAAATGCTCAAGAAACTGTAAAATCCATCAGAGATGCTGTAAAGAAAAAGATAAAGTCATTAACAGAAGATAGTTTTACCCTTACACCAGAAGAGAGTTTACAAGGAATAAAAGATGTATATCCTTATATGAAGGAATTATCAAGAATAACTTTAGATTTATTAAATAAATTCAATGAAAAGAAAAGAGAAAAAAATCTATTAGATTTTAATGATTTAGAACATTTATGTTTAAAGATACTTATTGATAGAGATGAGAATAATAATATAATACCTTCATCTGTGGCAGAGCATTTTAAAGAATTTTTTGATGAAGTACTAGTAGATGAGTATCAAGATTCTAACAATGTACAAGAAACAATTATTGACCTTGTATCAAGAAAAAATGGTGATAATCCTAATGTGTTTATGGTTGGTGATGTAAAGCAAAGCATTTATAGATTTAGACAGGCAAAACCAGAACTATTTTTAGATAAATATAATAGATATCCTTTAGTTTCAGTAGGAAGAGAAAGAAAGATACAGCTTTATAAGAATTTTAGAAGTAGAGATGAAGTTTTAAGAGGTGTTAACTTTATATTTAAAATGGTAATGTCTAATGTTGTTGGAGAATTGGAATATACAGATGATGAGGCATTACATTTAGGTGCTGCTTTCCTGGAAAACAATGATGAAGATTCTGAAGTAGGCGGAAATATTGAACTTCATATGATTGATAAGTCTGGTAATGAAGCTGAAGAAGGGGTAGAGGAAGAACTACAAGAATCAGAAGAAGAAGTAGTAGATGCTATTTCTTTAGAAGCTAAACTAGTAAGTAAGAGAATAAAAGAATTATTTGAAACTAAAGATGGTAAAAGGTTCAAGGTATTTGATAAGGAAACAAAAGCATATAGAGATGTTAAATATAAAGATATAGTGATTCTTTTAAGAGCAACAAAAAATTGGTCGGAAATATTTCTTGATGAGTTAGGCGCTGAAGGAATTCCTGTTTATGCTGATACAGGTAGTGGATATTTTGAATCAATAGAAATAAGGACAATTATGTCTTTATTAAAAATCATTGATAATCCATTACAAGATGTTCCTATGATAGCTGTGCTTAAATCGCCAATAATGGGCTTCACAGCAGAAGAACTTAGTGAAATAAGATTACTTAATAAGGAAAGATATTTTTATGAAATTATCAAAGATATTTATGATGATGAATATGAAGTAAGTGATACTTTAAAAGCAAAATGTAACAAGGTTATCAGTGATTTAGATAAGTGGAGAAATAAAACAATATATACACCAATAGATGAATTTATATGGTATTTATATATGGATACTGCTTATTATGGATATGTGGGAGCAATGCCTAATGGAACATTAAGACAAGCTAATTTAAAGATCTTATTCCAGCGTGCTAAGCAATATGAAAGCACTAGTTTTAAGGGATTATTTAATTTTATAACTTTTATTAATAAGCTACGAAAATCTTCAGGTGATATGGGTAGTGCAAAGATTCTTGGGGAACATGAAGATGTTGTAAGAATTATGAGTATACACAAAAGCAAAGGGCTTGAATTCCCTATAGTATTTACTTGTGGAATGGGAAAACAATTTAATTTAATGGATTTAAATAGTTCAATATTGTTCCATGAAGAATTAGGATTTGGTCCTGACTTTGTTAATTTAAAAAATAGAAATTCATATAGCACTTTGGCTAAGGAAGCTATAAAGAAGAGGATAAGACTTGAAACATTATCAGAAGAAATGAGAATATTATATGTTGCTTTTACAAGAGCCAAGGAAAAGCTAATTATTACTGGTGCTACAAGAAACTTAGATAAATCTATAAAAAAATGGGTAAGTGCGGCATCCTTAGATGAAAATATAATATTGCCATCAGAAGTATTAAAAGGAAAGTCATATTTAGACTGGATTGCCATGGCAATTTGTAAACATAGGCATGGGGAAGAACTAAGGGAACAATGTGGTGCATATAGAGACCTTATTGTGAATGATTTTTCTAATTGGGATGTTTGCCTGTGGAGAAAAGGAGATATTCTTGGGGATAAAAATTTAGAGCCTGTGGATAAAATTGAAGAAAACACTTTAAATATAACAGCTACTAATATATCTGTGGATAAAGAAATAAAGAGAAGATTATCATATAAATATAAATACGAAGAAGGCTCAATACTTCCAAGCAACGTATCTGTATCAGATTTAAAACGTAAAGATTTTCAGTATGAAGATGAAGCAGAAACTTTAGAAGTATTTAGAGAGAGGGAAATAATTAAGCCTAAATTCTTGCAAGAAGAAAAAGGATTTACTGCAGCTGAAAAAGGAACTCTTATGCACTATGTTATGTTAAGATTAGATTTTGACAGAGTAGGTAGCGTATCTGAGATTAAAAAACAAATTGAAGAGCTTGTTTTAAATAAATCATTAACAGAAAAAGAAGCAAAAGTTATTAGATATACAAAGATATTTAGTTTCTTTAAAAGTGAGTTAGGAAAGAGAATATTAAAAGCTCATGAAGAAGGAAGAATGGTTCATCGAGAATTACCTTTCTTTACGGAAATAAGCAGTTTAAATATCAATCCAGAGCTTAATAAGGAAATCTATCAAAATGAAAAGATTAGATTACAAGGAATAATAGATGGATTCTTTAAGGAAGCGGATGGGATAGTATTATTTGATTATAAGACAGATTATCTTGAAGAAGGAAATGAAGAAGAAATTATAGAAAGATATAAGATTCAAATGAAATATTATAAAGAGGCCTTAGAAAAAATCACAGAAAGTAGAGTTAAAGAGATATATCTTTATTTATTTGCTTTAGACAAAGAAGTAGTATTGGAAATTTAAAATATAAGGAGCTTGTGGCTAAGCCATAAGCTCCTTATATTTTTTAGCAAGATTTATTAATTGATCTTTGCAGTTAAGATTTTTATCATCAAGCACAGCTTCTAAAAGCTTATGCAGAATTATGCCTACTTTCTTGCCAGGAAGAAGATTTAATTCAGCAATTAAAGTTTTTCCATCAATGGCTAAATCTTTTAAAGTTAATGGTTCATTATTATCTAAGATAAATTTTGTTCTGCTTTCCATAAAATCAACTTTCTTTAAGAAAGGAATAGGATCCCATAGTGCATTTATATCAGCTCTTTGTAAATCAAATAAAATGAAGATATTTTCCTTACCAACATTATTAATAAGTCTTTTAATTTCACCATCTGTAGGCATGTAAGAAACATTTAAAACAAGATGATGTTTGATAAGTGCAGATATACTTTCAATAGTTAAATTATCAAATTTAAGGCGCTTAAGTACATGTACCACCATTTTAGCTCCTTCTTCACTATGACCAGGAAAATAATAGTGACCATTAGGTAATGCTGTAATAGTATTAATTTTACCTATATCATGAAATAAAGCAGCTAATCTTAAATTAAGGTTAGTATATGTGTTATCCAAAACCTTTAAAGTGTGAGTAAATACATTCCTATTATGATTATTACAAAGTGGTGTGTAGCAAACAAGGTCATTTACTTCTGGAAGAATTATTGAAAGCATATTAGTTTCTCTCAGCATTTTTATTCCTTGAGAAGGGTTATCAGAAAGTAGAATTTTACATAATTCATCCCTGATTCGCTCACTACTTATATTCTTGATAAACTGAACATTATCTTTGATAGCATTGTAAGTTTTTGTGTCTATAGTAAAGCCTAATTGAGCACTAAATCTTATGGCTCTAAGCATTCGAAGAGCGTCTTCATTAAAACGTTTATGAGGGTCACCAACAGCTCTAATAACCTTATTTTGTAAGTCATCTATACCGTTAAAATAATCAACAAGACCTTCCTTATCATTATAGGCGAAAGCATTTATTGTAAAGTCACGTCTAGATAAGTCTTCTTTAATATCACTTACAAATTCAACTTTTTCAGGATGTCTATTGTCTATATAGTTTCCTTCTGTTCTATAGGTAGTAACTTCAAAATTTTCTTTATCAATTACAACAGTAACTGTGCCATGTTTAATGCCAGTAGGAATTGTTTTAGAAAATAAATCTTCAGTTATTTTTGGTAAGGCAGATGTTGTAATATCAAAATCCTTTGGCTTTAATCCTAGTAAGGAATCACGAACACATCCTCCTACCATAAAGGCTTCATAATTATTATTATAATAAGTGTCAATTATATATTTAACATTTTTAGGTATATTAATATTCATATAAAACATCCTTTTAGATTTTAATAATAAATATTTTAACATATATTATAATATAATCACTATAGAGGCGTTGAGTAAAGTTTTAATTTAATTAATAATAACCTTAGTGTCATCATCAATAGTATCATAAATCCATTTGGCATCTTCTGTATTTAAGCGTATACATCCATGGGAAGAAGGAGTTCCTAGAGTATAATCAAGAATTTGATTTTGACTTTCATCATAAGGTAAAGAATGAAACAAATAATCGCCTAGAAATTGCACCCAGTACTTACCACCTTGACCATAATCTTTAGAATAAAACCATTCACCACGATTAGTTACAGTAAAAATCCCCATAGGAGTATCTTCGCCAGCAATTCCTGTTGAACAAATATATTTATTTACTAGTGACCAATTATTAGTATAGCCATTGTAGATAGAAACAGTTTGATTATTAATATCTACATGAATTAAATATGGTGTATTGCTGGAGATATTTAAAGTGTTAATATTAGTAGAATTTATGGTAGTTGAAATTAAATTAGTGGCTGCTTCATCATCTGAGTATGTTATTGCAGCAAGATAATCAGTACGTTTATCATCAATTTCAGATATTTTGATGTTAATTTTTTCATCATCAGCTGGCAATATTGAAGTATCATAGTTTGATAATAAATCTATAGCTTTGGAAAAGTATTCATTATCAGATAACTTTTCTGCTTCAGCAATGAGATTATTTCTATATTTATTCCTACACTTTTCAAGCATATTTTCAGCCTTGGCATGATAATATTCTTCACTTGTAGGTATTTTTTTTAATAGTTTTATGGCATAAGAAAAATTATTATTATCAAAAGCTTCATTAGCTAGTTCTAAAATAGAATTATAGCCATGAGAAGTTGATGGGCAATAATTTTCATCTAGAACAAGGATTAGTTTATCTAAAGATGAATTTAAAATATTATAAGAATTTATTTCGTTAAGGTAAACTAATGCTTGATACTTTGTAATAGAGTTAATTTTTAGATCTTTACAAAGAGTATCTATCACTGAAGTAAAGTATTTATTTAAGTCAGAGCTTTGGGAATTTTTCTTCAGGACATTGATAATTTTATTATCTGATAAAATTTCTTTGGCTGTTTTAAAATTACCAGAACTAAATTCAGTATAGAAATTATTCATAATATTAGAGTACGAAACATTTATATAGTAATTAAAAACAATTAATAGCATAGCTAAAAGTATAAAATAAGTAAAAAATTTAAAAATATTAAATTTTTTAAAGTTTAACTTTTTAAACAAGGTTATCCCTCCTTAGTATATTCATATAATAATGTTTGACAAAAGAGTGAAATTATAAACATTAGATAAGTTTTTTATTTTACTAAAATATCATAAAGAAATTGTAACTGATTGAAAAATATGGTAATATTAAAATAATCAATAAAATATCTTGGGGGATGTAAGTAAATGGAGGATAATAATAGAAAGTTATCAAGTGATGAAAGTAGTTTGATGTCGATAAATGAACTATTGAAGAATAATGATCAATATTTATTAAATATCATTCATGATTTGAGAAGCCATTTAAATGTTATAACATCAGCTGCCCAGTTTATGGAACATAACTATAAAGATGATAAGAACCTTAAATGTATTGAGATAATAAAGAGAAATAGCTTTAAAATGTTAAAGTTAATAAATAATTTAATAGATTCTAACAAAATAAAAAATAATTACTATAAATTAAATAAGAAGAATATTGATATTGTTCCTATGATAGAAAATACTATAAGTTGTATAGAGAAATTTGCTTCGGAGAGAAATATAAACCTTATATTTGACACAAATGAAGAAGAATGTATTATGGCAATAGATCCAGAAGCAATAGATAGGGTTATAATGAATTTATTATCTAATGCAATAAAGTTTTCTAATGAAAATTCAAATATTTATATTAATTTAGTTGTAAAAGATAAAGAAATTGAATTATCTTTTAAAGATGAAGGCTGTGGTATTTCTAAAGAAGAAAAGGAAAGAATTTTTGATAGATTTTATCAAGGGAAAAATAATGACAATATAGAAGGGAGCGGAATTGGTTTAAATTTATGTATGCTTTTTGTTAAAGCTCATGATGGAAAGATATTTTTAGAAAGTGAAATAAATAAGGGTTCTATATTTACGGTAATTTTACCAAGAAAGATAGAAGATCATATTGAAACAGTAAAAGAAGAAGGTAATTTAATTAATAAAAATCAAGCGGTAGAAATAGAATTTTCTGACACATATAAGTTTTAAAATATATTTTTATGTTGATATATTAATTAGTTTATGTTAATATTAATACTGTTAAGGAGCGTTAGTTAAACGGATATAACACGCCGCTACGGACGGCGCATTAAGGGTTCGATTCCTTTACGCTCTGCCAAACACCGATTTTTATAAATCGGTGTTTTTTTCTTTATTATATTTTTTTTGACAATGGTTAAATTAATAATATAAGTTTATATAAGGCGGTAATTATATGGCATTGTTGATAAATCAATTAGACGAACATAATGAAAGTGGTATTATTTATTTAATTAAAAATAAAATAGAGGAAGTATTGTTTTTATACGATACTGAACAGGTAGATTTGATGAAAAGTATAAGGGAATATTATTCATCAAATTTTTCCGATATAAAATTATATGAAGAAATAGTTACTGAAGGTAATATAGATGGCTTGAGGAATATACTTAAAAAATACAAACAAGATGATATGGTTATTAACCTTACTGGTGGAAAGCGAATAAATTCATTAATATTATTG
>ERZ894220.927-NODE-927-length-15005-cov-22.7136_pt1 | contig 15005 bp, 10 predicted proteins | sample MGYA00380292_ERZ894220 | MGnify/ENA primary metagenome ERZ894220 (study PRJEB32331, sample SAMN06328446) | human gut metagenome | biome: human gut microbiome; feature: stool | host: Homo sapiens | collected 2014-12-05 ... | reverse complement strand
GAGGTGCTCCGTACCGTGCCGGGAACGTGGGATGAGATAAGAGTTCCGCTGGCAAAGATGAATGAGCATGTCACGGTGGCCCGCAGGAGCGGTTCGGACTGGTGGGTAGGCTCGCTAAACAACGGTGCGGAAAGGAATCTGAAATTGGAATTGGACTTCCTTAGTGAGGGAGACTACCAAGCAACGATCTATACCGATGCAGAGGATGTGGACCGGAATCCAAACCATCTGGACAGACAGGTACGGAAAGTTACAAGGAAGGATATCATTGAACTGAATCTGGCAAAGGATGGAGGAGCGCTATTACATATCAGAAGGTTATAAGGGTGATGTTTATCAGTTGAAATTGTATTTCAATCAGTTGTTAGTTTGTTAGGATAAGAAGATTGTTCCAGGATAATATTTTTAGTCAATGGATTTATAACATGAACAGAAGAAATTTTATAAAGAGAGTGGGCCTTTTGGGGGCAGGATATGCGCTGAATAAAAACTTGATGTTTGCGAATTCAGGCGTAGCTTCGACAGCTGCCTCTTTTTCGTCGTTTCCAACAGTAAGGAAGCCTATATCGGAAAGGAACTTCAAAAGTCCTGCCATTGAAAAGGCCATTGCTACTTTTAAACAGAAGGTCAAGAATGAAGAACTGGGCTGGCTGTTTGGGAATTGTTTTCCGAATACGTTGGACACAACCGTTTTTTATTCAGAAAAGGATGGCCGACCGGATACATATGTGATTACCGGTGATATTGATGCCATGTGGTTAAGGGATAGTTCTGCCCAAGTATATCCGTATTTGGATTTCATGTCTGAAGATAAGAACCTGCAAAGACTGATAATTGGCGTTATCAATAAGCAGACCTCCTTTATATTGAAGGATCCGTATGCCAATGCCTTTTATGATGATGATACGAAGTATACAAGATGGAACAGCGACCATACGGAGATGAAACCGGGTATTCATGAGCGTAAATACGAGTTGGATTCGCTTTGCTATCCCATTCGCCTGGCATATGGATACTGGAAAAAGACAAATGATGCTTCTCCTTTCGATGCGCAATGGAAGAAGGCGATAGAAACCGTTTTAAGGGTCTGCAAGGAACAGCAGAGAAAAGATGGTAACGGGCCTTATAGCTTTCGCAGAACTTCGGAATGGGCTATAGATGCTGTTCCTATGGGTGGAGTGGGCTATAAAGTAAATCCGGTCGGATTGATTTGCTCTACTTTCAGGCCTAGTGATGATGCCACTATCTTTCCTTTTCTCGTCCCGTCCAATTTCTTTGCGGTGGCCAGTTTGAGGCAGGCTTCCGAAATGGTTCAAAAGATAACCAAAGACAATGTACTGGCTGATGAACTGTTGGCGTTGAGTAAAGAAGTTTATAATGCTTTGCAGACTTATGCCGTGGTGAATCATCCGAAGTTCGGTAAAATCTATGCTTTTGAAATAGATGGCTTTGGATCGGCTTATCTTAGTGATGATGCCAACGTCCCTAATCTGCTGGCGTTACCCTATCTGGGTGGTGTTGATAGTGATGATGCAATTTATGCCAATACCAGAAGATTCGTGTGGTCGGAATACAATCCTTATTTCTTTAAAGGTTCTTATTTTGAAGGGATAGGAGGACATCATATTGGTACGGACATGATATGGCCGATGAGCCTGATAATGAAAGCCCTGACTGCTCAAGACGATAAAGAGTTACAGCAATGTATCCAGATGCTCCAGAAAACGCATGCCGGTACCGGGTTCATGCACGAGTCATTCCACAAGGATGACCCCAAGAAATTCACAAGGAGCTGGTTTGCATGGGCCAATACATTGTTTGGAGAATTGCTGTGGAAAACATTCAATGAGAAACCATATTTATTGGAATATTAATCATCTAATTAATCAATGTAAACAAAAATTTATGAGAAGAATTACAAAATTCAGTTTGTTACTCTCCCTTGTTCTGGGATTGTACTTTCCTACTGTTTTTGCACAGTCGAACATGACGAACGAAATGTTTGACTTGGCAAAGTTGAAGTCGGGTGTAAAAAACAAAAGAATCTCCAGTACAGATCCTACCGGAGGTAACAGAGATCACTTGGAGCCCTTCAAACCAGGTGAGAAACGCATCATTGCAGACATCAAGGGAACGGGAGTCATCAACCACATTTGGGTGACGATTGCGCCTCCACCTCCCACTTTGAGCAGAAACGACATTATCATTCGCATGTATTGGGACGGCAACGATTATCCTTCGGTAGAGTCTCCCATCGGCCCTTTCTTCGGACAAGGCTGGGATGAGAGATACAACTACGCATCCTTGCCTCTTTCGGCCGGTCCTGAAAACGGTACCGGTCTGTCGTGCTATTTCGCTATGCCTTTCGAGAAGGGCGCACGCATTGAAATCGAGAATCAAAGTGACAGGAACATTGATGCCTTCTATTTCTACGTAGATTATCTGGAAATGGACAAGCTTCCCAAAGATATGGGCAGATTCCATGCGTGGTACAACCATAACCTCACGGAGGCCCTTCCCGAAGGTGAAACGGAATGGGGGCTTACCGGAGAGCAGAAACCGAATACTACTGGTAAGGACAATTACGTGTTTGTAGAGACACAAGGAAAAGGTCATTTCGTTGGTATTAACTACTATGTACACTGTCCTACTACTATGTGGTATGGTGAAGGAGATGATATGTGGTTTATTGACGGAGAAAAAACACCTTCATTGATAGGAACGGGTACGGAAGATTTCTTCAATACTTCCTGGTGTCCTAAAGAGGCATTCTCGCATCCTTATTTCGGGTATCCTCGTGTGAATAATGATATCGGCTGGTTGGGACGTACCCATGTTTACCGCTTCTTCATAGCTGATCCCATCTTCTTTGAGAAGAGTGTTAAAGGAACGATAGAGCATGGTTCTAATAATAATTTGACGTTGGATTTGGCAACCGTTGCCTATTGGTATCAAGATTCAGCTGTTGCTCTTCCTGAAGCTCCTACGAAAGCACAAAGAGCACCGAAGCCTTTCATCAATCACATGGACATACATCGTTGGCGTGACGCTTGGCGTAAAGCTAAGGGTAATAAAGCAACTCTTTGGGGAAATGAATAAATAGTTCTCCTCTTTTTCGTATAGGTCCATATCTCTAAGTATTACTCTTTTTTAAGTCTTGCCACTTTGTTGGCAAGACTTTGCCATCGTGTTGGCACAATGTTGCCAATATGTTGGCAAAATATTGCCATTGAACAGGCTGAAGACGGAATTGTCAGTATTGAATTGTAACCAGGTCCTGACAACACCCAATGGGCTAAATTCTTTGGTACGAACGTTATGGTGGTAATGCCGGAGGGGAATTGATTGACGTTTTATGGATAGTATAAGCTTTTATTATTAAAGGGAAAACGGCAAGAAGGGATGCTGGAGAGCAACATAATCCCTTCCTGCCTTTTCTCTATCAATGGATTCATAAATTTAAATGTAATGAATATCAACAAAAAAAGTTTCTTGATTTTCTTGTTCGCTTTTCTGCTGGCAGGGATGTATGTTACAGCTCAAAACCCGTACAGATGGACAGATGAGTTGGAATTGTTGAAAAGAGTGGATAAACTACCCGAGTATCGTACCGGTTCTTATGTGGAGCAGTTTTCGAGTTATGACAGAACATGGGGTAACGACGATGGTTTTGCCGGAACTTATTCTTTCCTCCGAAAGGAAGGGGATAAACTGGTGATTGCAGAAATGGAGGGCCCTGGAGTAATTAATCGTATTTGGACGCCTACACCGACAGATAATATGCTCTATTTTTACTTTGACGGAGAAAAGGAACCTGGTTTGAAAATAAAGTTCTCGGATTTGTTTTCCGGTAAGGTTTATCCGTTTACAAAGCCCGTTTGTGGCAATGAAATCGGTGGTTTTTATTGTTATCTGCCCATTACGTATAAAAAGTCCTGTAAAATTGTTTTCGATGGACCTAAATTGGAATTCATTCAGATACAATACCGTAACCTGCCGGGAAAGAAGGTGGAAACCTATACCGGTGAATTCTCACAGCAGGATAAGGATTTGTTGGCTGAGGTGAATAGAATATGGGCTGACTTGTCTCCTGCTGTAACGAATTATACCTTTGGAAAATCAGCTGGTGTACAGACGGAAGAAAAGGTATTTACACTGAGTCCGGGAGAAGAAGTTTCTTTCTTTGAGATGGCAGAACCGGGACGTATTGTAGGTATGTCGATTGATGGCGGAACATCTTTCGAAGGTTTATACAAAGATGTGATTCTTTCAGCTAAATGGGATAATGAGAAGGTGGAGGCTATTTATGCCCCCGTTGCTGATTTTTTTGGATATGCCTATGGAAAAGGAGCAATGCGGAGTATCTTAATGGGTAAGCAAGGTACTTCCAACTACTGCTATCTGCCAATGCCTTTTGACAAGTCAGCTTCTATGAAGATGATTTATAAAAAGAGAGAAGGTATTCAGCAATCTCCTATTTCTGTAAACGTTAAAGTGTACTATAACAGTAATAAGCGTAATGTGAAGGAAGAGGGTAAGTTCTATTCTGTATGGCGTAGAGAGAAAACTCCTCTCGGCATTTTCCATAAGTTTGCTGCACAAAAAGGAAAAGGACATTATGTAGGAACCATCCATCAGGCACAAGGCCTGCGTCCGGGAATGACCTTGTTCTTCGAAGGGGACGACAGCACTTACGTAGATAATAAAATGCGTCTGCACGGCACCGGTTCCGAAGACTATTACAACGGTGGCTGGTATGCTTTATTGGATCGTTGGGACAGAGGAAACAGCCTCCCTCTCCATGGTTGTCTGGATTATTCACTTCCGATGGCCAGAACCGGTGGATACCGTTTCTTCTTGGCCGACAAAATGTCCTATGAGAAGGAAATCTATCATGGAATGGAACATGGTGAAGTAAAAAATAATTTCCCGGTAGATTATACATCTGTTGGATTCTTCTATGCAGCCCAGCCATTGCAAGGCAGAGAAGAACCTACTGCTGAATTACGCACTGTATATCAGCTGACAGAACATATTTATTTCCCTCAATTGATGCAGCTGAGTCTTGGTGGAGGTGTCCAGGTAACAAATGAGCGTGGAATCCGTATGACCACCCAGCATGGAGGAGTAGTGCGCATCATGCTGAACGATGTGCCCGAAGGAAAATATAAAGTGCTGATAAACTATTTCGAGAAACCGAATGGTGCCGACTTCCAGGTTTGGCAACGCCAGAAGCAACTGTCCGGATGGATCTCTACTAAGAAGGACAAAGAAGTGTCTAAAGACAGAGTACATGTAGGAGACATCAATTTGACGGAACAAACCAATTCGGTCACTTTCCATGTGAGAAATAATAACGGTGGGGACCAGTTTGAACTGGGACTGATTATCCTGGAAAGAATAAAGGAATAGATGTGGGAATGTGTACTTGTATATGGAATTGATAAGAATGAGAACTAAACAAATTTTACTGTTCGGGCTTGTTACCTGTAGTTTGACGGGCAATATGGCTTGTAAGGATGCTGATAGTGAAAAAACGCTGTGTATTGATAATGTACGCATGATATCCCGTGTCACGGGTGATCCTTTGCCGGGAGATACATTGCTGAATCCCAATAATACCGGACCTGATTTTGATGTATATGGAACGGATTTGGGGTTAATGTGGCATATGGATGGAAACCGTGTGGGCATGTTTTTCGGAGATACCAGTGGAGAAGGCTTTGTCGTGAATAAAAATGGTGGTAATGGTTCCAACTGGCGTTCCAACGTACTGGCTTTTTCATCGGATACAGAGCTTACAGACGGTCTTAAAATAGATTCAATGCTGCTTGATGCCGATGGTAAGGCGCTTGAGGTATGTGCAGGCGGTAAGACGAATCCGGAGGTATACCAGACTTCCATCCCCACGAGTGCCATTCGTGCCGGGAAAACGGATTGTGTCCATATCATGAACATTTATGATTGGGGAGCGCCTCATGGACGCTGGCTTACCAATTTTTCTTCTGTCTATACTTCCAATGATGACGGTCGGACATGGGAGCGACGTGAAGAGGTGACTTTTTCTCCCGACAGTCATTTCTCGCAAGTGGCTTATGCCAAACGTGACGGATGGATTTATATGCTCGGCACACAGGCCGGACGTGGTGATGCTGCGTATCTGGCGCGTTTCCTTGAGAACGATCTTCTGGATATGAAGGCCTATGAATACTGGAACGGTGAAAGTAAAGAGTGGATACGTGGAAATGAGGCTGCCGCTACTCCGGTATTGAGAGGTCCCGTAGGAGAAGCGTCGCTGATATGGCACAAGAAGTTTGAGCGTTGGATTCTGACTTATAATTATGATCCGAATCATGACGAGACTCCTTTGACCAAAAGGCATGCCATTCTTTATTGTACATCGAAGGATCTCGTCCAGTGGAGCGAGCCGAAAGTATTGGCGGAAGCGGACAGATATCCAGCTTTGTATTGCGCTTACATACATCCGTTGAAAGACAATGATGACCAGCTTTGGTTCATCATGTCCATGTGGGGGCCGTACAATGCTTTTCTGATGTGTGCCGATATGAAGTTGGAGTGAGTCCTTCCGGTCATTGTTAAGTATTAGTTATCCATCCTTTGTGAATGATGGAATATTGCTGTATGAAGTATAAATGTAATAAATAAACAGAAAATGAGAAAACAGATTGCAGTATTGGCTTCCGCCTTGCTGTTAGGGGGCGGAGTTTATGCTCAGAATGCGTTGCAGACACAAAAGCCGAAAGCCTACATGGTGTCTGATGCACATTTGGACACACAGTGGAACTGGGATATCCAGACCACAATCAAGGATTATGTGTGGAATACGATCAGCCAGAATCTGTTTCTGCTGAAGCAGTATCCGGAATATATTTTTAATTTTGAAGGAGGTGTGAAATATGCTTGGATGAAGGAATATTATCCGGCGCAATACGAAGAGATGAAGAAATTCATAGAGAGCGGCCGTTGGCATATCAGCGGAGCCAGCTGGGATGCCACTGATACGCTGGTTCCTTCCATAGAGTCTGCGCTTCGTAACATCATGCTCGGCCAGGATTATTACCGGAAGGAATTCGGTGTGGAGAGCACGGACATTTTCTTGCCGGACTGTTTCGGTTTTGGCTGGACACTTCCTGCTATTGCGTCCCATTGCGGACTGATTGGTTTCTCTTCTCAGAAGTTGCAGTGGCGCAACAAGCCGTTCTACGGCAACGACAAATATCCTTTCACTGTCGGCTTATGGCAAGGTATAGACGGCTCTACCATCATGATGACCCATGGATATGATTATAACCAACGTTTTGAGGACGGGGACCTGTCGGAAAACAAGGACTTGTTGGAATTGACCGGCCACTCTCCGCTTCACATGGTCTACCGCTATTACGGTACGGGAGACATAGGCGGTTCACCTACATTGGAGTCTGTACGTGCCGTAGAGAAAGGCTTGCAAGGCAATGGTCCGTTGCAGATTGTCAGTGCCACGAGTGACCGGATATATAAAGACTTCCAGCCTTACGCAAGCCATCCGGAACTGCCCAAGTTCAACGGTGAACTGTTGATGGATGTTCACGGTACCGGATGTTATACTTCCCAGGCTGCCATGAAGCTGTACAACCGTCAGAATGAGCTTTTGGGGGATGCAGCGGAACGCTCTTCCGTTGTAGCCGAATGGCTGAACCAAGCTTCCTATCCCGGAGCTGCATTGACTGAGAACTGGCAGCGTTTCATTTTCCATCAGTTCCATGATGACCTTACGGGAACAAGTATACCGCGGGCTTATGAATTCTCATGGAATGACGAGTTGATTTCCCTCAAGCAGTTCTCCGGTATTCTTACTTCCTCCATTGACGCTGTGGCAAGAAAGATGGATACCAAGGTGAAAGGGATACCGGTGGTGCTTTACAATGCGCTTGGATTCCAGGTTTCCGATATGGCAGAGGTGGAACTTGCCTTGCCAAAGGAACCGAAAGGGGTTGTCGTATATGATATGAATGGTCGGAAAGTGGCCTCCCAACTGCTGTCCTATGCCGACGGTAAAGCCAGACTCTTGATGGAAGCCGTTGTACCTGCTACCGGTTATGCGGTATATGATGTCCGCACATCCGGTCCGTCGGCTGATGCCCGGGTATCTGTGAATGCCAATGCATTGGAGAATTCTGTTTACAAGATAACGTTGGATAAGAAGGGAGACATCATTTCACTGTTTGACAAGAAGAATGGCAAGGAGCTGGTGAAACCCGGTAAATCCATTCGTTTGGCGCTTTTCACGCAGAACAAGTCCTACATATGGCCTGCTTGGGAAATCTTGAAGGAGACCATAGACCGGGAATCGGTTTCCATCACAGAGGATGTGAAGATGACATTGGTGGAGGATGGTGAGCTGCGCAAGTCACTCTGCATCGAGAAACGTTATGGAGAGTCACTCTTCAAGCAATACATCCGCTTGTATGAAGGCAACCGTGCTGACCGCATAGACTTCTACAATGAGGTGGACTGGCAGTTGTCCAATGCCTTATTGAAGGCCGAATTCCCCTTGAACATAGCAAATACGGAAGCTACTTACGATTTGGGACTTGGAAGCGTGAAGCGGGGCAACAATACGGAGACTGCCTATGAAGTCTATGCACAGTATTGGGCCGATTTGACTGACCGTAGTGGAAACTATGGTGTGTCTGTCCTGAATGACAGCAAATACGGTTGGGACAAACCGGACGACAACACCCTCCGCCTGACTCTGCTGCATACCCCCGAAACAGACAAGGATTATGCTTACCAGAATCGCCAGGACTTCGGTCATCATTGCTTTACATACAGTCTGGTGGGTCATGCCGGCGGACTTGACAAGGCTGCCACCATAGAGAAAGCGGAGATGTTGAACCAGAGGTTGAAAGCTTTCCGTACCGACAAACACAAGGGTACGTTGGGTAAGGAGTTCTCTTTCGTCTCTTCCAATAACCGCAATGTCATTATCAAGGCATTGAAGAAAGCCGAGAACTCGGATGAGTATGTAGTGCGTGTCTATGAGATGGGCGGTGAGAAGGTGCAGGATGCGGTACTTTCTTTTGCAGGCGAAATTGCCAGTGCCTGCGAAGCGGATGGCACTGAAAAGAGTATCGGTTCGGCCGAATTCAGTGGAAACGGGCTGTCTGTAAGTATAAAGCCTTATTCTGTAAAGACATTCAAGGTACGTTTGAAGTCATCGGGTGAAGACGCCTATCAATTGCAGTATGCCTCTTTGTCGCTGTCCTATAACTATAAATGTTCATCATTCAACGAGTTTCGCGGTGAAGCTGATTTTGAGTCGGGCTATTCGTTTGCGGCAGAACTGTTGCCCGAATCCCTGGCTGTAAACGGGATTCCTTTCCAACTCGGTGAGAAAGATGCCGCCAACGGAATGACGTGCAATGGTGATACTATTGTTCTACCGGAAGGTAAAAAGTATAATAAACTGTATTTTCTGGCTGCCGCTACGGACGGGGACTATGCCGCCACTTTCCGGTGCGGAGGGAACAAGAGTGAGGTCATTGTACCTTCCTATACCGGATTTGTCGGACAGTGGGGACATTCGGGACATACCAAAGGTTATCTGAAGGATGCCGAAGTGGCTTATGTGGGGACTCACCGCCACTCTCCTACAGACGATGAGGCCTATGAGTTTACCTATATGTTCAAGTTCGGTATCGATATTCCGGAAGGTGCCGCCAGCCTTATACTTCCGAAGAATGAAAAGGTTGTTCTTTTTGCTGCCACATTGGTGGAGGAAACTCAGAAACCTGTCCAGGTTGCCACTACCTTGTTCCATACAGCCATCCGCAACAATGAGATGGAGTTGAACAATGTGGAGGCAGAAAAAGAGAATCTTTTGAAGGGTGCGAAGATTATCGCTTATTCCGGTTATTTCAATGATAATGAGAAACCTGAACGCATCGTTGACGGGGATGTCGATACCAAATGGTGCGAAGTGGGAAGTGCGTTGAACTATGTGGATTTTGATTTGGGTGAAGCGAAAACGGTGAGCGGTTGGAAACTGGTGAATGCAGGCCGTGAGGACAAAGGGTACATTACTTCCGCTTGCTTCCTGCAAGGCAGAAACAGCCAGACTGAAGAATGGAAGACACTTGACAATATAGATGGAAACCGGCAGAATGTCGTATCACGTATGATTGACACTCCGGCGCAGGTTCGCTATGTACGCTTGATGATAACCCGTCCTATGCAGCATGCAGGAGGAAAGGTGTTACGCATCAATGAGATGGAGATTTACTAAAATAATCGGCTATGATGAAAAAACTAGTTTTTGTAATTCAGTTGATATTTCTCTATAGCGGTTTGGCTATGGCCGACCCGGTTATCTCTCTTAAGACATTGTTGCATGAGATGACAGACCGTTCCGTGCTGGCGCGTTGGCCCGAAAATGCCTATACGTGTAAGCAGTTCAGCAGCTACGACCGTAGTTCGCATAACATGACGGATAAGCGTGCCTGGTTTGGTAATTTCGACCAAGGACAGTTTATCCGCCAGGAAGAGAACGGAGGGAGGACGGAATATGTGATGATGGATGCCGAAGGCCCCGGTGCCATAGTTCGTTTCTGGATGACTTTCTCCGGCATAAATCGGGGACAAGGGACTCTGCGTATCTACATAGACAATGAGGAAAAACCGGTAATTGAAGGCAATGTACGTGATATATTGAGCGGACAAGTCCTTTTGGAGAACCTCTTTCAACTTCAGTGCCCGATGAGGCTCCGATGGAAGAAAGGGGGCATAATTTGTATTTGCCCATACCTTACGCCAAAAGGTGCAAGGTGACCATCGAATCGCCGGACTTGAAGATTACTCCGGAGGGGAAAATTGAGAGTAAGACCATTGTATACTATGCTATCAATTACCGCACTTATACTTCTCCGGTCAAGGTGATTTCTTTCTCGGCCAAAGAGTTGAAGAAGAATGCCCGGTGCTGTCAATAAGAAGCTGTCGGAAGGAACACCTGGTATTGATACTCCGCTTGCGGGAAGAGAAAGTACGCTCAATCTGGCGGCTTCTCTGGCTCCGGGTGAAAGCCGTAGTTTTACGATTGACGGCTCTCGTGCCATTCGTCGTCTTTCGATGCGGATTGATGCCGATGACCGTCGCCAAGCACTTCGCTCTACGGTCTTGTCCATTGCCTTTGATGGGGAACTAACTGTCTGGGCTCCGGTCGGTGAGTTTTTTGGGGTAGGCTATTATCCCGTTGCAACTGGTACGTGGTATACGCGGGCCGTGCAGGATGATGTGATGAGTGCATGGTGGGTGATGCCTTTTGAGCGGAACTGTACGATTACCTTGACCAATTATGGGGAACAGCCGGTGGAGATATCCAAGGCTGCTGCAGTTAGTGGAAAGTGGCAGTGGGATGAGCGCTCCATGCACTTTGGTACCACATGGCAGCAGTTTACGCATATCCATGCCCGGGGCGATGAGTTTGCCCAGGACCTTACGTTTGCCGATCTTAAAGGTAGGGGCGTGTATGTGGGAGATGCGGTTACTGTCTATAACCCCAACTTGGGTTGGTGGGGAGAAGGAGATGAAAAGGTGTATGTGGACGGTGAAACCTTTCCGTCACACTTTGGAACGGGTACAGAAGATTATTATGGCTATGCCTGGGGGCGCTATGAACCGTGGATAAACCATCCTTTTGTTGCCCAACCCATAGGAGATGGTTGTTATGCTCACATAGGTTTGGCGCAGAATACCCGTGTTCGTAGTTTGGATGCGATTCCGTTTACCCGGAGCCTGCGCTTTGACATGGAGTTATTCGATTGGTCGAATATACACCTTAATTATGCTCCGATAACCTTCTGGTATATGCTTCCCGGAGGCGAAATACAGCCGAAACCCTTTGTGAGCGATGTACGCGAACGGGTTGCCAACCAACCGTCAGATATTTTCGGTTCAGGGATGAGTCTGGTTGTGGAGGGCGAAGTCATGCAGCCTCGTCCGGGGCATATGGGTTCCGTTGAATTGCAGACCAACTTCCACCCCTTGTGGAGTGAGGGTATGCAGCTCTACTGGAAAGAGTTTAAACCGGGAGATAAGCTGTCATTAGTTTTTGACAGTGAAGTGGAAGGAATTTATTATGCGAAAATACAGTTCACTGTGGCGCCTGATTATGGTACATTTGCCCTTCGTGTAAATGATAAGGTGATTACTCCGGAAGTCAGTCTGACCAATGGAGAAGTGTCTCTGCTTTTGGTGAATCTTGGGCGGGTCAATTTGAAAAAAGGAAAGAATGAGTTGCAGATTGAGTCGATTGCACTGGCTCCGGGACATGATACCGGTTTCTTTGGGATTGATAAGTTGACTCTTCGCAAATAATTCTGTAGACGTCTCTATCGCAGGGATTGTACTTGCATTGATAGCCTTGGACAAACAAAAGTCCAAGGCTGTCTTTTTTGTATCAGTTCCTTTCCTATAATAAAATGCTATCCTCACGGCATGTTGTTCGGTTCCGGTGGGCAGACCAGCGTACTGGGTATCATATGATTCATTCCACCGGGCAGGCTTTCAGTACTTCGGGAGCTTTGCGGTATCAGGCTTCGGACTGTGTAGCTTTTAAAGTTTTCGGATACCGCTATTGAGATAAGATAAGTATAAATCTGCTTTTTGCAGAGATAATCTTATTATCGGAACGGCATACCATAAATTTCCCGTTAGTTCTGATATCGGACAAATTACTACTGTTACATGATATTGCTGCCAATGTAGAAATACTTTCAATACAAGAGAGCCAGGTATCGTGAGGTGACACACCTTTGATACTTGGCTTTTTTTTCGTTGAGGAAATGTATTATTGTTTCTCTGTTATCAGTCCGACAGTATAATTCAGCACTGTATCTTCATCTTTCATGAAATCTGCTACGGTTTGGGATACTGGATGATGGGGCGGTATGCCTATACCTTCCATGGGGAAACCTTTAGAAGAGACGTCCGGCTGGCGGGTAGGGATACGGAAATAGGTCCGCTGTTTGGTACAGAAAGGACGGGGGCCATTGCCGGTATCCCCTCCGGTAGCTTCGCCGATGAGGGTGACATTTCCGCTTTCCTTCATGTCGAGTGTGAAGCTCTCGGCAGCAGAGAGCGTATATGTGTCGGTCAGCAGATAGATTTTACCTTTATAGGCGTCGGCTTCGGGCTGCATGATGTAGCTTTTGCTGACGCAGTGTGGTTGTGTTTCGCAGATGAAGTACTTGCAGATGTTTACTCCATTCATGCTGTTTCCTCCGCCGTTTCTACGTACGTCTATAATGAGGTATGGTAAATCCTTGACTTTGGGATAGACCGCCTTGAAATCTTCCATGACGGGGTTCATCATGGTTTTGATGGTAAGGTAACCAATGCTGTCTTGTAATATCCTGCTCTCCACAGTTTGTTCTTCGTTATCCGGAAAATAGTCCCTTTGTTTCAAGGGAAGGGTGACGGTCAGAGTATCGCCCCCTCTCAGCAGTGTATAGTTTCTTAGGGTGTCTGCATAACTACGGAACGCATCATAGGCTGTACGGAGCCGTCTGTGGGGGACGGTAGATGCTTCGGTATATTTTTCGTTCTGTTCAATCCATTGTTTATAGGGGAGTCCGTTGATAGCTATAATCCGGTCTTTGTCCTGGAAGCCGTATTCTGTCAGATAGTCACTGGGTTTGTCAACGAACAAGGAATCCTCTATAAAGGCTACGCGCTGATTGGCTGTGTACCTCTTGTAGCAGGTAATGGCGTGGGCGCATTGTAAGGCAGAGATGTATTCCTGCACTATCAGTCCGTAGTCTGTGGTGGTCTGCGCCTGGCGAACGCGGGCGTCACAAGCTTGATACAATGAATCCATATTCAGATGCTTGGCTTGGTATAATGAATAATTCTCCATGACAATCTGGTGTATTTCTTTGAAATCTTCTTCAAACTGCGAGGGGGTTAACGGTAGTTCCGCGATGTAGAAGTTTTCTACATCAATCTGCTTGTCATTATAGAAATAGTTGGCATAAACATACAAACCACACCAAATGGTTGCCAGTACAGCCATTACGATGACTATTACTTTTGAAATTTTTTTCAGAATCTTCATGTTTTATAGAGTTTAGTCGATATTTGCTTTTTCGGCAAAAATAGTAATAATTTTTGTTAATCTTATTTTTCTAACTCCTTATTTGCCAATAATGGTAACATGGAGGTAACTAACTGAGCTTCAAGTGCCTTCTTGTACGATGTCTGCTAGTTGGCTAACTTTGCAGCCGTAAATCAAAACATACTAAGGAGAAGTGATTATGAAGAACTATCAGAAAGTAAATGTGCCCGCAGGCGAGGCACGTGTCGAGTTGCACGATTCATTGAATCTGACTGGTGCAGAAGTATCTATCAGCAATTTGCCGGCTGGTGCAGGAGTACCTTTTGTGCATTCGCACAAGCAAAATGAAGAAATTTATGCCGTCCTCTCCGGACGCGGCACCATGGTGGTTGACGGAGAAACCGTAGAACTGCAGGCGGGTGACTGGCTTCGCGTGGCTCCGGCAGGAGAACGCCAATTGTCGGCTGCGGCAGACAGCGCCATTAGTGTGATTTGTATTCAGGTGAAAGCCGGCTCTCTGGAAGGCTTTACGATGACGGACGGTGTGGTGAAGTAAGAGGAAGTCACACAAGTAAAATTAAGGTGATAGGGGATGGTCTGTGGTGCAGGCTATTCCCTATTGTCATATGATGTGCAGTGATTTATTGACTGCGATTTGTTTTAAGTCAAAATTGTCAATAAGAAAAAGGATGATACTATACTTTTCAAACATTAATTTTTGATACTTACCGACTTTTTTTTACTCTATTTCGACTTTTTATTTGTACTTTTGCACCGGATTTCTTAATCAATAGTGCTCGAAATTCGGTTCTCATCTTTTTTATATTCCCTGATGAGGCCGTTTGTAGCGCATTGTGGCAGATGTTGTGCTGTCCGGACTCTTATGGTTCATTAT
>ERZ894220.925-NODE-925-length-15022-cov-5.21601_pt1 | contig 15022 bp, 11 predicted proteins | sample MGYA00380292_ERZ894220 | MGnify/ENA primary metagenome ERZ894220 (study PRJEB32331, sample SAMN06328446) | human gut metagenome | biome: human gut microbiome; feature: stool | host: Homo sapiens | collected 2014-12-05 ... | reverse complement strand
GTCCAGATTGACCGTGCAGAAGTACAGCCAATTGCCGCCTTCGGGGTGCAGTGCCGCTTGAATGGCGTTATCGCCGGGATTGCTGATCGGCGTAGGCGGCAGGCCGGAGATCTTGTACGTGTTGTACGGGTTGGACTCGTCTTGGGTCATCTCGGTGGTCACCTGCGCGGGCTTGACGTTATTGCCATAGGCCACGGTGGAATCCATGCCCAACGACATGCCCTGCTCCAAACGGTTCTCGATGACTCGCGTCACTTTGCCGTAGTAATCGGCTTTGTTGACCTCGGCCTCGGCGATAGAGGCGATGATCATCACCCGTTCGCGGTCACTGCCGGCCGGCACGCCCAATTCATCCAACTTGGCGATACGCTTATCGACCATGGCCTTGAGGATTTCCGAAGCGCTCTTCATGCTCTTGACGTTGTAGGTTCCCGGCTCCAGCCATCCCTCAAAGCTACCGCCCGCTTCATTGGGCAGAATATCCTTACCCTTGTTCTTGATAATCGTGTCGAATTCGCTTTGGGCAATGCCGGAAAGCTTCGCGGCGTTGGCGAACACATCGGTGGCACGTTCACCGGGACGAACCTCGAGGAAGCCCGCCGCCTGGTTGGTGTCGGAGAGAACGTCGATCACTTTGGATGCGGCCATATGCTTCTTCAATGTGAACGTTCCCGGATAGAGTGTCGTGCTATTGGCGTTGACCACGCTGGTGAACGCGGCAGTAGACTTGATGACTTCGGCCTTGAGCAGATTATCGGCGATCTCCGCCGCGCCTTGGCCCTCGCTCACGGTGAATTCGACCTCGCCATAGCCCGGTCCCGGATAGTCCGCGATGGCCGTCGACTGGTTGCTCCGGCTGTCGCGCCATGCGATGAGCTTGGTTACGCCGAAATAGCCGCCGCCGATAAGCAGGGCGACGATGGCGATAGCGATGATAATGCCACTGATACGCTTGCGCCTGCGCTGTGCACGTCGCTTGCGCATCTCCCTGCGGGATTTCGGCGGTTCTGGCGGCTCGGCCCCGCGCATTGGTTCTGACCCCTGTTCGACCCAATGCGTGTTGTCATCAAAGAACTCGTTAAAATCATCGGTCATAACCGATACCTCACTGCTCCCGGGTACGGTCGAGTGCCGTCTGCAAAATCACCACTGCCGACTGCTGGTCAACCACCGGCCTGTGCTTGTTCGAAGCTTTATGGGCCTCGAACAGCTGACGATGCGCACTGACTGTTGTCAATCTCTCATCTATCAATGATACCTGCGGAATCTGATACTCCGTAGAATCACTGTCTTCACTCTCTGCTTGCAGCCTCTTCTCCAGATTGGCCGCCCACCTGCGCGCTTTTTTGGCGCTTTTGCCTTCTGTACCGTCCATCTGCAGGGGCAGTCCGACGATTACATGGTCCACATGTTCGTCTTCGATGACGTTCAGGACCTCGTCAATAGCAAAGAAATAGTCGCCGGCAACATGAATGTTGCCAGCAGGATGTGCAAAGGTAAGCTCCGGGTCGGACAGTGCCAGTCCGACCCGGGCATTACCCAAATCAACGCCTAACCACACCACTGGCGGAATCAGGCTTTCTGCGCCTCGTGCTTGAGCGCTTCGAGGGCCTCGTCGATCTTGGAGGCATCGACACCGCCACCCTGGGCGAAGTCCGGCTTGCCGCCGCCACCGCCGCCGAGGACCTTGGCTGCGCCACGCACCAGATCACCGGCCTTGATGCCGGCCTTGCGGGCGGCCTCGTTGGTGGCCACGGCGACCATCGGCTTGTCATCCTCGTTCACGCCGGCAAGGGCCACCACCACGGGGGCGTCTTCACCGAGCTGGGCGCGCACGTCGAGTACGGTCTTGCGCAGGGCATCGACCGCGCCAAAGTGGCCCACGTTCTTGACGGCCACCTTGACCGGGGCCGCGGAGTTCTTGGTGTCAGCAACCAGCGCCGGAACCGAGGCGGCCAGCTGGGACTCGTACATGGAGGCCAAGCGACGATCGGATTCCTTGAGCTTGGCGAGCAGGGCGTTCACACGCTCGGCGAGCTCGTCCGGACGAGCGTTGAGCTTGTCGGACAGCTGGGAGACCAGCGCGTGCTCACGAGCGTTGAAGTCATAGGCACCCTGGCCCACGACGGCGTCGACACGACGCACGCCGGAGCCGATGGAGGCTTCGGACAGGATGTTGACCATGCCGATCTTGCCAACGTGGTCCACGTGGGTACCACCACACAGCTCGCGGCTCCAGCCGTCTTCGCCGATGGAGACCACGCGTACGATGTCGCCGTACTTCTCGCCGAACAGGTGCATGGCACCGAGGGCGATGGCGTCGTCGAACTTCATTTCCTTGGTGGTCACGGCGAGGTTGTCGCGCAGCTTGTCGTTGACGCGCTCCTCGACTGCGGAGATCACGGACTTGGCCGGGGCCTTGGACCACTGGAAGTCGAAGCGCAGACGGTTCGGGGCGTCTTCGGAGCCGCGCTGGGTGGCCTGCGGGCCCAGCTCCTCACGCAGCGCCTTGTGCACCATGTGCGTGGCGGTGTGCGAGCGGGCGATGGCGCCACGGCGGGCCAGGTCGATGTTGGCGTTGACTTCGGCGCCGACGACCAGCGTGCCTTCGGTCAGACGGCACTGGTGGACGATGAGGTCCTTGATGGGCTTCTGCACATCGTCGACTTCGAGCACGGCGCCGTCGTCGGACAGGATCTCGCCCTGGTCGGCGAGCTGGCCGCCGGCCTCCGCGTAGAACGGGGTGCGGTCGAGGATGACCTCGACGTTGGCCGGGCCGGTCACGGCGGGCACGGAACCCTTGCCTTCCTGCATGATGCCGATCACCTTGGCGCGGGCGGACATGTCGGTGTAGCCGAGGAAGTCGATCGGGCTGACGAGCGTCTTCTTGAAGTCGTCGTAAACGGAAAGATCCACGTTGTGACGCTTCTTGAGGGCGTCGGCGCGGGCGCGGGACTTCTGCTCGGCCATGAGTTCGCGGAACTTGGCCTCGTCCACCTTCACGCCCTGTTCGGCGGCCATCTCGAGGGTCAGCTCAATCGGGAAGCCGTAGGTGTCGTGCAGCTTGAAGGCGTCCTCGCCGGCCACGACGGGCTCGGCGGAATCGCTCTTGGCCTTGTTGACGGCCACGTCGAGAATCGTGGTGCCGGTCTCAAGGGTGCGGCGGAAGGCGTCTTCCTCGCCATACGCGGATTCGGACACCTCATGGAAGGTGTCGTTGAGCTCCGGGTAGCTGGCCTCCATGGCGGCCTTGGAGGTCGGGAAGAGGGTGGGCAGCACCGGATCGGTCACGCCGAGCATGCGCATGGAGCGCACGGTGCGGCGCAGCAGGCGGCGCAGCACGTAGCCACGGCCCACGTTGGACGGGCGCACGCCGTCGGACATGATCATCAGGGCGGAGCGCACGTGGTCAGCGACCACGCGGAAGCGCACGTCGGCGTCCTCGTTCTCGCCGTACTTCAGGCCGGAGAGCTGCTCGGCGGCCTCGATGACCGGGAAGACCTCATCGGTCTCGTAGATGTTGTTCTTGCCCTGCAGCAGGTAGGCCAGACGTTCCAAGCCGGCACCGGTATCGATGTTCTTGTTCTCAAGCTCGCCCACGATGTGCAGGTCGGTCTTGGACTTGACGTTGTCGACCTCGTAGTTCTCGAACACGAGGTCCCAGATCTCGATGTAGCGGTTCTCGTCGGCAATCGGGCCGCCTTCCTTGCCGAAGGCGGGGCCGCGGTCCACGTAGATTTCGGAGCAGGGGCCGCCGGGTCCGGGGCCACCGGTGGTCCAAAAGTTGTCTTCCATGCCCATCTTCTGGATGTGCTCGGGGTCCACGCCCTCGTTGATCCACATGGAACGGGCTTCGTCATCGTCGGTGAACGTGGTCATCCACAGCTTCTCGGGGTCGAAGCCGTAGCCGCCCTCATCCTGCGAGGTGGTGAGCAGCTCCCAGGCGTAGTGGATGGCCTCTTCCTTGAAGTAGTCGCCGAAGGAGAAGTTGCCGAGCATCTGGAAGAAGGTGCCGTGGCGGGTGGTCTTGCCGACCTCGTCGATGTCGAGCGTACGCACGCACTTCTGGTTGGAGGCCATGCGGCGCTTCGGCGGGGTCTGCTCACCCATCAGGTACGGGATGAACGGCACCATGCCGGCGATGGTGAAAAGCGTGGTGGGGTTCGGGGAAATCAGGGATGCCGAGGGCACGATGAGATGGTCGTGCTTGGCAAAATAATCGAGGTATCGCTTTGCGATGTCCGCAGTGCGCATGAGCGGATGAACTCCTTGTTTGGGTAATGGGCGCAGTTGCGCCTGGTATTGGTGGAAAAGACTGGATTATGAGGATTAGTTTGTTCTAGCTGATTCAGTGACTAGATGGCAAGGCGGCATGCGCGTGTCAGTTGGCGCGCTCGATGTACTGACGGTTGAGCTCAGCCTCGCGGGCTCGACGGGTGGCATTGAACTCGTTGACCAACCCTTCGAGTGTTTTCATCGGCACATTGTCCTGATCGGGGCCAAGCAGGAACTGGCGTGCCGCATCAGGCGTATTGGCCTTGACATAGGCCTGTGCCTTGGTGACGGCAACGATTCCGATGGCCACGCCGACGCCGACCCAGAAGATGCGTTTGAACATCACTCCCCCTTCTCGGCGGTGTCGTTGACGGTGGTTTTCGCGGCGTTCTTCGCAAGGAAGGACTGACCCGTGGTTTTCAGCGCGTAGAAGGTGGAAGCGATCTTGATGATGGGCTTACCGAGGAAGGAGCCATACAGATCGGTCAACGCACCAACGTTGTTGGCGGTGGTGGAAGCCGCGGCGGAAATCTTGTTCACGTCTTCGAGCGACTTGTTGACCTGCTTGACGGTGGTCACGCCTTCGTCCAGCGCGGGGATGGCGTGTTCACCGGACTCCCGGACCGTCTGCGATATCTGATCAAACATCTTGCCCAGCCTGATCAGCGGATAGATCATGAAACCGGCCAATACTGCGAACGCGATGGCCGCGATCAGGCCAGCGATCTCTCCGACTCCCATTGTTTCCTCCTTGCGGTCACACTTACTCGCCTAAGGGTAGCACTCCTTCCCTATTTCTTGGCATACCATTGCATGCGCAGGGCGAAAACCGTGCGCGTGGGCGTATGCGGCTATAGGCGAAAGGCTGTCCTGCTGACGCTTTCGTTTGCGGCGTGCCGCCGTGGACCGTACGTGCTATTCGATATGTATTGCTTGCTATTTGCTACTTGCCGTACGAAACGATGGTCACGGCTTCGCCGAACGGCTTGTCGGTGTCGAAGTCGATCACGGTTACCGAACCATTGGCCGGGCGTTCGTTCAGATCGAGGTCAGGGCCGCCGAACCGGTGACCGAGGCTAAGCAGTGTGTTGCCATGCGAAATCTGCAGCACATCGTCGCCGTCCTTGAGATTCGGGTTGTCGGCGATAAGACGGAACGCACCTTCGACGCGCGTCCAATATTCCTCATCGGATTCCGCGTCGTGGAAGGGATCGGCTTCCTTGAGAAAATCACGCGAGGCCCCCAACCCGAACTTCTCGACGATTTGGTTGTAGGTTTTGACGCCGTGGGGCGCTCCCGCGGCGTACCAGGCCATGGCCATGTCAAGTCCCTCGTAGTAGCCGTAGAACTGCTCGCGGAAGTGCATGTCCGTCACGAGTGCGGGGCGCGGGTTACCCGCGGCTTCGTTGATGTCGAGAATTTTCTCGGCCGTCTGCTGGGCACGCGTGGTGTCCGAACAGTAGGCGGCGGCGAACGTCAATCCTTTCAGTCGCTCACCGGCCTTGACGGCATCGGCGACGCCCGACTCGGTCAGCGGCGAATTCGACCATCCCTGCAGACGGTTGTATCGGTTGAAATAGGTCTGTCCGTGACGGACCAGATGCAGATGAAGAATCATGGTTCTGATTATGTCACCATTCCGGCGGTTTCGGTGCGGGTTGCCGGAAGTCATAAGTCATAACGGCATAGGTCACTACCTGAGATATGCGTAATCCGGGCAGTATACCTAACGATTCCTGAGAGTACACTTAGAATACTGTGAGCATAACCTTGAAACCTGCACCATCTCGATCGTCTGTGCCTGCCCATTTCAGGGGTATCGATGGACTGCGCGCTCTGGCGATTCTTGGAGTCATAGCATTCCACACCCGCCCGTCGCTATTGCAGGGCGGATTCATTGGCGTGACGATGTTTTTCGTTATCACCGGTTTTCTTGCCACACGTTCGGTACTGAACATGGTGGACCGCACCGGGTCCTTTGGATATGGCCGATATCTGATCCGCCGCATTACTCGTTTATGGCCGGTGATGCTGGCGACCATTGCCGTGGTGCCTTGGCTCACTTGGATGTTCGCTCCCAGCCTGTTGCAGAAAGTGGTTTCCGATTCGCTGCCGAGCGCCTTGTTCGCCAGCAATTGGGTGTACATCTTCCGCAAGGTGCCGTATTTCGAGGCGGCCGGATTGCCTTCTCCTCTGACCCATCTGTGGTTCTTGGGCGTGACGATGCAGTTCTATCTGGTTTGGCCGTTGCTGATGGTGGTGCTCGGCAAAATCACCAAGTCCAAATGGGTGCGCTCCATGGCGATTCTTGTCATCATGGCTGCTTCCACCGCCGACATGGTGCTGCTGTTTGACCCGGCCAATACCTCCCGCGTGTATTACGGTACCGATACTCGCCTCGCCGAGCTGGCCGCCGGCGCGCTGTTGGCTATCTGGATTGCGCCTTCCTCGCGAGGTACGGAAGCTGCGGAAGCTGGAGCGGCTTCGCAAACAGTGCAGATCGAACGTCAGGCCGGCGACAAGACGGGCGCCCGTCTCACTATCGTCTGCAATGTTCTTGGCACCGCGGCTTTGGCGGCACTGCTGACCGGATTCTGGTTCGCCAACGGGTATCTGTCGTACATGTACCAAGGCGGGTACCTGATTACCGCGTTCATATCGTTGTGCGCCTTGGCCTGTGCCGTGAACAATGACTCAATCTGGTCGCACGTGCTGGGTTGTGCTCCCCTACGCTATATCGGGTCGCGATCGTTCTCGCTGTACGTCATGCATTATCCGCTGCTGCAGTTCATGAACCCGGCGACACGAACGCAGGCGTTGCCGTGGTGGGGTTGGGTTCTTGAGGCCGTCGTGGTGTTGGCGGCGTCGGAAGCCTTCTACCAGCTGGTCGAGGCGGCCCGTAAATCGGTGCAGATGCCTCGTAGCCAACACGCCAAGCCGCTGCCGAAAGCCGGCTACCGGCTGCGCCCGGGCGCGTGGGTCATGTCGGTTATCGGATTGGTGACCGTTGTGGCGCTGACGTGGGCACCGGTGGACTGGAATGGCATCGCTCAAGCGCGAGCCATTCAGCTGCGCCCCGAACTCGCGGCACCCGCCAAGCCGGTCAAGAAACCGGCGAAGCCCGAGCCCGAGTCTTCTGCCATAAATGCCGCGAACGGCGAAACCAATACCGCTGACGCGAATAAGAACGGTTCGGATTCTCAGCCGCCCATCATCAAACCGATTGCGGAAAAGGTGCCAAACAATCTTGACATTTCGAAGTACGCCTATGATCCGGCAACGGAAAGCTGCAACGCGGATATGATGATGGTCGGCGATTCAGTGACGTCGGGTACTTCGGACGCCATCCAGGCCGCATTCCCGAACGCTTTTATCGATGGCCTGCCGAACCGTCAGCTGCCGCAGGCGGTGGATGTGTATCAGCAGGACACCGCTGCCGGCCACAGTGGCAGTGTGGTGGTGTTTGGCCTCGGCACGAACGGCGTGATTTCGAATGAGCAGGAAGTGCAACAGCTCATTGACCTGACCGGCGGCAAGCCGACATACTTCATCACCATCCGTATGCCATACCCGTGGCAGGAGAACAACAACAATACGATGCTGCGTGAGGCCGCCAAGAAGAACAAGAACGTGGGCATCATCGATTGGCATGGGTATAGCGAAGGTCATAGCGAATACCTCAACGATGACGGCATTCATCCGAATATGACCGGTGCCTATGCGTACGCGACGATGATTCGCCAGGCGGTGTGCGGCCAGTAATCGCCCTACAACGCAGGAACCCCGCGGCTTCTCGAAAGAAGCGCGGGGTTCGAGCGGTATGTCCTGGATTTGTTGACCAGAGGGCCCGGATCAGCGGGCGTAGAATTCGACCACGTACTGGATGTTGACCTGCACCGGAATCTCTTCGACCTCGGGCTTGCGGGTCAGGGTGGCCTTCAGGGAGGCAAGGTTCACGTCGAGGTAACCGGGAACCGCGGGCAGCACATCACGGTGCACGCCTTCGGCGGCGATCTGGAACGGAACCATGGTCTGGCTCTTGGCCTTCACCTGGATGGTCTGGCCGGGCTTGACGCGGTAGGACGGACGGTCCACCACGTTGCCGTCAACGAGGATGTGACGGTGCACCACGAACTGACGGGCCTGGGCGGTGGTGCGGGCGATGCCAGCACGCAGAACCAGGTTGTCGAGACGGGTCTCGAGGTCGGTCAGCATGGCGTTACCGGTCTGGCCGGCGGTACGGGTAGCCTTCTCGTAAGCGGCACGGAGCTGCTTCTCGGAGATGCCGTACTGAGCGCGCAGACGCTGCTTCTCGCGCATACGCACCGCGTAATCGGATTCGGTGCGGCGACGGTCGCGGCCGTGCTCGCCAGGAGCGTACGGACGCTTTTCGAAAATGCGCTGAGCCTTAGGGGTCAGTGCGATGCCGAGGGCGCGGGACAGACGCACCTGACGGCGAGAACGCTGAACGTTCGTCATTGGATTATTCCTTCTGTCGTTATCTGAACGGAACGCTCGGTTTCATGCGATTCCAAGCGCTGAGTCGGGCCTCTCCAACGCTTCGTCGTGATTGCTCACGAGCGGGTTGGCGTTCTTGCGATCGCCTACCGCCGACCCGTTGACGGGCTATGACTCCAGACGGCATCTACCAGTCGGCAGACACCAGCGAGCAATATTACACCGCAGCCATGGACAGCACTCCGGCATCCATGCGGTATACCTTGTCCGCATACTCCAACGCGTCCGGATCATGCGTGACCATGAGAATCGCCGTACCGTTATCGGCTTGGCTTCTCAGCAGTTGCATCACGATGTCAGTGCTCTCTTGGTCGAGATCGCCGGTCGGTTCGTCCGCGATAAGCAATTTGGGCTGATTCATCAGGGCGCGGGCGATGGAGACACGCCGCATCTCACCGCCGGATAGTTCGCGCGGATAGCTGTCTGCCAAATCGGCGACACCGAGCTGGGTGAGCAGATGCTTGGCGCGCTCGGTAAATAAGTCGGGCTGGCTTGCAGCTGAGTTTGACGGTTTACCGTCAGCATCTGCAATCGGCGCGATGACATCCGGCATAAACGGATTCGGCTCGGTGGAAGACTCAGTACTGTTTTCATCGGCCTCAGATTCGATGCCGGGCACGGTCTCAGCCGTATTGTTCTGTTTTTGCGCGGCTGCATCGTCCTTATTCTCAGCCTCCATGAACGGCAGAGCATCCGGGAACATCGTCGCGGGCAGGATCACATTGTCGAGCACCGTGAGATTGCCGAGCAGGGTCTGGCTTTGGGTCACGAAACCGATGGTTCGGTTGCGCAGTAGGGACAGTTCCTTATCGCTCAGCTCAGTCACTTCGCGCCCATCCACATGCACGGTTCCCGAACTTGGGCGCACCAATCCGGCGACCATATTAATCAGGGTGCTTTTACCGTTACCTGAGCGACCGACGATGGCGACGAATTCCCCAGCGTCAATCGTGAGATCGACGTGACTGACCGCGTCAAACGGCGTGCCGCGACGGACGAACTGGCGGGTCAAATCCACCAATTCCAGCAGATGAGATGCAGTTTCGGTCATGTCACTCCCCTTCTCGCAGGGTCAGATAGGCTTCGGGGCGGCCAAGTCGCCACATGGTCAGCAACGAGCCGACAATGCCGATGGCGGTTGAGCACACAATAGTTATGGCAATGAATCCGATAACGACGGCCGGTCCGGCTTGCAGATATGGCAATTGCAATTGTTTGCCGATTAGCGAACTGAATGGGAAGATCACGAGGCTCGCCACGCCTACGCCGATTACGCCACCAATCAGTCCGATAATGGCCGATTCCTTGAGAATGATGACATCCAGCATGCCGCGCGTGGCTCCCATAATGCGCAGGGACGCGAACTCGCGCTTGCGTTCGTTCACCGAAGAGGCGAATACGGCGAGCAGCACGATCACACCCATCACCCAGATCACGGCCACGAACACCTTGAGGTAGGTGACCAATGCGGTCAGCGAGGTCTTGGTATTGGCGGTGATGCCGCCGGGATACACGTAGCCCAGATCGGCGAATCGGGAGTCAATGCGTTTGATGTTTTCGGCCACGGTTTGCGCCTCATACCCCTGCTTGACCTTGATCATCACGGTGGAGACGGCCTTGCCCGCATATTCCATGGGCATGACCTGCTTGGAGACCTTGGACGATGCGGCGACCATGTCGGGCACAGTGGCCTGGTTGATGAACACCGAATTGTCGAGGCTGGTACCGGTATTGGCCAGCTGAGCGACCACCGGCCATTTACGGCCGTATAGCTCAATGGTGCCATCGGTGGACACATTGACGTTCGCGCCGGCGATCATCTTGCCGTCTTCGAGGGTGCCTTTGAATTGGGAGGCAACCCATGGCTCGATAACGAAATCGGTGGACGGGTCGTAGCCGATGATCTGCAATTTCTCGTCACAGCAGGCGGCGGCCAGTGACGATATGTAGGTTTGTTCGCTGGCTTGTTCGATGCCATCCGCTTGCTTGACCTCAGTGGCGATGTCTCTGGTGAAATAGAACGTGCTGGGGTTGCCGTTGGTCAACAGCGCTTCGGCTTTCTGCGCGGTGTCCTGAGGCACAACCATCAGGTCGGCGCCGAGGCGCTTCTCCATGCTGGTCATACCGGTGTTGAGGTTCATGATCAGCATGGTGCCGCCGAAGAACGTCAGCGCAAGAATGGTGACGACGGCGAGCAGGGCGCCGGTGCGGAATGGCTTGCGCTTGAGATTTTCAAGCGGCAGGCCGCGCAATGCGATATGCGATGGCACGATGGGGGTCCTTATTGATTATGGTGCGGTTGCAATAAGCGAAACCGGAACCCGACTCCTGGAATGAAATCGGACCCCGGTCACACGAGGTCAAGTTCAGTGCTTGGCCGCTCGGGAATCGAGCCAGATGGCGACAGCGGCGAATACGAGAGTGAGTACGCCGAGCACGATAAGCGTGGGCAGCATGACCATGCGGCAGTGCATCATGGCGCCCTTGCAGATGCCGATCAGGAAGGTGGGCACAGCAAGCAGCAGCAACGCGTTAGCGATGGCGGCGATGTTCAGACCAATACGGACCTGGGCGTTGACGAACAAGGCCACGACGCCGAGCACCAGAATCACAACGCCGATACCGGTGGCGGCTTGCTGCGAGTAATGGCAGGCACCCGGCATGTCATGGCCGGTGCAAGCGTGAGCAAAGGTCTGGGGTGCGATGGCAATAAGCGCACCGAACAGAATATTGGGCACGGATGCGAACAGCTTGTTCTTCATAACTTCCTTCCTCTCCCCTGCTACCAGGGGTTCGTGAGCACAACCTCCGCATTATGACCACAGTGTGATGAGGAACACAAGTCTTGTTTTTTATGAAATTATCTGGTATGCGCTTTCAGCTCACAGCTTTTCGATCGGTGCCACGCGGAGCATGAGGCGTTTGACGCCGGCTGACCCGAAGTCCACGGTGATGACCGAATTGCGGCCCTTGTCCTGCGCGTCGGTGACCTTGCCGAGACCGTACTGATCGTGGCTGATCATGTCGCCCACAGCAAAGTCAGAGATATTCAGTCCATTATCTTTAGCGAGCTTGGAACTTGGCATGGAAGATCCGGCGGAACCGGACTTCGGCGTGGTGTGGCGCGTAGTGACCTTGCCGCCACGAGTGCCGCCGGACGCCGAACTGGAACGGGAACGAGAACCATATGAAGAGCCGGAACCCGAACCATAGGACGAACCCGAGCGCGAGCGGGAACCGTAGGAGGAGCCGGAACGTGAGCCATACGATGAACCGCCCGAACGGGAGCCATAGGACGAGCCAGACCCATAGCTTGACGAGCCGTAATGAGATCTCGAGCCATACGACGAACCCGAACCGCGAGAGCCGAATGTCGAGGACCCACCGAACGTCGTACCGCCAAAATCGTCATCATCCCAGCCGCCGTAATCGTCGGCGAATCCATCGGATTCCCAGTTGGCGCGCATGCGTTCCACGCCGGCCTCACGACGCTTCCAGTCGATCAGCGAATCCGGAATCTCGTCAAGGAACTGGCTGGGCATCATATCGGCGGCCTGACCCCACTGGGAGCGTACAGCCGCGCGCGTGACGTACAGCCGCTGCTTGGCGCGGGTAATACCCACATAGGCAAGTCGGCGTTCTTCCTGCAGTTCTGTGGTGTCTTCCATCGAGCGCGAGTGTGGGAACGTACCCTGTTCCATACCGGTCAGGAATACCACCGGATATTCGAGGCCCTTGGCCGTGTGCAAGGTCATCAGCGTTACTTTGCCGAAGTCTTCGTCTTCGCTGGGCAGCTGATCGGAATCGGCCACGAGCGCGGTGGTCTCCAGGAATGCGGATAGCGTGGCGTCGGGCGTGTTCTGCTCGAACTCGGCTGCGGTGGACTGCAGCTGGGAGAGGTTTTCCAAACGGGAGGCGTCCTGCGGGTCCACGGACTTTTCCAGCTCTGCACGCAAGCCGGACTTCTCCAGCACTTCGGCCACAATCTCGCTGGGCTTGGCGTCATGTGCTCGCGTGAATTGCGAGAGCTCACCCATCAAATCACGGAAGGCCTTGAGCTGCGTGGCGGTACGCGTGGGCACGTCCTGAATTTCATCCAAATGCATGAGTGCATAGAAGAAGCTGGTGCCACGTTCGCGCGCATAGGCGAGCAGGATGCCCTCGGCACGATTGCCGAGCCCGCGCTTGGGCACGTTCAAAATTCGACGCAGGTTCACGTCATCATCCGGGTTGACCAGCGCCTGCAGGTAGGCCAGCGCGTCCTTGATTTCACGGCGTTCGTAGAACTTGGTGCCGCCGACGAGCTGGTACGGCAGCCCTGCGTTGATTAACGCCTCTTCGAGCGAGCGGGACTGCGCGTTGGCGCGATACATAATCGCCATGTCAGAGTAGGCGATATCTTCTTCGGCGTGCAGTCGGGCGATTTCGGTGGCCACCCACTGGGCCTCCTGCTGGGCGTTATCCGCCGCGTAGCCGACGATTGGCTCGCCTTTGCCGAGTGCTGTCCACAGTTTCTTGGGCTTGCGTCCCTCGTTGTTGCTGATCACCGCGTTGGCCGCGTCCAAAATGGTCTGCGTCGAACGATAGTTCTGTTCGAGCATGATGGTCTTGGCGTTCGGGAAGTCCTGTTCGAAATCCTGGATGTTGCGGATGTCGGCGCCGCGGAAGGCATAGATGGACTGGTCAGAATCGCCCACGACGGTGATCCAAGCAGGGCCGGATTTGCCTGCGTTCGGCGAGCCCGGAATAGCCTTCTCCCCTGTGTCCACGCCGGCCAGCTCGCGTACGAGCACATACTGGGCGTGGTTGGTGTCCTGATACTCGTCGACCAGAATGTAGCGGAAACGGTGATGGTAGTACTCGGCGACGGCCGGGTCGGTGCGCAGCAGTTCGACCGTGCGCCCAATCAGATCATCGAAGTCGACGGCGTTGGCCAGAGCGAGCCTGTGCTCGTATTCGGCGTATATCACCGCGTAGATGGCTTCAAGGTCGCCCACCGTGCCGAACTGGTAGCCGCGCTGGCCGGGCGTGAAGTCGGGCGCATGGACGGCGAGGTTTTCCTTCCAGCCGGTCAGGTTGTTTTTCAAGTCGGAGATGTGGCCGAGGATCGAACGCGGGGTGTAGCGCTTGATATCGAGGTTGAATTCGGTGGCGATGATTTTGACGAGTCGCTCGGAGTCGGCGGAATCGTAGATGGAGAAGCCGGATTTGAGGCCGATGGATTTGCCGTCGCGGCGCAGGATGCGCACGCAGGCGGAGTGGAAGGTGGAGACCCACATACGCTGGGCCACCGGGCCAATCAGCGAGCCGAGTCGTTCGCGCATCTCGACGGCGGCCTTGTTGGTGAAGGTGATGGCCAGGATCTGGCTGGGCCATGCGCCGAACTGGCTCAGGATCCATGCGATGCGTCGGGTGAGGACTCGGGTTTTGCCGGAACCGGCGCCGGCTCCGATCAGCAGCGCCTGGCCGCGGTATTGCACGGCTTCGGCCTGCTGCGGGTTCAGGTCGCCTACGAGTTCCTGCGCGCTGCGGGCGATGACTTCCGGCTCGTCGTACACTGTTGCCTCCCTTTGAATCGCGACATTCATGTTTACCACATGCACGGGTCAGCGTCGGTGTGACGAACCGGCCCGGGGCTGGGCGGCCGGCGGACGGTTCCGTTACAAGCGAATGACGTTCCGACGGCCGACGGTATCACTCGGCGAAGAACCGCCGACATGCCGCTCTCGCATCGGACAACGTACACTTTCAGATATCCATATCATCCATATCGGTTGTGGCACACGATGACAGGAGGTCCGATGCAGGAACTTGAGGAACGAATCCAGAGCGAGGGAACGGTAAAGGCAGGTGACGTGCTCAAGGTGGACGCGTTCCTGAACCACCAGTGCGACGTACGTCTGTTCGACCGTATGGGAGCCGCGTGGGCCAAGCATTTCGCCGGCAAGCACATCACCAAAATTCTGACCATCGAAGCGTCCGGCATTGGCATCGCATGCGTGGCCGCCCAGCATTTCGGCAATGTGCCGGTGGTGTTCGCCAAGAAAGCGCAGTCCATCAATCTGGACGGCGACCAGTACACCACCACCGTGTATTCCTTCACCAAGCAGAAGGAATTTCCGGTGATCGTGTCCAAGAAGTATCTGAATGCGGGCGACCATGTGCTGCTGATCGACGATTTCCTGGCCAACGGCAAGGCGCTGCGCGGCCTGATTGATCTGTGCAAGGC
>ERZ894220.912-NODE-912-length-15248-cov-7.99039_pt1 | contig 15248 bp, 10 predicted proteins | sample MGYA00380292_ERZ894220 | MGnify/ENA primary metagenome ERZ894220 (study PRJEB32331, sample SAMN06328446) | human gut metagenome | biome: human gut microbiome; feature: stool | host: Homo sapiens | collected 2014-12-05 ... | reverse complement strand
GGTTAAACCTCTCAGTCACGGGCTTCGCCGTGACAGCTCCCCTAGTAGGGGAGCCTTTGGCATACCGTCGCGTTTTCGTGTCTCAGCGCTTCGCTACGTTTGAGCCTGCTGGCGTTCACTTTTTCCTTGCGGCAGCTGTCGATTTTGGAGCCAAAGGCGAAAAGATCAAAAAATGAATCTTCTGCCAAGGGCTCCCCTACTAGGGGAGCTGCCGAGCGTCAGCGAAGGCTGAGAGGTTGTACAGAGCAGAACCTACCCTTCAAAATTACACACAACTTATATTTTACCAGCAATTCCACCTAGATGCAAGAGTTTTTGTTATTTTTTCAGGAGGAAGCAGGGCAAGGGGGCGGTATCGGCCCAATTGGCGAAACCGCAGACAAGGGCGGTGCACTGTTTCAGGGGCCGGGAGCGCATCCACTGAAGGATCTCGGTCTTTTCGTCGGAACCGATGACCTTGCCGCTGTACAGGATGGCGCTGAGCACCCCGCCGGGCCGCAGAGCCTCGAGGGCGGCTTCCAGCGCCGGGATGCTGCTTTGTGCGCGGGAGAACACCCCGTGGTCGGCACCGGGCAGCCAGCCGAAGTTGAACATCACGGCATCAACGGTGCCGGGCTGCACATATTGTAAGAGGTTGGCGTGGCTGTCGCAGTGAAGCTCTGCCGCAAGGCCTTTCTGTGCAAGGTTCTGCCGGGTGGAGGCAATGGCTTCGGGCTGGATGTCAAAGCCCAGCACCCGGCCCCCTTTGCCCACAAGGCGGCAGAGAAAGGCCGTGTCGCCCCCGTTGCCGCAGGTGGCATCGATGCAGAGCCTGGGGTCAGCCAGCCGCGCGGCGAGGAAGTCCTGCACAAGCTTCACGGCCGTCAGGTCGGGGGTGCGGCGGCGGCACAGGCCGCTGCCCTCTGCCGCAAAGCCGAACTTTGCCCAGAAGGCCAGCTCCCCCGCATCGGCAGGCAGAGGAGCCGTGAACACCGTGGCCATCTCTTTGTCATAGCCGCCCAGGCTGCGCAATACCTCTTTTAACAGGTAGGAACCGTAGCCCTTGCGCCGCCATTCCGGCACAATGGTCAGGGCAGCGATGTCCGCGCCCTGCTCCGTGGGCCGGGCCTGGCAGGTGCCAATGATGGTTTTCTCTTTATACAGGGCATAACCGCCCTGGGTCTTTTCCAGTTTCATAATTTGCTCCTTTATCGGGCTTCCCCTCTCAGTCTGCTTTCGCAGACAGCTCTCCCAAAGGGAGAGCCTATCGTGGCTCCGAATAGAGCCCCTGCAAATCAGCGATTGCTCGCCTGTCAGATGTGTTGGCTCCCCCTTCGGGGGAGCTGGCATCGCGCAGCGATGACTGAGAGGGTCGTTCTTAAAATACCAAGCCCCCGCGCCGCTGTCAAGGCTTCCCGCTGCGACCTTATTTCACATATTCTTCACCCGGTCAGCGATTCCTTTTCACAATTACCGGATACAATAGAAACAGTTCCAAGGAGGTGCGGCAGAAGCGCCCCCTCCGAACCATTCCCTTTGAGAAAGGAAGTAACCAGTATGGATAACGAGAACAAGTGGGAATACGATTATTCCTCTGAACATAGCCAGACCGGCGAGACCGGCTACCCCAACGTCGGCTCCTCCGGCATGAACACCGCCAACACGGCAGGTACCTACGGCGAGGCCGCACAGGCTGCCCCCCAGGCCGAGCCGAACAGTGGCAGCGATGGCGGCGCGGTGCCGCCTCCGGAAGGCCCCCGGTATCAGGCCGCACAGGGAAGCCCCAAGCAGCCTCCCAAAAAGCGCCGCCGGAAAAATGGCAATATCGCCCGCAGTGCAGTTGCGCTGGTGCTGGCAGCAGCCATGGGCTTTGTCGGCGGCTTTGTGGGGGCCCGGGTGGGCAACACAGGCGGCAAGGTGGTCATTCAGCAGGTGGCACCTTCCTCCACGTCCAGCAGTGATTCCGGCTCTGCCTCCGCGGTGAACACCGCTTCCGGCATGACCACCGCTCAGGTCTCTGAGATGGTCAGCCCCAGCGTTGTGGTCATCACCACCGAGCAGGTGGTCTACTCCCAGTGGTCCTGGTACGGCCAGAGCCAGGTGGAGAGCGGTGCTGGCAGCGGTGTCGTGATCAGCTCCGACGGCTATATCCTGACCTGTGCGCACGTTGTATCCGGCGCATCCAACATCACCGTGACCATCGGCGATACCGATTACCCCGCCACCGTGGTGGGCGAGGATGACACCAGCGACGTGGCTGTCCTCAAGATCGATGCCACCGACCTGACCCCCGCCACCGTTGGCAACAGCGACAGCCTTGCCGTGGGCGAGAGCGTGCTGGCCGTGGGCAACCCGCTGGGTGAGCTGGGCGGCACCGTGACCAGCGGCATCGTCAGCGCCCTGAACCGCAGCGTGACCATCCAGGGCACCAGCTCCACCAACACCATGTCCCTGATCCAGATGGATGCCTCTGTCAGCCCCGGCAACTCCGGCGGCGGCCTGTTCAACATGAACGGCGAGCTCATCGGTCTGGTCAACGCAAAGTCCTCCTCCAGCGATGCGGAGGGTCTGGGCTTTGCCATCCCCATCAACGATGCCATCAAGGTGGCACAGGATCTGCTGGAGAACGGCTATGTCTCCGGCCGCCCCTACATGGGCATCACCTATCTGGCTGTGACCGATGCCCAGACCGCAGCACAGCTCAACGTCAATGCCTACGGCGTTTACGTTGTGGATGTTGTGCAGGGCGGCCCCGCCGACAAGGCCGGTCTGAAGACCGGTGACCGCATCGTAAGCATCGATGGCACCGAGATCGCCCAGAAGGACGACCTTGGCACCCTGATCCAGCAGCATGCCGCCGGTGATACCCTTTCCATCACCGTGGCCCGGGAAGGCCAGATGCAGACCGTCAGCCTGACTCTGGGCGAGAAGAACGCCCAGACCCAGCAGGCACAGAAAAACTCCTGATCCTCCCAAATCTTTTTCCCGATCCATAAATCAAAAATCCCCTGACCGGCGTGAACTGGTCAGGGGATTTTCAATTGCAGATCGTCAAGCAACGGCAGACCGTATTTTTATACCTGCCCGAACACGGTGGCGCTCAGGGGCAGGAGAACGGTCTGGCCGGTGCAGATGCGGCTGCTGCCCCGCCACAGGCTGGAGGAGATGCCGTCGCTCAGCAGCTTCCAGCTGCCGCCGGGCAGGGTGACGACCTGCGCCGTCTCGGTGGGGTTATAGTAGACGCACAGGGCGCTCCACGCTGCGCCGTCGCCCCACTGGGCGGGGAGCCGCCAGCCCACAAGAGGCTGTTCCAGCGGGAAGAACTCGATGGCGGCAGGGCCGGCCTTGTCCAGCGCGCCCAGCCGGGGGAACGCCGCCCGCAGACCAATGAGCCCGCGGTAGTAATCCACAAGGCTGTGGAACTGTTCGGCCCGGTGCCAGTCCAGCCGGTTGAGGGCCGGGCTGGAGTGGTAGCTGTTGCCCTGCCCCTTCTTGGTGCGGGCAAACTCCTCGCCCGCCTGCCAGAAAGGCAGGCCCATGCTGGTCAGGTAGATGCCCGCCGCCAGCCGGTTCTGGGCCAGGGCGGTCTTGTCCACAGCGGCAAACTCCGGGCGGGCGTAGCGCACCATCAGGAGCTTATCCCACAGGGTGAAGTTGTCGTGGGCCGAGACATAGCTGATGATCTGCCCCGGGGCGTGGGGCGGCAGCTTTTCACTGCGGCACCACGCCGCCACCGAAGCACCGATATCCCAGAAACTCCCGGGCTTGCCCTCCACATAGCCCGGCTCCCGGGCATCGAAGCAGCCGCCCTTGATGGCATCCCGGGTGTTGTCGCAAAAGATGCCGATGCGCTCGTTCAGCATGTTCAGGTTGTTCTTGTTGGCCTCGTATCGGTGCAGGGTGCTGCAGCCGCCCTGCCACGGCTCACCGTACATCAGGATATCCCGCCCGCCGGGCAGCTTGTCCAGTTCAGCCCGGAGGAGGTTCATGGTCTCCACGTCATACAGGCCCATCAGGTCAAACCGGAAGCCGTCGATGTGATATTCCCGTGCCCAGTAGAGCACCGAATCAATGAGATAGCGCCGGGCCATGGGCCGCTCGGAGGCAAACTCGTTGCCGCAGCCGCTGCCGTTGGAGAGGGAGCCGTCGTCGTTCTGGCGGAAGTAGTAGAGGGGCACCGCCCGGTTCAGCACATTGTCGGAGCGGTACATGTGGTTATACACCACGTCCATTACAACGCCGATGCCCGCCGCATGGAGGGCCGCGATCATCTGCTTGCACTCCCGCACCCGCACCTCACCCCGGGTGGGGTCGGTGGAGTAGCTGCCCTCGGGCACATTGAAGTTGGTGGGGTCGTAGCCCCAGTTATACTGCCGGGTCAGGGGGCGGCTCTCATCCACGCTGCCAAAATCGAAGATTGGCATGAGCTGGACATAGCTCACCCCCAGCCGCTTGAGGTAATTCAGGCAGGTGGGGTGGATGCCGTCGCTGCTCAGGGTCGTGCCCTGCTGGGTAAAGGCCAGGAATTTGCCCCGCCAGGCTGTGTGCACGCCGCTGGCCGGGTCCTGCGAGAAATCCCGGACGCCGACCTCCCACACGCTGCGGCGGGCCGGCGGGATCACCGGCCGCACATCCCGCTCCCAGCCCTGCGGGTCCACCCGGGCCGGATCAAAGATCATGCTGCGCACCCCGTTCACCCCGGCCGAGCGGGCGTAAGGGTCAGCTGCATTGCAGGTGCCAAACGGGGTGGTAAGGGTGAAATCGTAGTATTTCCCGTGCTGGTCGCCGGGCAGATAGACGCTCCACACACCCTTGTCCTGCTGCTGCAGGGGCAGGGTGCCCACACAGGCCCCGCCGGTGCCCCGGCGGTACAGGTTCACTGCTGCCTGTTTTGCCGTGGGAGCCCACAGGCGCAGGTGCGTCCCGGCGGGGGTATACTCCACCCCCAGCGGGCCGTAGTATCCCGTCTGGCGGGCAAAGGCTTCGCTCTCAAACAGCGTCTTCCATTCAGCAGGTGTTCTTGGCTCCATGGCAATCCATCCTTTCGTTTGACAATAGTGTAACGAACTTTGTCCTTTATTTCAACCCTTTCCTTGCAAAACGTACCAGACTCCACTATACTGAAAGAAAAACACTGCACGGAGGGAAGTTTTATGGCATACACCGATGATTGGGAAAGTCTGATGAACGGCGTGTTCGGCCCGGGGGGCAGATTCAAGGCCGCCCCCGGCGCTTCTGCACCCAAAACAGGCGGCAGCGCCGCCCTGCCTGACCTGAACGCGGCGCTTCTGGAACAGCAGAAACGGCTGGACGAGCTGTTGAAGCAGCAGAACGCCCAGCTCAAAACCCAGAGCGATGCCACCGCCGCCGCGCTGGAAAGCAGCCGCCAGATGCTGCGGGACATGGAGGACGAAGGCCTGCTGGCCAGGGGCACCACCGACGTGAAGCCGGAGCACCTGGGCAGCTTTGAAGGCCTTGCCGCCGAGGTCAGGCAGACGGTGCTGGGGCAGGATGCTTTTGTGGACAGCGTGGTGCGGGCCATGCGCCGCCCCTTTGTGCTGGGCACCGAAGCCCCCGCCGCCCGCAACGTCATCCTGCTCACAGGCGGGGCAGGCACAGGCCGGCATTTTGCACTGGAAGAAACTGCCCGCTGCATGGCGGCCCGGGGACTTTTGCAGAGCGACAGGATCGCCACGCTGGATCTGGCCCTTTACCCCAATTCCGGAGCCGAGAAGCTCTTCCTGCAGGACCTCTACGCCGCCCTGCACGCGCCCGGGGAGATCCTTGCCTTTGAGCACTACGAGAGCTGTTATCCCGGCTTTCTGAAGACCCTGTCCGATCTGGCCGTCAAGGGCAGCGCCCCCCTGTCCAGCCGGTATCTCGTAAACAAAGAGGGCATCCTTGTGGATGCAGGCACGGCGCTGGCCCCGGGAGCCGTCAGCCACATCGACCCCTGCGGCAAATACCTCATCTTCTACTCCCACAAGGGCCGGGAGGCACTGGCCGATAAATTCGGCGCGGCGCTGGTGTCGGCACTGGGGGATGTCTGCGAGACGGCCCCCTACACCCGGGAGGATCTGGCCGCCCTTGCCGCGCAGCAGCTCAACGCGCTGGCCCAGAAGATCCGCGCCCGGCTAGGGCTGACTCTTTCCGCCGGGGCCGACGTGCGGGACTATGTCGCAGCCCAGTGCACCGCACAGAAGGGTGCCGCCGGGCTGGCCGAATGCTGTGACCGCATCTTCCGCGCCCTGAGCGAATACTGTCTGCGGACCGATGAAACCCTTACCGGCACCGTGACCCTGACCGCCGGGCCGGAAGGGGTGCTGTTCCGCCTGAACGACGGCGCAGACCAGCCCCTGTTCGACCTGCTGCCTGCCGCCTACACCGGCGCGCTGGATGCCATCCGGGCCGAGATCAACGAACTGGTGGGCCTTGCTCCCGTGAAAGAATATGTGTTCGGTCTGGCCGACAACCTGCAGGTGCAGCAGCGCCGGGCCGCTGCCGGGCTGAAAACGGCCAGCCTGTCCATGCACATGATCTTCACCGGAAACCCCGGCACCGGCAAGACCACCATTGCCCGGCTGGTGGCGAAATACCTGAAAGCCATCGGTGCCCTCAAGGGCGGGCAGCTGGTGGAGGTGACCCGTGCCGACCTGGTGGGCCGCTACACCGGCCACACCGCCCCCCTGACCAACAGCGTCATCGAGAGCGCTCTGGGCGGTGTGCTCTTCATTGACGAAGCATACAGCCTCTACCGGGGTGAACAGGACAGCTTCGGGCTGGAAGCCATCGACACCCTTGTAAAGGGAATGGAGGATCACCGGGATGAGCTGGTGGTCATTCTGGCCGGGTATACCCGGGAGATGGAGATCTTCCTCACCGCCAACAGCGGCCTTGCCAGCCGTTTCCCCAACCGGATCGAGTTCCCGGACTACACCGCTGAGGAGCTGCTGCAGATCACCCACGTTCAGGCAAAGAACAAGGGGTACCGTCTGGCCGAAAGCTGCACCCAGCCCCTGCTGAGCTATTATGCCCGCTGGCAGGCTGCCGATGCCCGCACCGCCGGCAATGGCCGCCTTGCCCGGAACACGCTGGAAAAAGCCATCTTCCACCAGAGCCGCCGCCTTGTCGCCGAGCCTGCCGCCGTGCTGGATCTGATCCTGCCCAGTGATCTGGAATTGAAGGAACCGTAAACATGCAAAAAGGGACTGCTTTCGCAGTCCCTTTTCTTGTTATTGATGCTGTTCTGCCAACCGGGCGGCCATTTCCCGCATTCCCTGCCGCACTTCGGGCGGGGCAACCACTTCTATCTTGCCGCCAAAGCCGCAGACCCAGCCGTAGAACTGGTCGCTGACGCAGATGGGGACATCGAAGTGGAAAGACCCATCCTCTTCCGGCAGAAACATGGGCGTTGCGCCAAAGCGCTCACGCATGGCACCTTGCAGATCCGCGGTGCACCGCAGGGTAACACGATGCTCCGGCCCGCCGTACATTCCAAAGTGCTTGCGCAGATAGGCAGGCAGGTCAAGATCCGCAAACTGCTCCTGACCGCGCCGGGGCACATCCAGCACCCGGACCCCGCTCATCTTGTCCACCCGGTAATGGCGGATGCCCTTTTCGTCGGCAAAGGCAATGAGGTAGTAGCACCCGTTCTCCCAGGCCAGCTGCCACGGGCTGACGGTTCTTTTCTCTTTCTCGCGGCTGTCGGCTTTTCTGTAGAGGAACTCCACCATTTTACCGTTGTTGATGGCCTCGTGCAGGGCATCGATGCTGTACAGCAGGCTCTTGCTGTCGGTCTTGGGGCGGCCCTCCACATAGACCTGACGCTGCAGCTGGCTGCCCTCGTAGTTGGAGCAGAGCTTTTCCAGCTTGTGGATCAGCCGCCTGCTCGTGGTGCCGGATACCACCCGGCTTGCCTGCACGGCATCCACCAGCAGCTTGAGCTCCGCCAGATCAAAGGTGCGGCTGGCAAGGAAATACCCGCCGCCCCGGCCCCGGCGCAGCTTGATGTCATAGCCCAGCGCACCCAGTGCCTCAATATCGCTGTACACGCTCTTGCGCTCACAGCGGATGCCCTGCGCCTCCAGCAGCTCCACCAGCTGCGGCACGTTCAGCAGGTGGTTTTCATCGGTCTGCTGCTCAAAAATGCGCAATAGCGCCAGCAGCTTGGATTTCTGGCCTTCCTGTTTGGGCATTCGGTACACCTCATTTTTTCGTGTTGTGCCAAACCTCTCAGTCTCACTTCCAGCTCCCCAGCAGGGGAGCTGGAAAAAAACAGCAGTGCTGTGTGCTGAAAAGGTTACGGCGCTTTCTTATCAAACGCCGCGCGGCGCTGGGTGGACAGGCGGAACATCTCCTCCAGCTTTTCCCGGTCATCGGCCACAAGGGCGTTGCGCATCTCGTTCAGCGCCCCGCTGAACTGGTCGATCTCGGAGATGAGGTTTTCTTTGTTCCAGAGGAACAGCTCCGCCCACATCTTATCGTTGATGCGTGCAATGCGGGTCAGGTCCCGGAAGGAATCGCCGGTGTACTCGCACAGCGAGGTATTGTCGTTGGCGCACATCAGGCTGACGGCGATGGCATGGCAGAGCTGGCTGACATAGCCGATCATCCTGTCATGCTCCTGCACGGTCAGGGTGCAGATATGCTTGAAGCCCAGCACCTCGGCCAGCTCCCTGGCCCACTGAACGGCCTCCGGGGTGTTCTTTTCTGTGGGAGTCACGATGAAATTGGCCGGGGCAAAATTCACCTCGGCGGCGTGCTCCACGCTGGAAGTCTCACGGCCCGCCATGGGGTGGCTGGCAATGAACTCCACGCCCGGCCTGCACATGGCCTGAATGGGCTCCACCAGACCGGTCTTTACGCCCGACACATCGGTAAAGACGCAGCCCTCCTTCAGCAGGTGGCCGTAGGTCCGGAACCACTCGATCAGGGCCGTGGGGTACAAACCAAAGATGATATGATCGGCCTGACACACCAGATCCTCAAAATCGTGGGTCTTGCCGCTGGCGATATAGCCGTGGTCGAGGGCATACTGCAGATGGCCCTCGCTGCGGTTGATGCCGTCCACATGGAACCCGGCCCTGCTCAGCTCCAGGGCGTACTTGCCGCCCAGCAGGCCCAGACCCACAATGAGATAACGCTTTGATTTATCCAACATGTTCCACCTCCGCGCCCAAAGGCTTGATGGCTTCCAGAAAATCCGGCCAGCTCTTGGCAATGGCCTCGGCCCCGCTGATGGGCAGGGCCAGCCCGGCGGCCAGCGCCAGCACCGCAAGGCTCATCACCACGCGGTGGTCGTTGTGGCTGGAAAGCGGCTGCTCCGGAGCATGGAGCGCGCCGGCACCCCCATGGATGGTAATGGTGCCTCCCTCGCTCTCCAGCTGCCCACCGCAGGCCCGCAGCTCGGTCTCCATGGCCTCAATGCGGTCACTCTCCTTGATGCGGAGACGCTCGGCGTTGCGGATGACCGTGGTGCCCTCACACAGCAGGCCCAGCACCATCAGCACGGGGCCCAGGTCGGGGCAGTCGGCAAGGTCGATGTCCGTTCCGTGGAGCGGGGCCTTTTCAAACACCACGCCCTGCCCGGTGCGGGTGAATCTTGCACCGCACCGCCGAAGGATCTCCAGAATGGCCGCATCGCCCTGCAAGGTCTCCTCAGACAGGCCGGTGATGGCCACACCGCCGGTCACAGCGCCCAGCACGGCAGGAAAAGCCGCCTGGCTGTAATCGCCCTCCACGGTGTAATCACCGGGAAGATAGTGCTGCCCGCCGGGAATTTCCAGCGTGTTCTCATCCAGCCAGCGGCTTTCCACGCCAAAGGCGTGCTGCACCGCGCGGGTCATATCGATGTAGCTCCGGCTCTCCACGGGCGGGATGAGGTGCAGGGTGCTGGTGCCGCCCAGCAGGGGCAGGGCAAACAGCAGCCCGCTGATGAACTGGCTGGACACGTTGCCCGCCAGCTCGTATTCGCCCGGGGTCAGGGCACCTTCCACAGTCAGGCGGTCCGCGCCCTGCTCAAAACGCAGGCCCTGCTGCTGATACAGCGTTTTATAGACCGACTGGGGCCGCTCCATCAGCCGCCCACGGCCTGTAAAAGTCACTTCCTGCCCGGTCAGGCTGGCCAGTGGGATGAGGAAGCGCAGGGTGCTGCCGCTCTCACAGCAGTCCACGGGGGCATCAACCGGCAGAAAGCGGCCCAGCCCTTCCACCACCGCGTCGTTTTCACCGGTGGTGACACGGGCGCACAGTCGGCCCGCCGCGCCCAGCGTGGCGGAGATATCCTTGCTGAAGGCAAGAGGATGGAGATGGGAGGTCCCCTTTGCCAGCGCCGCGCAGAGCACCGCCCGGTGAGCCATGCTTTTGCTGGGCGGCGCGGCGATGTTGCCGCCCACCGTCCGGCTTGATTTTATCGTAATGTTCATCGTGTTACTTTACCTGGCTCGCCCTCTCCGTCAGCGCTTTGCGCTGCCACCTCTCCCAAAGGGCGAGGCCTTGGCAGTCCACCGCAAGGTCTGTGGTTTCGCCAGAGGCTCTCCCTTTGGGAGAGCTGGCAAAGCCGTCAGGCTTTGACTGAGAGGGTGAGGCCGTTCATCGTGTTACATATCCCGGCCAATGGCCCATGCGACCTGACGGCACTTTGCCATGGCCTGTGCAAAGGCATCCGGGGTCAGGCACTGTGCGCCATCGCTCCATGCGTGGCGGGGATCATAGTGGACTTCCACCTCCAGACCGTCGGCACCGGCGGCCACAGCGGCGATCATCATCGGCTCGACCAGATTGGCCTTGCCGGTGGCGTGGCTGGGGTCCACGATGATGGGCAGATGGGTCTTTTCGTGGATGATGGGCACAGCGGAGAGGTCGAGGGTGTTGCGGGTGTACTTCTCAAAGGTGCGGATGCCCCGCTCACAGAGAATGACCTGCTCGTTGCCGCCGGCCATGATGTACTCTGCGGACATGATCCACTCCTCGATGGTGTTGCACAGGCCGCGCTTGAGCAGAACAGGCTTGTGCATCTTACCCACGGCCTTGAGCAGCTGGAAATTCTGCATGTTGCGGGCACCGATCTGCACCACGTCCACATATTCCTCAAACTCCGGGATGCGGTCCTCGCTCATCAGCTCGGACACGATGGGCATTCCGGTGGCCTCCCGGGCCTTGACCATATCGAGGATGCCCTCGGTCTCCAGACCCTGGAAGGAGTAGGGAGAGGTGCGGGGCTTATAAGCGCCGCCGCGGAACAGGCTTGCACCGCCCGCCTTTACGCCGTTGGCAATGCGCAGTGCCTGCTCCTCGCCCTCGATGCTGCAGGGGCCTGCCATCACGGCGATCTTCTCGCCCCTGCCGATCTTCACGCCGCCGCAGTCGATGATGGAATCGGCGGGGTGGAACAGGCGGTTGGCCCGCTTATAGGGGGCGGACACACGGGTGACGTTGTCGATCCAGGGGTTGGCCAGCACGTCGCGCTCATCGATCTTGGTGGTATCGCCCACCAGACCGAACACATTGTAATCCTTGCCGGTGATCAGGGTCACATCCAGGCCCTGCTTCTCGAATTTGTCTACGATCTTTTCCAGTTCTTCCTTGGGAGTGCCTTTTTTGGTCGAAATGATCATCTTGTTTCTTTTCCCTTCTGTTTTGTCTCTATGCTTTCAGTTTTGCTGCACAGCCTGCCCTACTTGCCAAGGGCTCCCCCTTCGGGGGAGCTGGCGAGCGAATGCGAGACTGAGAGGGTTGTTACTGCACCAGGTGCGTCTGCGCGCCGCCATCCAGCCGGAGCAGCTGCACAAGGTAGGCGCAGGCATGGAGATATCCGCTGACCCCCTCGCCTGCAAAGCGGCCCTGACAGCCAAAGGAGACCACATCCACGCTGCGGAAGGGCTCCTTGCCGCTGGGGTCGGCCAGCATCACTTCCACGGCGGGCACGCCGCACACCTGCAGCGCTTCCAGAATGGCCACGCTGTAATAGGCGTAGCCGCCCGGGTTGAGGATGATGCCATCGGCCCGGCCTGCCGCCGACTGGATCTCATCGATGAGGTCACCCTCGTGGTTGGACTGAAAAAAGTCCACCTGAACATCCATCTGGGCACAGCCCGCCTCGATATAATCCAGCAGTGTATTGAAATCGATCTGCCCATCCATGCCCGGCTCCGTGAACTGGGTCAGGTTGAGGTTGGGACCGTTAATGACTAAAAATTTCATCCAGCGCCTCCATTGCCGCCGTCACGGCATCCGCAGGGGTGGTCTTGTTGGGGATCACGGCATCCGCTGCCGCCAGATAGAGCGGGCGGCGCTGGGCTTCCATGGTTTTCAGAGCCTCAGGGCTGGTGGAAAGGGGCCTTCCGCCGCCCACCAGCAGATCTTCCAGCGGCCGGTCGATGAAGAGCACGATGCCGTTGGCGTGGAGCGCCCGGAGGTTTGCCGGGTCCTTGACCACGCCGCCGCCGCAGGAGATGACCTGCCGGTTCTCCCTGGCAAAGCGGGCGGTCTGCGCGGCTTCCAGCTTCCGGAAGCCTGCCTCCCCCTCAGCGGCAAAGATGTCCGGGATGCTCCGGCCATCGGCCTTGACGATCTCCTCGTCCAGATCCACGAACCGCTTGCCCAGCCGTTCCGCCAGAGCGCGGCCCAGGGTGGATTTGCCCGAGGAGGGCATCCCGATGAGGGCAATGTTCAGCTGTTCCCGCCGCAGCTCACTGGTCACACGGGCGATCTCGGCACCGGCATCCTCAAACTTGCGGTCGAGGAAAAATTCTGCCGCGTACACTGCCTGCGCCACCAGCATTTCCAGGCCGCCGACGGCAACGGGCACCCCCAGCTCCTGGGCCCGGAGGATGAGCTCGGTCTTATCGGGATTATAGATGACATCGATCACGGCTTCCAGCCCGGGCATGGAGGTGATATCCAGGGCGCTCACGCCCACATTGGGGTACATGCCCACCGGCGTGGTGTTGATGATGATCTGCGCCCCGGTGGTCAGGGCCTGAGCATAAGTCAGCTCTCCCTTTTCGGGGTCGGGATGGCGGCTGACGGTATAGATCTGTTTCGCGCCCCGGTCATGGGCCACGGCCCAGGTGGTGTTGTGGGTGCCGCCGGTGCCCAGAATGAGCACAGTCCTGTCCTTGAACTCCACCCCGTGTGCATCGCACAGGTAGGAGAAGCCGGGATAATCGGTGTTGTAGCCGTAGAGCAGGCCGTTCCTGTTGACGATGGTGTTCACGGCGTTGATGGCCTTGGCGTGGGGGTCGATGTAGGAGCAGTACTCCATGACCACCAGCTTATAGGGGATGGTAACATTGATGGCCTTGAACTGCCGCCGGGTCATAAAGGCCCGGACTTCCTCTTCCGTGGGCAGGGGGCACAGGTCGTACCGGTAGCCGCAGAGCATCTCGTGGATGACCTTGGAGTAGGAGTGGCCCAGCCGCCCGCCGATGAGTCCGTATTCCATTTACAGCACCTCCTTGCGGTAGCCGGTGGGGTCCTCCATCCAGGCCATGCCGTATTTTGCGGTGAGCAGGTCGCCCACGGCCAGCGCGGCGGTGCAGGTCTGCACAATGGCGGCCCGGGGCACGATGCAGGGGTCGTGGCGGCCCTGAATGGACAGCTCCGCGTCCTTCTTTGCCATATAGTCCACCGTGTCCTGCGTTTTGTAGATGCTGGGGGTGGGCTTGACCGCCGTGCGGAACACCACGGGCATCCCGTTGGAAATGCCGCCGTTCAGGCCCGCATTGTGGTTGGTGGCGGTGACGATGCGCTCTCCCTGCATCCGGAAGGCATCGTTGGCCTCCGAGCCCTTCTGGTCCGCAAAGCCGAAGCCGGAGCCGAACTCGATGCCCTTGACCGCCGGGATGGAGAAGGCCAGGTGAGCGAGTTTGCTCTCCACACTGTCGAAATAGGGCTCGCCCACGCCTGCGGGCAGGCCCAGAATGGCGGTCTCCAGCACGCCGCCCACACTGTCGCCCTCGGCACCGGCGGCACGGATGGCAGCTTTCATGGGTTCCTCCACACTGCCGTCCAGCAGGGCAAAGCCCTCGGACTTGTTCAGCAGTGCCTCGGCCTGCGCCGCCAGCGCGGCGGGATCGTCCAGCGCAAAGGGGGCATCGCCGATCCCGGCACACCGCCCGATGTGCGTCACGATCTCGATCCCGGCCCGGTTCAGAGCGCCCAGCACCAGAGCGCCGCCCGCCACCAGTGCGGCGGTGACACGGCCCGAAAAGTGGCCGCCGCCCCGGGCATCCTGATAGCCGTGGTACTTGGCGTAAGCAGTGTAATCCGCATGGCCGGGCCGCAGCAGGTCAGCCGTTTTGGCATAGTCGCCGCTGCGGGTGTTCTGGTTTTCGATCATCAGGGCAATGGCAGTGCCGGTGGTGCGGCCGTTGACCACGCCGGACAAAAACTGCACCGCATCCCCCTCTACACGGGGGGTGGAAAGGCCGTCGCCCCGGGCACGGCGCTTGTCCATGCAGGCAGCAAGAAAGGCTTCCTCCACGGGCACGCCCGCCGCCATGCCGTCCAGCACCGCGCCGACAGCCCTGCCGTGGCTCTCGCCAAAAATGGTCAGCGAAAGGTCGCTGCCAAAGGTGTTTTTCATGGCTTACTCCTCCACACCCAGCAGGGGGCGCAGGCCCTCCACGGGGATGGTCTCGGCCCGCCAGCAGCCCAGGCCCGGCACCTTGATGACCGTGATCTGGCCGCCCTGGGCCTTTTTATCGTGCAGCATCTCGGCCAGCACCTTTTCCTTGTTATAGGTGGTGCGGGTGGGCAGGCCAATGCGGCGGTAGACCGCCCGCACCCGCTTCTGCAGCGCCTTGGATTCGATCATGGGCAGCATCCCCAGCGCCACGCATTCGCCGTGGAACAGGCCCACGGTGCGGCGGCCCTTGATGCCCTTGACGGCCTCGATGCCGTGGCCGATGGTGTGGCCGAAGTTCAGGGCCTTGCGCATCCCGCGCTCGGTCTCATCCTGCTCCACAACGTTCTTCTTGAACCGCAGGCTGCGGTAGATAATCTCGCTGATCTGGGTGTCGATATCTCCCTTTTCAAAGATGGCAAACAGCTCGGGGTCCGCCAGCAGGCCTGCCTTGACCGCCTCCGCCAGGCCGTTGATGTAGTGGCGGCGGGGCAGGGTGGAAAGGGTGGCCGGATCTACGATGACCAGCTTGGGCTGCCAGAACGCGCCCACGATATTTTTGGTATCCCCCAGATCCACAGCGGTCTTGCCGCCGATGGAGGAATCGATCATGGAAAGGGTGGTGGTGGGGCAGTTGATAAAA
>ERZ894220.911-NODE-911-length-15251-cov-6.65089_pt1 | contig 15251 bp, 13 predicted proteins | sample MGYA00380292_ERZ894220 | MGnify/ENA primary metagenome ERZ894220 (study PRJEB32331, sample SAMN06328446) | human gut metagenome | biome: human gut microbiome; feature: stool | host: Homo sapiens | collected 2014-12-05 ... | reverse complement strand
CTGAGCGCACAGCAGGCCACAGATGGAGGTGGGCAGGTCATAGGGAATGATTTTCATTTCGTTGGCCCGGTCCATCATGGCGGTGATGCCGGAGAGCATCCACTCATCCACATCCTCCTGCTTGTCCAGCAAGATGTGCACGGCCCGGTGGAGTTCCTTGATGCAGTCCAGCATGACATTGGCGTTGCCCTCAGCGGTCAGCACCATGCACTGCACGGGGCCATCCTTGGAGCTGTTGGCCTGCATGGCCGCAACGGCCTCATCCTCCTTGGCCTTGTTTTCCAGTTCCTTGAGGTATTCCTCAGTGAAATAGAACACAGCACGCTGGAGCCGCTTGGCAACTGCCACCCGCTCCTCAGACAGCACCGGGGCCTCCTCAGTGGCGGGCTCCTCAATCCAGATGTTGGCCGTTTCCAGATGGCTGCTGTCAAGGTTGACCTCCAGACGGTCACCCAGGTCACAGATGTAGTCATAGAAGTGGCCCTCTGCGGTGCTCCGATAGACGGGGTAGCCAGCACGGGTGCTGCTCTGCACATCCTGCTCATAGTCGGTGGGGAAAATCTGGTTGACCTTGTTCCAAGCGTCCTGCTTGCTGGTGACTTTGATGTTTGCCATGATGTAGTCCTCCTTGACGGTTTCCTCTGGATGAGGAATAAAAAAATTGAGCTACACAACCAATTCCTTGGTGTGTAACTCAATAATAGGGGCTGCCCCTGCCGCGTTCCGACAGAAAAAACTGTTGACAAAACCGCCGCACTTTGCTACACTAATGAAGCAGTCCTGCAGGGTTAGCTCATCCGGTAGAGCGACTGCTTCCCAAGCAGTAGGCGGCGGGTTCGAGTCCCGTATCCTGCTCCAGAAAATAGCGCTCCAACGTGTAGTAAAGAACATGTTGGGGCGCTTTGCATTTTGATGCACTTTTAGTGGGCGGCTTGTGTTTTGCCGGAAAATATGGTTCAATAGAGGAAAACAGGCGGGAACGCACAGCGACCAAGAAAAAACGAGGTGGATACAATGAATCTGAAAGAAGCATTCCGCTATCAGAACAAGCTGCAGGCCCTTTTGGACGAGGCCCAGGGTATTCTGGACTGCGATTCCAACGTGACGAATGTGGCCAACACCTATCTGCGCCACAAGGTCATGGCAGAGGCTGAGGACGAGACGATCCTGGACCTGCCCCAGACTGAATATGCCCAGCAGATCACCGACATTGCCCGGTTCATGCTCTATCTGCTGGAGGAGAAGGGCCGCCTGTTCGCTGCCATCCGCAAGGCAAAGGATGCGCTGGACATGGATATGGACAGCGAGGTCAGTCTGAACGCTGCGCGGCAGAGCGTGGCGCGCACTTTCAAGCGAATGAATGACCTGCGCAGCTCCGAGCAGCTGCTTTCCGGCGGGGGCACCGGCTACCGTTTCAATGCGGAGGGCAACCAGATCTCCTACTGCTGCGATGTAAAGCGGGTAACCACCATCAACTACGACCGCAAGGTCATTCACGCTGCGCTGAGCAAGCTGAACCGGCAGGCAGACGAGACCTCCAACCGGCTGGACCTCTGCCTTGTCACCTCCAAGGTGGACTACACTGTTCCCTTTGATGTGAACGCCAGCTTTGCCGAAGCATTTGAGACCTATCTGGAAAACGCCAAAGGGTGACACGCCGCCAACCGGCCATTTTGGGTGCGGCAAGCGCCGGGGACGCGGCTGCCGGTTCAGGTGCAGATGAACGATAACGCTGCACATTTCCGCAAGGAAGTTTCGGTCCGGCTCACCCTACGAGCCAGCATAATATGAAAAAAATCTTGCGCTCGGCTTTTCCGCCACCGCCAGACGCTTTTCCGCCGAAACCGTCCTTTGCCCTTTCCCGCATTCCTGCTTTTGTGCTTACGTCTCCATGGGCAGGCAGGCAAGCCCCCCTTTCTGAATTTGCCCCGCAGACTGCTGCGGGAGCATTTTTCCGCCTGCGGGGCGGGTGCACTGCATCCCCCATTTTGCAGGCAGAGCAAATGGCAGAAGCTGCCCTGGATGCTTGCCGTATCCAAAATGGCCGGTGCAAAACCGGAGGGATAAGCGATGAAGAATTGCAGCCCCGGCAGTTTTTTACCGCCGGGGCTGCAATTCTTGGAGGAAGTCGTTCGTATTCCAGACAAAGCAACTGAATTTAGACAAAGACGAGGTATGATCATGTCAACCAAACCGATTCGTCCCGCTGCCGCAAATTGCATTGACCTGAGTGCAGCAGCACTTCATATCATTGCCATGGCGCTGATGCTGATGGATCACCTGTGGGCGACCCTTCTGCCGGCGCAGGACTGGCTGACCTGTGCCGGGCGGCTGGCGTTCCCTATCTTTGCATTTATGACAGTGGAAGGCTACTTTCATACCCGGAATCTGAAGCGTTATGTCCTGCGGCTGCTGTTGTTTGCATTGCTTTCGGAAGTGCCCTTTGATCTGATGTATGGCGGGACATGGTTCTACCCGGTGCACCAGAACGTGATCTGGACGCTGCTGCTGGGGCTTCTGGGGGTGCATCTGATGGAAACGGTGCGCAAAAAGCAAAAGCTCTGGGTCTCGCTGCCGGTGTGCGCCGCAGTGGCAGCAGCAGGGGCGCTGCTGGGAACGCTGGGCATGACGGATTACTACGGTGCCGGTGTGCTGACCGTGTTCGCTTTTTACATTTTCCGGGGCCGGAAATGGTGGTGCCTGCTGGGACAGGTGCTGACCCTGTACTGGATCAACGTGGTGCTTCTGGGCGGGCTGATGTACCCCATCCGGCTCTTCGGCATGGAGTTTGAGCTGTGTCAGCAGGGGCTTGCGCTGCTGGCGCTGGTGCCCATCTGGCTGTATCGCGGGCGGCAGGGCTGCCACAGCAAACCGTTCCAGTATGCCTGCTACGCCTTTTACCCGGTACACATGCTGCTGCTTGTGCTGGCGCTGAATTTCGTGAACCGATAAGAGCATAATGGTATCCCGGGTGGAATTTATTCTGCACTTTCCTGAGTCTGCTCTGTGGGCTTGATGGTCTTGACCTGCAAGGTGAAATACAGAAGATGGCAGACCCACACCACGAGAATGCAGATCCTGCCGATGGGAGCATTTTTCATACAAAGAAAACCGATCGCCATGACAGCGGTGACCATTGCAATGATCTTGCATTTTGTCTCTGCTGTCATGGCTTTTTTCTGCACAAAGCTGTCAAGATGCTTTTTGTACAGATTTGTGCTTACGAACCAATCATGCAGTTTTCTTGAGCTTTTCGCAAAGCAGAACAGGGTCGCCATGTAAAAGGGGACAGTAGGCAGAACGGGGAGCACGATCCCAACGGTGCCAAGTGCCATGCAAAGAAAGCCCAGCACGATCCAAAATGTTCTGAATAGTTTTTTCATCATCTTCTCCTGTGTGTTTTGGTATTGCTGCGCAGCAGCACGGGGGCAGGGGCATTGCCCTGCCGCCGGGTCGGAAGGCTTCCGGAAAGGTCAGGATCATAGCCCATACTCTAAATGTTAGTAATAACTAACTTCTTGCCCTTTGAAAAGCCGCCCGGCGGCGACAAATCTGGAAAAATAATACGACATTTCATAAACTTTGTCAAGATGCATTTTGCGGCGCTTTTCTGCGAAACGAAAGCGTGGTATACTGAATGGGACACCCGCAGGAGGTAAAATGCCCCATGAAAAAAGATAAATCGTTCCGCCCGGACCGGGTCCTCTCCTATTTCAGGGTGGAGTGGTTCCCGCTGCTCCTTGTGACCCTTTCGGGCCTTGTCTATAACATCGGTCTGCTGGCCGCGCCGTGGTTCGAGGGCCGGTTGGCCCAGTGCCTGGCGGATATCCTGGGCGGCAGTGAGACTGCTGCCCAAATGGCGCTGCTGGTGCTGGCCTACATTGCGGTCACACTGCTGGTGCAGGCGGCGCGCTTCATCAAACGCTTTTATGTGCGCCGCTTTGCCAACAACATCAACCGCCGGATGAAAGGCATCCTGTACGCCAATCTGGTGCGGCAGAGCCGGGCAGCGCTGGAAAAAGAGGGGGCCGGTGAGCTGATGACCAAGGCCATCTCCGATGTGGACGACTGCGTGGAGGGAATGCGCAAGTTCACCACGGAGGTGTTCGACACCGGTGTGGCGCTGGCGGGCTATGCGGTCATGCTGCTGGTGTACGACTGGCGGCTGGCGATCTTGGGCCTGCTTTTTACCCCGGTGTCCTATGTCTGCGCGGCAGGGATGAAAAAGCCAGTGCAGCGTGCCGGTGCGGCCTATAAAAAGGCCGCCGGTGCCCTGAGCAGTGCCACGCTGGACCGTGCCCGGAATGCCGTGACCTACCGCATCTACGGCGGCGAGGAGGCCCGGATGGAAAAATACGAGGAGGCCCTGAGCCTTTACGAAAAGACTGCCGTGCGGAACAACGTGTGGCAGTCCGCGCTGCCGCCGCTTTATCTGGCGGCATCCGAGGCAGGGACCCTCTTCATCCTGTGGTTCGGCGCAAAAAATGTGCTGGGCACCGGCTGGAACCACTGGGATATCGCCGCCTTCACCACCTTCCTTTCCTGTTTCACCAAGCTGGTGGTCAAATCCTCCAAGGTGGCCAAGCTCTTCAACGCGGTGCAAAAGGCAGAGGTCTCCTGGAAGCGCATCAGACCCCTGATGAAAACACCCGAGCAGCTGGATGCCCTGCAGATCCCGGCGGCACAGGATGTGACGCTGAAAGAACTTGCCTTCTCCTATGGGGAAGAGCCTGTCTTTTCCGGCCTGAGCCTGACGGCCCACCCCGGCGATATCATCGGCATCACCGGCCCGGTCGCCTGCGGAAAATCCACCCTTGGCCGCGTATTTCTCTGCGAAGCGCCCTATCAAGGCTCGGTCTGCTTTGGCGGCAGAGAGCTTTCCGCTCTGACCCCGCGCCAGATCGCCGCCACGGTCGGGTATCTGGGCCATGACCCGGAACTGAGCGCCGACACCGTGCAGAATAATGTTCTCTGCGGCAGCGAACAGGATGTCATGCCGTGGCTTGCAGCCGCTGCCCTGAAGGAGGAAGTGCTGGCCATGGAAAAGGGCACGGAGACGGTCATCGGCAGCGGCGGCACCCGCCTTTCCGGCGGGCAGGCACAGCGTCTGGCATTGGCCCGGACGCTGGCCCATCCCCGCCCGGTGCTGGTGCTGGATGACCCATTCTCGGCACTGGACCGCAGCACCGAGGATGCGATCTTTGCCGAGCTGCAGGCGTATGCCAGGGATAAGGTGGTGTTCCTGATCTCCCACCGGCTGTACCATTTTCCGCAGATGCAGCAGATCATCTTTATGGAGAGCGGCAGAACCACCGTTGGCACCCACGAGGAGCTGATGGCAGCGGTTCCGGTCTACCGCCAGCTGTATGAAAGCCAGACCGGCCTGAAAGGGGGAGAGGGCGCATGAAAAAGAAAAATGATCACGGCGTGTTTGCTGCCGTCCGGATGGCAGCGGCTTCGCACCGCCTTCTCACGGTGGGCACGGTGCTGTGCGTGGCAGCTTCGGTGGCGGCATCCCTGCTGCCGCCCCTGCTGCTGGCCCGGGTCATCGACCGTCTGACCGCGGGCCTCCCGCTGTCCTTTCTGGCCGTGCTGCTCTACTTCGGCAGCCTTGCACTGGAAGGTGTGCTCACCTCGGCGCAGGAAAGCCTGCTGGTGCTCTTTGGCCAGAGGATGACCCATGCCCTGCGCTCGGAGATGTCCCGGAAGCTGAGCCGCCTGCCCGCTGGTACACTGGCAGAGCAGAACCCCGGCGAGGTGGCCGCCCGCTTTTCGGGCGATGTGGACACGGTGGAAGCCCTGTTCACTTCCGGCATCATCAGCATGGCAGCAGATGCCTGCCGCATTGTCTCCATCATGGGGGTCATTGCGGTGAAAAACACCGGCCTTGCGCTGATCCTGCTGCTGGTGCTGCCGCTGTTTTCCGTGTTCACCCGTTACGTCCAGAAGCGGATGCTGGCCGCGCAGCTGGACAACCGCCGCGCGGTCGCCGCTGTCTCCGGGCAGGTGCCCGAGACCCTGCACAACATCCGCACCATCCGGGCGCTGGGGCTGGAGGATTACATGGAGCGCCGGTATGACCGGTGCATCGGTGACAGCTATGCCGCCATGGAGCGCACCAATTTTTATGATGCCGTCTATTCGCCGGTGGTGCTGCTGCTGAATGCCTCTGTGGTCGGCATCGTGATGCTGCTCTCCGCTTCGGGGAACGCGCAGCTCCTGACCCTGTTCGGCATGTCGGTGGGCACTTCGGTGGCCGTCATCAACTACATCTCCCGCATCTTTGCCCCCATCGAGAGCCTGGGCATGGAGATCCAGACCATCCAGTCGGCCATGGCGGGTGTCAGGCGCATCGATGCCTTTCTCGACCAGCCGGAGCGCACGATCCCGCCCGCGCGCAGGGAGGTTGCCCGGGGCGATGTGGAATTTGCGCACGTCACCTTCGGCTATGGGGAACGGCATGTTCTGAAGGATTTTTCCATGACCGTGAAACAGGGGGAGCAGGTCACGCTGGTGGGCCGCACCGGTGCGGGCAAGAGCACCGTGTTCAAGCTCTTGTTGGGCCTGTATCAGCCAGAGGCCGGTACGGTGACCATCGGCGGCGTGAAGGTGGGGGACATCACCGACCGGGAGCGCCGCACCTGCATCGGCTGTGTGGGACAGCATTTCTCCCGCGTGCCGGGCACCGTGCTGGAGCAGATCACGCTGGGAGACCCGCAGATCACCGGGGAAATGGCAAGGGATGCCGCCGCACTGGCCGGGATCGATGCTGCCATCCGGGCTCTGCCGGAGAGCTATGACACCGTCTGTACCGAGGGCATCTTCTCACAGGGAGAGTGGCAGCTGCTGTCCATTGCCCGTGCCGCCGCTGCAGATCCCACCGTGCTGCTGCTGGATGAGATCACCGCCAATCTGGATGCCGAAACCGAGGCCCGCGTGCTGGAGGCTCTGCGCCGTGCCTCCGCGGGCCGCACGGTGCTCTCCGTCTCCCACCGCGTGTATGAAAATCTTGGCGGCAGAACGATCGAGATCAGGACCCGGGAATGACGTATGATAAAAAACGCCCCCTGTGCGCCGCAGCAGGCACACAGGGGGCGTTCTGGTATGCTCAGTTCTTTTCGATGTAGACGCTGGTGGAGGGGAAGGCGAAGTCCACGCCGTCTGCCTGCATCACGTCCATGATGTTCAGGTTCAGATCATTCTGCTGCTGCAGGAAGGTGGCATAGACGTTGGTGGTCAGGTAGGCCGAGATGAGGATGTTGATGCTGGAATCGCCAAAGCTGGTCAGCCGGACGATGTTGGTGCCCTTGTTGGTGTAAGGGCTGTTGTCCAGCATGGCCTGCAGGTCAGCCATCAGCTTTTCCAGCTGGACACGGGTGGTGCCGTAGGTGACACCAAGGGTGAACTTATAGGGCCGCATGGTGCGCAGGGCTGTGTTCTGGACAGTGGAGGCGCAGATCTGGCTGTTGGTGATAATGACCACGCTGTGGTCCATGGAGCGGATGCGGGTGGAGCGGAAGTTGATATCGATGACCTCGCCCTCCACATTGCCCACGGTGATCCAGTCGCCGATGGAAAAGGGTTTGTCCAGCAGGATGACGATGCCGCTGAATAGGTTGCTGGCGCTTTCCTGCGCGGCCAGCGAGATGGTCAGGCCCACAAGACCGGCACCGGCTACGATGCTGCCGATGGGGAAGCCGACGATCTGCGCGCAGGTGGCAACACCCAGAATGATGACCAGCACTTTGTAGGTGGTGTCCAGCAGGGAGCGCAGGGTCTTGTTGCTCCGGATCTCCGGGCTGCAGGAGGCCAGCAGCAGGTCGGCTACCTCAGAAGCGTTGTACAGGCCCTGACAGAACAGGAGAGTCGCTGCGATCTTATAGGCCGTGAACAGAAACTTTGTCAGGCCCGGAATGGCCCACGGCAGGCTGGTCAGGGCCAGATACAGGCCGCTGTAAAAGGCCATCCGCTCCAAAGGGCCCTGTAAGCTGCGCAGGAGGATGGGCGTGGCGGAAAAGTGCCAGCTGCGGGCCAGCAGAGCGGGAAAGATCTTCCGGCGCAGCAGCCAGCCGACCAGAAGCCCCGCAAAAACGATGACAGCGGCGCAGACGGCCCGGGCAGCCAGCGCCCACCAGCCCTCCAGCAAAAAAGGCCCGATCTCGAACCCGAGGTCACGAACGGTAAAAATCATGGCAAAAAGCTCCTTGTATCAGAAATTGTAACATCCTGTCCCACAGTATACCATATCCGGCCCGTGCAGGGCAAATAAAAAAGGGGTTGACAAGGCGGAGCAGCCGCGTTATACTCTTGGCCAGAAAGTTCGTTTCAGGGCGGGGTGAGATTCCCCACTGGCGGTACAGCCCGCGACCACCCGCAAGGGTGCTGACCCGGTGAGACTCCGGGGCCAACGGTATAGTCCGGATGCAAGAAACGGCAGGCAATACGATTTGTCTACGCGCCCTGTTGCAGTGTTTGCTGTGGCAGGGCGCGTTTTGATTGTCTTCCCGGTTCCGAACCACGCGAAAGGGGCTTTCCAATCTTTGATTTGGGGCCAGAACGCCCCGGGAGGATATTACCATGAAGAAAAACACGACCCGCAACCTGACCGTTGCCGCCATGCTCAGCGCGGTGGCCTTTATCCTGATGTTCATCGAGTTCCCGCTCCCGATGCTCATCCCGTCCTTCGTCAAGATGGACTTCTCCGACCTGCCCGCTCTGCTGGGTGCCTTTGCCCTTGGCCCGGTGTACGGCGTGATCATCAGCTTTATGAAGAACCTGCTCCATGTGGTTATCAAGGGCACCTCTACCGCACTGGTGGGTGAGCTGTGCAACTTCATGCTGGGTGCGGTGTTCTCCGCACTGGCCGGTTACCTCTACAAGCACCACAAGAGCCGCAAGAACGCCATCATCGGTGCCGTGGCCGGTGCCGTGGCCATGGCCCTGTTCAGTGTGCCGTCCAACTACTTCATCACCTACCCGGCCTACGTCAAGTTCTACCACATGCCGCTGGAAGCCATCCTGGGCATGTATCAGGCTATCCTGCCCTCTGCAAACAGCCTTATCAAGTGCCTGGTCATCTTCAATATGCCCTTCACGCTGGTCAAGGGCCTGCTGGATGCCCTGCTCTGCATGTTGATCTATAAGCCGCTCTCTCCCATCCTGCATGGCCGGAAGTGAGTGATAAAAAAGAAAGGACGCGAGAGCGTCCTTTCTTTTTTGCTTTTATCGATTCGATTTAAGACAGCGCGCCTTTCTCCAGCCACTTGCCCCGGGCAAGGCGGATGAGGAACAGCAGGCCCCGGATGCTCAGTTCGCAGCACATGGCACCCCAAACACCCATCAGGCCCAGCCGGGGAGCCAGCAGGAACGCCAGCGTCAGCCGGATGCACCACATGCTGAATATGTTCAGCACAAAACAGGAGGTGCTGTCGCCCGCACCCTGCATGGCACCGCTGGCCACGATGGAGGCACCGAACATGGGCTCGGCCCAGGCTTCGATGCGCAAAACCTGAGCACCCAGAGCGATGACAGCCGCATCGGTGGTGAAAAGGCTCATCAGGGTGGGGGCAAAGATCCACAGGCCAACGCCGGAAAGGGCCATGACACCCATGCCAAGGCCGGTGCACAGCCAGGCAAAACGCTTGGCCATATCCTTCCGGTTGGCACCCACGGCCTGGCCGATGAGGGTGACAGCTGCGCTCTGGATGCCGTAGCCTGCCATGTAGCACAGGCCCTCGGCGTTGACAGCCAGGCTGTTGGCGGCAATGGCCACGGTACCCAGGCCGGCCACGATGCGCACTAACACCACCTGCGCCAGAGAGATGGCGGCGCGCTCTCCTGCCAGAGGACCGCCGACCCACAGCAGGTTCCGCAGGCAGGAGCGGGTGATCTTCCAGGGAGCGGGCTTCCGGATGCAGAGGGGGCCTTCCCGCAGCAGCAGGATGGCCAAAGCCAGCAGGCCGCCCACCACAGTGGCCAGGGCGGTGCCCAGGGCTGCGCCGGGCACACCCAGCCCGGCACCCCAGACGGTGATGCCCCACAGCGTCCGGGTGGGGTTGATGAGAAAAAAGTTGAAGATGGCATCCAGCACGCAGACCAGCACGCTGATGAGGCTGGCGGTCAGGGCGTTGCCTGCTGCACGGAGGATGGAGAGGTACAGGCCCATGGCCATGGTGAAGGGCAGCGCCGTTGACCAGATGGCAAAGTAGGCTGTGGCGTTTGCCCGCAGGGAGGGGTCAGCTCCCAGCCACCCCGGCAGAAAGGGGCTGATGCCCAGGCCGAAAAGGGCGGCACCCACGCCCAGGATCACATTGAAAAGCATGGCCTGCCGCAGCAAGCTGCGGGCATCATCCTGCCGGTCGGCCCCCAGATACTGGGCGATCTGGATGGAGAGGGCAGTGTACAGGCCCACCAGAACACCGTGGAGCAGCCAGGTGCTGGAGCTGACGATGCCGATGGAAGCGGTAGCTTCTGCACCGATGTGGCCCACCATGGCAGCATCGATGTATCCCATGGCAGTGACCACCAGCTGCTCCAGAATGGAGGGGATGCTCAGCGCCAGAGCCACCTGGGCCGTCTGGCGGGAGGGGATGGTCTCACCCTGCCGCATCCGGGCCGAAAGCTGTTCAAGTGAAAGTTTCATGTCTTCTCCTTTTTCTCCGATTTTCCTGTGAGACAAAAAAATACCCTCGAAAGGGCGTTTGTCCTCCCATTATAGACAGGGGGGCGAAAAATGTCAACCCATCAGCCCATGGGTTAGCCATTGCCCCAGAGATTGATTTTTTGGCCCGGGCGTGATACACTTCATTTGTATCCAGCCGTGAAAGAACAGGAACGGCCTCTGCCGCTCCGGGAAAGAGGAAAAAAACTATGCTTCAACTGCTTTCTGGCAACCCGCGCACCGTGGATGCGCTGGGCTTTCTGCTTGCATTTGCGCTGACCGCGCTGATGGACTCGGTGTTCCACGATAAGCTCCCCCACGACCATGGCCGCGCGTTTGCCGTGAACGGCGAACTCTCCAAGGGCAAGGCCCGGGGTTCCGGCCTCATTTTTGTGCTCTGCATTGCACTGGTCACGCTGGCCGTGGTGCCCTTTAAGGCAGAGTATGTCATCTACACCGTCCTGCTCATTGCGTCCATGCTCTCCGGCTATTTTGACGATGCCGCCGAGACTGCCTGGAACGAGTACAAAAAGGGCCTGATCGATCTGGTCATCGCTGTTGTGGCGGGCGTGACCTACCTGAACTTCAACGGCACGGAGGTCAACTTCCTGAGCTGGAGCTTCAGCCTGCCCTATGCCGTCTACCTCATCCTGATCATCGTCCTGATCTGGGCCAGCATCAATGTGGTCAACTGCACCGATGGCGTGGACGGCCTTTCCGCCAGCCTTGCCGTGGTCAGCATCGGCACCTTCCTGCTGGCCTACTGGGAGGAGCTGGGGGATTACGCCACCGCCGGCATCGTGTTCATTGGTGCCCTGCTGGCCTACCTGTGGCAGAACGCCAAGCCTTCCACCCTGCTGATGGGTGACGCGGGCAGCCGCGCCATGGGCTTCTTCCTGGCCGTTCTGGCCCTCAAGAGCAGCCATCCCTTCGCCTTTCTGCTGGCCGCGCTGGTGTTCATTGTGGACGGCAGCCTGGGCATCCTGAAGATCAGCTTCAAGCGGTTTTTGCACATCTCCATCCTCAAGAACACCCTGACCCCGCTGCACGACCATGTGCGCAAGCGTCTGGGCTGGAGCGATGAGCAGGTCGTGGCCCGCTGGCTCATCCTGCAGGCTGTGGCATCCGCCTGGCTGCTGCTGTTGGTGCGGTAAAACACAAAAGGAAATGCAGCGCCTGCACAGGAAAGCTCCTGCGCGGGCGTTTTGCTGTTCTGGTCCGGGAGGAAAGTTCCAGCTTCCGGTACAGCGTTTCCAGACAGGCTGGGTCACGAATTTCCTGCATGAGTTCACCTCATTTCTTTTATTTCATTGTGCCATGTGTCACAAACAAATGCAAGCAAAATCCTTATAATAGGGACGAAAGTGGAGGAAAAACCAATGGATTCTATTTTTGATCTCGATCATCTGTACCGCACCTATTTCAAGATGGCGCTGCCCTCGGTGTTCGGCCTGATGGTGAGCGTGGTGTATAACCTTGCCGATACCTTTTTCATTGCGCAGTCCAACGATACGGCGCTGATTGCGGGTGTTTCGCTCTGTGCGCCGGTGTTCACAGCCCTCATGGCCTTTGGCAACATCTACGGCCAGGGCGGCAGCTCACTCATTTCCCGCCTGCTGGGACAGGACGACCGTGAGGGCACCGGCCGGGTCAGCTCGTTCTGCTTCTATGTGGCCCTGACCACGGGCGTGGTGTTGGCAGCCCTGATGATGCTGTTCCGCGTCCCGCTGCTGGGCATTCTGGGTGCGACTGCTGAGACGATGCCGCACGCAGAGGCCTATTACACCGTGCTGGCCATTGGTGCCCCGGCCACGGTGCTGAACTTTATCCATTCCAACCTCGTCCGCTGCGAGGGCATGGCCACCCAGTCCATGATCGGCAGCATCGGCGGCACGGTTATCAATATCATCCTCGATCCCATCCTCATCACCACAGTGGGCTGGGGTGCAGGGGGTGCGGCCATTGCCACCATTGTGGGCTACCTGTGCAGCGACCTGTACTTCCTGTGGCTGCTCCACAAAAAGAGCCGCTGCCTGTCTGTCAAGCTGTCCCAGTGCCACGTCACGGGCAGGGAGCTGCAGCAGATTTTGGGCGTGGGTGTTACTGCCGCGCTGAGCAACCTGATGCAGAGCCTGACTGTCATTGTGATGAACCAGTTCCTGTTGCCCTACGGCAACGACAAAATTGCCGCCATGGGCATTGCCAGCAAGGTGAGCATGATCGCCCAGCTGGTGCTGGTGGGCTTCTCGTTCGGCGGCATCCCACTGTTCGGTTACCTGTACGGCGCAAAAAAGCGGGACGTGATGCGCAAGCTCATCCGCTTCTGTCTGACCTTCCTCGTCTCCATTGCCGTGGTGCTGTCCCTCATCCTCTGCCTGAATTCCGGGGCGCTGATGCGGCTCTTCGTGCAGGATGCCGGGATGATCGCCACTGGTGCGCAGATGCTCCGCTGGCAGGTCTACACCGCAGCCTTTGGCGGCGTGGTGCTCCTGCTCACGGTGCTGTTCCAGGCAACTGGTAAAATCATACCGTCCTTCCTGCTCTCCATCAGCCGTCAGGGCGTGGTGTTTCTGTTGGCACTGGTGGTCTGCGTACATCTGTTCCAGTATCAGGGCGTGCTGATGGCTCAGGCTGTGGCCGACATCCTGAGCGCTGCGCTGGCCCTTGGCCTGCTGGCGGCCAACCGCGATATCATCGCAAAACAGTAAACACAAAAACGCCCGGAGGGCCGCTGAAAGCTGCGGTTCTCCGGGCATTTTTAGTATTCGATGCCTTTGCGCGCCTTGATGCCCTTCTGGTAGGGGTGACGGCGGCATTTCATCTCGGTGGAGTAGTCGGCGGCATCCAGCATCCACTGCGGGGCCTTGTGGGCGGTCAGCACGCATTCCTGCGCGGCGGGACGCTCCAGAACGGCCCGCCGGAGCAGATCTTTGTCCACCATGTCCAGCTCCCAGGCCGAGCCGGCTTCATCTAAAATGAGCAGGTCGGCAGGCTCGGCCAGTGCGGCGGTCAGGTTTTCGTTCTGCACGGCCCGGGCAGCGGCCTTTTCCGCTTCGTTCATCTGGAACACGAACTTCTGCCCGCCCTTGAGGAACTGCACGATGACAACCCGTTTGCCGCTGCCCAGTGCGCGGAGGGCAAGGCCCATGGCGGCGGTGGTCTTCCCCTTGCCGTCGCCCCAGTAGAGATGCAGCAGGCCCTGTTCCATCATCCGTTCTCCTTGGTGTACTGCACGGTCTCCACCAGGTGCAGGATGTGCTGCTCCGGCCAGTCCCGGGCATCCAGCACATAGCCGCCCGCGTTGGGGCCGCACCAGTCGGGAAAGCTGCGGCGGGGCACGCCAAACCGCTCCAGTGCGGCCATCTGGGTGCCGCCATGGGCCACGATGACCAACCGCTCCTGCCCTTCGGCAAGGGCCTTGTCAATGAGGTCAGCCAGCGTTTTGCACACCCTGTTGCAGAAATCGCTCCTGCGCTCCCCATCCGGGTGGGCGGCGTGCTCGTTTTCCTGCACCCATGCCAGATATTCCGGGTCCTGCTCCACCTGTACGAAGGTCTGGCCCTCGAATCGGCCGAAGTTCATCTCCTTCAGCCCGTCCACCGGAATGAGCTTTGCCCCGGGAAAGAACACCCGCGCCGTCTGGGCGGTGCGCTGCAGCGGGGTGACATAGACCACCTCCGGTGCAAAATCTGCCTGCCTCAGCTGGGCAATGCCTGCGGCGGAAAGGGGGATGTCCCGCTGGCCCTGATATCGTTTTTGCGCGTTGTACTCCGTCTGGCCGTGACGCAGCAGATAAATGAGCATAATGGTTCTCCTTTTTGGTTTGTTCTGCACCATTATAGCCTATTTTGCGGTTATTTTCCAGCCATGCTCTTGCAATTCTTCCGCATTTCAGATATATTGAGTGGGTATGAAATTTCAGGGGGAGAGAAGTGTCAATGGAGATCCGGGACCGGAAAGCAGCGCAGCGCCGGGCGGGCATCATGGCCCGCAGGGGTCTGCCGCAGGCAGAGAGAGCGGCGGCCAATGCAGCCATCTGTGCCCGCCTTCTGGCCATGCCCTGCTTCCAAAAGGCAGAGAATCTGCTGCTCTACGCCGCTTTTGGCGGGGAGGTGGATCTTGCTGTGCTGGCAGAGCAGGCGGCCCGGCTGGGCAAAACGGTGGCCTATCCGGTCTGTGGGGAAAACTTTACCCTGACCGCCGCCGTGCCGGGGCCGGACGGCTGGGAGATGGGGGCTTACGGCATCCGCACACCGGTTCTGGAGCGGGCGGCGCTCATCCGGCCGGAGGCGCTTGATCTGGTGCTGGTGCCCTGCACTGCCTTTGATGCGGTCTGCCGCAGGGTGGGCATGGGCAAGGGCTACTATGACCGCTATCTGCCCAGGTGCCGGAACGCCGTGGCGCTGGGCGTGGCCTTTGAGGCCCAGTGGGTGCCGGAAGCGGCTGCAGATGAACAGGACCGGCAGCTGGATGGATTTGTAACAGAGAGGAAAGTATATCGTGGAACTGATGAATTTGAGCTGTGAAGGTTTTCTGGAGGAGCTGGCCAGCAAGGCGGCGGCTCCGGGCGGCGGCGGCGCTTCGGCGCTGG
>ERZ894220.905-NODE-905-length-15371-cov-6.61452_pt1 | contig 15371 bp, 10 predicted proteins | sample MGYA00380292_ERZ894220 | MGnify/ENA primary metagenome ERZ894220 (study PRJEB32331, sample SAMN06328446) | human gut metagenome | biome: human gut microbiome; feature: stool | host: Homo sapiens | collected 2014-12-05 ... | reverse complement strand
CCCGGTATCACTTTCTCCAGCGATATCATCGTGGGCTTCCCCGGGGAAACGGAGGAGGATTTCCAGGGCACGCTGGAACTGGTGAAGAAGGTCGGCTACATGCAGCTGTTCACCTTTATCTATTCCAAGCGCACCGGCACCAAGGCTGCCGAAATGCCCGACCCCACCCCCCGCGCGGAAAAAACCGACCGGATGACCCGTTTGCTCAAGGTGCAGGACGAGATCGCAATGGATCTGGTCCGGCAGCAGGTGGGCCAGACTGTCCGGGTGCTGGTGGAAGGCTATGGCCGCAGCGACGGAACCCTCTCCGGCCGGTTGGACAACAACCTGACCGTGGAGTTTGCCGCAGACCCCGCCCTGATGGGCAGCTACGCACAGGTGCACCTGACCGGTGCCCGCGCCACTGTCCTGCTGGGCGAACTGGAAACGTGATCCCGGGGCGCACCGGCCCCAATGATAATGTAACTATAAAAACAAACACATCAAAGGAGATTTTTGATTATGGATTGCATCGATCTGTTCAAGCGCGCCGCCATGGCACTGCAGACTGACCCCCGTTACCTGGCTCTGGATCAGGCCCGCAAGGCAAACGACAAGGATGAGGAACTGCAGAATCTCATCGGAGAGTTCAATCTGGCCCGCATGGATCTGAACAATGAGATCAGCAAGAGCGAGCGCAGTGATGAGCGCATCGCCGAGCTGAACACCAAGGTCAACGACCTGTATGGCAAGATCATGGCTGACGAGGGTATGACTGCTTACAACGAGGCAAAGCGCGACTGCGAGAACCTGGTCAACTACATTGATGCCATCATCAACACCGCAATGAACGGCGGCGACCCCATGACCGTGCAGGAGCCCAGTGAATCCTGCACCGGCAGCTGCTCCACCTGCGGAGGCTGCCACTAACAGGCAAAACGAGAACGCGGCTGCAAATCGCAGGCCGCGTTTTCCTTCCATTCGCAGTTACTTACTGCAAACCGACGGAAAGAAGCAAAGCGGCATAGCCCGCAGGAAAGGTGAACGATTATGGCAGAACTGTCGCCCATGATGCAGCAGTATATGGACATCAAGAAGCAGTATAAGGACGAGATCCTGTTTTACCGCATCGGCGACTTTTACGAGATGTTCTTTGACGATGCGCTGACCGCCTCCCGGGAGCTGGACCTGACCCTGACGGGCAAGCAGTGCGGCATGGAAGAGCGTGCCCCCATGTGCGGCGTGCCCTTCCACAGTTACGAGGGCTATGTGGCCCGCCTGATCGCCAAGGGATACAAGGTGGCGATCTGTGAGCAGATGGAGGATCCGTCCAAGGCAAAGGGACTGGTCAAGCGCGATATCATCCGGGTGGTCACGCCGGGCACTGTCATCGAGAGCAGCATGCTGCAGGATGACAAAAACAACTACATTGCAAGCATTTTTCTGAAAGGGAACGCGGCGGGCATCTGCTTTGCCGATGTTTCCACCGGCACGGCCCACATCACCGAGCTGAAACGGGAGAAGATCGTGCCTGCCGTGATCGCGGAGCTCTGCCGCTACCATCCCAGCGAGGTGCTGATGAATCCCGGAATGCTGGACTGCCGTGAGCTGACCGGTTACATCAAAAAGAACATGACCTGCTCTGTGGAGCTGGTGGAAGAGGAGCGCTACGCCCCGGGCCTTGTGGCCATCTCGTTGGAAAATCAGTTTGGCCGCAATTGGGATGAGACCACCTCTATTGATAAAAAAGGTCTGGTGCGGTTTGCCATGGCCGCGCTTCTGGAATACCTGCACACCACCCAGATCAAAGGTGTGGAGCGCTTGAAGACCGTCATCAGCTACAATGAAGCCCAGTATATGCAGCTTTCGCCTGTGACGCGGGCCAACCTTGAACTCACCGAGACCCTGCGGGGCCGCGAGAAGCGGGGGACCCTGCTCTGGGTGCTGGACAAGACCAGCACTGCCATGGGCAAGCGGCTGCTCCGCACCTGGATCGAGCAGCCGCTGCTTTCCAGCGATGCCATCAACCACCGTCTGGATGCTGTGGAAAGTCTGGTCAACCAGACCGTACAGCGCGGCGATCTGATCGAAGAACTGCATTACATCGCCGATCTGGAGCGTATGATGACCCGCACGGTCTACGGTTCGGCCACGCCCAAAGAGATCTATGCCATGGCACAGACCTGTGAGCGCCTGCCCAGTCTGCGCCAGCAGGCCGAGAGCTGCGGCTGTGCCGAGCTCAGTGAGATCGTCTCCAGGATCGATCCGCTGAATGATATCAAGGACAAGATCTATGCCGCTGTGGACCCTGACGCACCTTCTACCCTGAAGGATGGTGGTGTCATTGCCAAGGGCTACCACCCTGAGGTGGACGAGCTGCGTTCCATCCGCGATAACACCAAGGGCGTGCTGGCTCAGCTCGAGACCCGCTTGCGGCAGGAGACCGGCATCCCCAAGCTGAAGATCGGCTATAACCATGTGTTTGGCTATTTCATCGAAGTCAGCAATTCTTATAAAGCACAGGTGCCGGAGAGCTACATCCGCAAGCAGACCCTGACCACCGGCGAGCGCTACATCACCCAGGAGCTCAAGGAACTGGAAAATAAGATCCTGGGTGCCCACGAGCGGCTGATCGCTCTGGAACACCGGCTGTTCAATGAGCTGCTGGAAAGCATTGGTGCCCAGCTCGACCGCATCCAGCGTACAGCCAACGCCGTGGCAGAGCTGGACGTGCTGGCCGCTCTGGCTCAGGTGGCAGCAGAAAACAACTACTGCCGCCCCACTGTGGATGAGAGCGACCAGCTGACCATCGTGGAGGGCCGCCACCCTGTGGTGGAGCAGATGCTCAAGGGCAGCTTGTTCGTACCCAACGATACCACCCTGAACTGCGGCGAAGATCGCTGCCTCATCATCACCGGCCCCAACATGGCGGGCAAATCGACCTATATGCGCCAGAATGCGCTGATTGCCCTGATGGCACAGATCGGTTCCTTTGTTCCGGCCAGAGAGTGCCATGTGGGTGTGGTGGATGCCATCTTTACCCGCATCGGCGCGTCGGATGACCTTTCGGCAGGTCAGTCCACTTTTATGGTGGAGATGACCGAGGTGGCAGAGATCCTGAAGAACGCTACCTCCCGCAGTCTGGTGGTGCTGGATGAGATCGGGCGCGGCACGTCCACCTTTGACGGCATGAGCATTGCCCGCGCCGTGGTGGAGCACATCAGCGACCCTGCCAAGGGACTGGGCTGCAAAACCCTCTTTGCCACCCATTACCACGAGCTGACGGACCTTGAGGGCACCATCAGCGGCGTGAAAAATTACAACATTGCGGTGAAAAAGCGGGGTGAGGATATCACTTTCCTGCGCCGCATCGTCCGCGGCCCTGCCGATGACAGCTATGGCATTGAGGTGGCAAAGCTGGCCGGTCTGCCCGGCACCGTGACCCGCCGCGCCCACGAAGTGCTGCGCGCACTGGAAGCCACTGCCCCCAAGAACAAGGTGGAGCAGATGGACTTTGATGCGCTGCAGGAGTATAATTCTCCCGCAGTGCCCAGCGAGGTGCTGGAAAAACTGGATGCGCTGGATGTGGAAACGCTGACCCCCATTGAAGCGCTGAATTTCCTGTACGAGCTGAAAAAGACCTTGAAGGGCAGCCTGAACGGCTGATTTCCCGAAAAATCCTAAAAAACAGGGGAGGGAACGAATATGGCAGTCATCCATGTTCTGGACAAGCACACGGCAGAGCTCATTGCAGCCGGTGAGGTGGTGGAGCGGCCTGCTTCCGTGGTGAAGGAGCTGCTGGAAAACGCCATTGATGCCGGGGCAAGCCAGATCACCGTGACCATTGAATCGGGCGGTGTGAAGCTGATCGAGATCAGCGATAATGGCTCGGGCATTGAAGCAGAGTATATCCCCACGGCATTCATCCGCCACGCCACCAGTAAGATCCGGACGGAGGATGATCTGAACCATATCCACACCCTGGGCTTCCGTGGAGAAGCGCTGGCTTCCATTGCCAGCGTGGCGCGGGTAGAAGTACTGACCCGTACTGAGAACGACGAGTGCGCCTCCGTCTACCGCATCGAGGGCGGCGAGGATTATCCGCTGGAGCCCGGTGCACGCGGCGTGGGCACTACCATCCGGGTGCAGGATCTGTTCTACAACACCCCGGCCCGGATGAAGTTCCTCAAAAAGGATTCCAGCGAGGGTACCTTTGTGGCGGATATCGTGGCCCATGTGGCCCTGAGCCACCCCGAGGTCAGCTTCAAGTTTGTCCGGGAGGGTAAGCTGCAGTATGTCACCCCCGGTGACGGCAAGCTGCGCAGTGCCGCCTACGCGGTGCTGGGCCGGGAATTCAGCCGTGACCTCATGGAGCTGGACAATCAGGAGGGGGTGTACCGGGTGTGGGGCCTCATCACCCAGCCCAGGAGCTGCCGCGCCAGCCGCAGTATGCAGTATTTCTACATCAATGGGCGCTATGTCCGCAACCGCACCATGATGGCGGCCATGGAAACAGCGTTCAAAGGCACCACGATGCAGGGCAAGTTCCCTGGAGGAATCTTGCTTCTGGAAATGCCCGCTGACCTTGTGGATGTCAATGTCCACCCGGCCAAGACTGAGGTGCGCTTTGCCCGGGAAAACGATATCTTTGACCTCGTTTATCACGCTGTCAAGCTGGCACTGGCCCAACCGGGCACCGGAGAACGGCGCTTCGCCTTTGAAGAGGACAAAAAAGATGAAGAATCCAACAAATTTGGAATAAATGATAACACGATAGAAAAAGATGTAAAGAAGAATAACTTTACAGGACTTTCTGCCATCATTCCGGGTCAAGCCGAGCCGGGAACGCTCCATGAGCATACCCCTCAGCCCCAGCGGAGCTTCCGGAGTTTCACTCCGGCACCGGCAGCAGCACCGCCGTCCCGTCCGGCACCTGCAAGCCACCCGGATATCCTGCCTTTGCCGGGCACTGCCGAGGAAAAGCCGACAGAGCACAGCTGGACAACGGTTGCATCGGGCCTGCCCATCCGGCAGGATGCCACCCTGCACAGCCCGGCATCAGCTCCCACGGAGAGTGAGCCTGAAGCACCCGCCTTTGCCGCAGCGCTGGGAGAAGGCGCATTGGACATTGAACCGGACAGTGCAGATCTGCCCGAACATCAGGACCACATGGCGGCATGGGATCCTGCCCCCAAGGAGGAAATGCCTGCCGCCCCAGCTCCGCAGCAGACCTCTGCTGCCGAGGATACGCCGGAACAGCTGGGCTTTGACGTGCAGAAAGGCCCTGCCCCTCTGCGTTATGTGGGTGAGATCTTCAAGACCTATATCCTCGCTGAGCGCGGGGAAGAGATCTGCATCATTGATAAGCATGCCGCCCACGAACGTCAGCTCTTCGAGAAACTGGCGGCAAACTATGGGGATGTTCCGGCCCAGCTGCTGCTGGAGCCGCTGGTGGTGGAGCTGTCGGCAGAGGAAAAGACTGCACTCCTCTCCAACCTTGAGCTGCTGGAAAGCGCCGGACTGGAGATCGATGACTTTGGCGGCAACAGCGTGTTCCTGCGCTCTGTGCCCGCGGATGTGGAACAGGGCAGTGCCGAGGATCTGCTGGTGGAGCTGGCGGATAAGCTCTCCAAGGGCAGCCGCGATGCCCTGAGCGAAAAGACCGAGTGGGTGCTCCATTCCATCTCCTGCCGCGCGGCCATCAAGGCGGGGGATAAGACCTCCCCGCAGGAGCTGATGGCACTGGCAGAAAAGATCCTCTCGGGCGAGGTACCGCCCTTCTGCCCCCATGGTCGGCCTTGTGTCCTTAAATTGACCCGGAAGGAGCTGGAAAAACAGTTTGGACGGATCGTGTAACAATAAGCACCCGGTGCTGGCCGTGGTCGGCCCCACAGCTTCCGGCAAGACCGCGTTGGGTGTTGCACTGGCCGAGCAGTTCGGCGGTGAGATCATCAGCGCCGATTCGATGCAGATTTACAAAGGTCTTGATGTGGGCACCGCCAAGGTGACCCCCGAGGAGACTCGCGGCATTCCGCACCATGGAGTGGATATCCTGCAGCCTGATGAAACGTTCAGCGTGGCAGATTTCACCGCGCTGGCCGGAGCGCTGGAGCATGAGATCTCCGGCAGAGGACATCTGCCCATCCTCGTGGGCGGCACCGGGCTCTATGTCCAGAGCTTTTTGTATGGTGTCCGCTTTGCTGCTGAGAAAACGCCGGACGGTTTGCGGGAACAGCTGGCTGCGGAACTGAATGAAAAGGGTCCGGAAGCCATGTATGCGGAGCTGCAGGCGGTGGACCCCGAAGCGGCGGCGGCCATCCATCCGAACAACCATGTCCGGGTGCTGCGGGCGCTGGAACATTACCGCGCCACCGACAAAAAGCTCAGTGAGCAGAAAGCAGACTCGCTCCCGCCCGAAAAGCCCTACCGTTCTCTGATCCTTGGGCTGGATTTCCCGGAGCGCGCCCAGCTCTACCGCCGCATCGACCTGCGGGTGGATCAGATGATGGAGCAGGATCTGCTGAACGAGGCAAAACGTGTGTGGGAACACCGGAATACCTATAAGACGGCGGCCCAGGCCATCGGATACAAAGAATTCTTCCCCTACTTTGCGGGGGAGAGCGCGCTTGCCCCTTGTGTGGAGAAGCTGAAACAGGCTTCCCGCAACTATGCCAAGCGCCAGCTGACCTGGTTCCGCCACATGGAGGGCATCTGCTGGCTGGATGCCTCGGCCCCGGATGTCCGGGAACAGGCTGCACATCTCACAAATGAATTTTTAGCGAAAGGATGAGCGATATGCAGGAAGAAAACCGCGAGGGCATCTCCGGCGCACTGAAAACGCTGGCCGCTGTCGTCATCGTGTTTTTGCTGCTGGCGGCATTGTATGTGGGCTATCAGGCAATGCAGGTGCTGTTTCCGCCCAATACCTACGAGACCGCCCTGCTGGCTACGGTGGAGGACACCGTGGATGCCGAAGGCGTGCTCCTGTTTGAGGAAAGCTACGTTGCGGGCGGCGGCACGCTGGGATATCTGGTGGCAGACGGCGAGCGTGTTTCGGCAGGCACAGCGGTGGCTGAGATCTACAGCGATGCAGCGCAGGCCACCCTGCGCCAGCAGCTGACCCAGATCAATGACCAGATCGACCTGCTGCAGCGCTCCCAGAACACCACTTCGGTGCAGCTGGAATCCATGCGCAAGAACCGTTCCGCTGCTCTGTACGACCTGATGGATTCGCTGGATGCAGGGGACTACGAGGATACCGATGCGGAGAAGGAAAATTACATTCTGGCCCAGAACAAGCTCTGGGTCATCACCGGCGAGGTGGCCAGCTTCTCCGACCAGATCACCGCGCTGACCCAGCAGGCCGCCACGGTGCAGTCCCAGCTGGGCAATCCGTCCCAGATCACGGCCCCGCAGACGGGCTATTTCATCCGCAGCTCCAGTTCCGGGCGGCTGAACGCAGGTTCTGCCGATATCCTTGCGCTGGATGCAGCCAACCTGAAAGCTTACGTTGAATCCTCCCCGGAGATCGCGCTGGACGGCTGCGCGGGAAAGATCGTTTCGGGCTTTACTTGGTACTATGCCGGGGTGTGCTCGGCCAAACAGGCAGAAAAGCTGCTGGGCAGGGACGGCAAGCCCTTGACCAAGAGCGTTGAGATCCGTTTCCCCGGTCAGGTGGAAACGCCCCTCAAGGCAAAGGTCAGCGAGGTGAACATCGATGCGGAAAACGACATTGCCCGTTTCGTCCTCTCCTGCGAGATCATCAACGGCGATGTGCTCCGGCTGAACTGTGCCGATGCCCAGATCATTGTGGGGCGCAACACCGGCCTGCGGGTGCCTGCTGCCGCGGTGCACTACCTCAAGGAGGACGGCTCCGAGGCAGAAAGCCAGGGTGAGAACTACATCCCCGGTGTGTACGTGAAGTACGGCAACCTGGCCCGCTTCTGCCGCATCGACCCTGTGGACGATGCCCATCCGCAGATCACAGACGGTGATGACCTCATCGTTTTGCCCAGCGGAACGGCTGGTTCTGTCAGTCAGGTTCGGCTTTATGACGAGATTATTGTCTCCGGACAAAATTTGTATGATGGAAAACTTTTGTAGTTATTGACATCTGCGGCAAAAAATCCGATAATAGTAAAAGCTATTTGCATCTCTTTTGCAAAAGGCACCAGGCAGCTGCGGCTGCCCGAATGAAAGGAGCAGATACTATGTCTTTCGTGGATAGTCTCAAAAAGGGCCTTTTCGGCGGTGAGGACGATTACGACGATCAGTACATCGACGACGGCCCCCAGATGGTGAACAATAACAGCGGTCTCGGCGTTGGCATGGACGATGCAGAGGAAGAGCCGGTGGAGGGTGCCCAGAAGAAGAACAAGGTGGTCAACATCCACGCCACCACCCAGCTCAAGGTCGTTCTGGTAAAGCCCGAGCGCTTTGAGGATGCCAGCACCATTGCAGACCACCTGAACAACAAGCGCACGGTCGTGCTGAATCTGGAGTCTACCAACAAGGAAGTTTCCCGCCGTCTGGTGGATTTCCTGTCCGGTGTGGCTTACGCCAACAACGGCCAGATCAAGCGCGTTGCCAACAGCACCTTCATCATTACCCCGTACAACGTGGACATTATGGGCGATCTGCTGGACGAGCTGGAGAACAATGGCGCGTTCTATTGATCCTGCTCCCAGGGCAGTGCGGGGCTTTGTGCCCGCCCGCACCGATGAAGAGCGCTTTCTGATGCGGCATGTAGAAGATCTGGCCCGCGCGGCCGAGGGACGCGGCATTGCCCGCTACTCCGGCTTTTTGAGCGACAGGGAACAGGATCTGGCCCGCGCGGCGCTGAACCGTGCCGATGTGCCGGAGAGCGACTATCATTTTGAGGGCGGCTGGCCCGGGGCAGAGCGGAAGCTGCTCTGCCTGGAGCCGGAGGGCTGCTACCCTGCAAGCCCGCTGTGCTGCGTGAAGCTGACCTGCCGCACCCTTTCCGGGGCGGCACTGCCGGGTCACAAGGATTATCTGGGCAGTCTGATGGGGCTGGAGCTGCGGCGGGAAGCGCTGGGAGACATCATGCTCCCGGCCGATACACCGGGCACTGCCCATGTCTTTGCGCTGGAAACGGCGGGGGAGCTCATCTGCCGGGAACTGCTGCAGGTGGGCCGGACAGAGGTCACCACCACGTTGATTTCGCTGGATGAGGTGCCTGAATTCCCGCAGGCAGAGCGCAAAACGCAGACAGCCACCGTGTCCTCTTTGCGGCTGGACGCTGTGCTTGCGGCCATGCTCCATTGCAGCCGCGGGCAGGCGTGTGAGTGGATCGCGGCGGGCCGGGTGGAGATCAACCACCTGCCTGCAGAGAGTGCCCACGCCCCGGTGTATGAGGGTGATGTGTTCACGGTGCGCGGCAAGGGGCGCTTTGGCCTGACGGCCCTGCCCGGAAAAAGCAAAAAAGACCGATCGATCATCGAGTTTTTTCAATATTGAATGAAAAGGGAGGAAACCACTATGCTGACCCCGCAGGACGTGCGTGCTGCACAGTTTGAAAAGAACATCCGCGGCTACCGGACCGAAGAGGTGGACCGTTTCCTGGATAAAGTAGAGGAGCAGCTGAAGCAGGATGAAGATCAGGCTGAGGAGCTGCGCCGCCAGATCGCTGAGCTGACCGCCGAGAATCAGCGTCTGCACAAGGAAATGGAGAGCTACGAGGCTGACGGCGATATGCTCAAGAGCGCGCTGATCAATGCCCAGCGGATGGGTGAGAATGTCATCCGGGAAGCAAACCAGAAGTCGGAAGAGATCCTGCATCGCGCAAATCTGCGCGGTGATGATATTATCCGTGATGCCAACGAGCTGCTGCAAAAAGCCAGTGACCGCGCGGATGAGATCATCAACGAGGCAAACGAGAAAAAGCTTGCCCAGGAGCGCGAGTATGACCGCGTCCGGCTGGAAGTGACCCGCTTCAAGTCCGATGTGCTGAATCTGTACCGCAGCCATGTTGAGTCTCTGAGCCGCCTGCCTGAGTTCCAGAAGGAGGAACCCGCTGAGGATGCTCCTGCCGAGGATGAGGCTGCAGCCGCCGATACCACTGCCGCCGCTGTGACCGAGGAGATCGCCGAGGCACAGCCCGCTGCAGCGGATGTGGATGCTGAGGATGAGGCTCCTGCGGATGAAAAGACCAGCGAGGAGTTCTGGGCACAGGACGAGAGCCAGCTCAAGCTCGACCCGCCCCCGGCCCCTGCCGCCGAGGATGAGGCTGCAGCGCCGGACTACGCCGCTTTTAAGGGCGTGAAGTTCAGCGAGTGATCCCAAAAGCGTTTTAGTAAATTAGAGGAGTGTGTAACCATTGGCTAAGAATAAGTCTCAGTACGACAGTACCCTGAATCTGCCCAAGACTCTGTTTGAGATGCGTGCCGGTCTGCCCAAGAAGGAGCCCGCCATGCTGGAGGATTGGGAGAAGAACGACCTGTACAACAACCTGATCAAGCACAACGACGGCAAGCCCAAGTTTGTCCTGCACGACGGCCCTCCGTATGCAAACGGCAACATCCACATGGGCACCGCCCTGAACAAGATCATCAAGGATATCATCATCCGCGACAAGAACATGGAGGGCTTCCAGGCTCCCTATGTGCCCGGCTTTGATACCCACGGCCTGCCCATTGAGCTGAAGGCTCTGTCCTCTCTGGGCGAGAAAAAGAAGGACATCTCCAAGCTGGAGCTGCGCCAGATCTGCGAAAAGTTTGCCACCGAGCATATCGACATTATGAGCGACCAGTTCAAGCGTCTGGGCGTTATCGGTGACTTTGAGCACCCCTACCTGACCCTGAAGCCTGAGTTCGAGGCCCGCCAGATCGAGATCTTCGGCGAGATGGCCAAGAAGGGCTACATCTACAAGGGCCTGAAGCCCGTGTACTGGTGCCCCGACTGCCGCACCGCTCTGGCTGAGGCAGAAATCGAGTACGGCGAGGACGACTGCGATTCCATCTTCGTCCGCTTCCACGTTTCTCAGGATCCCAACGGTGTGCTGGCAAAGCACGGCATCCCGATGGATAAGACCTACTTCGTGATCTGGACCACCACCACCTGGACCCTGCCCGCCAACGAGGCCATTTGCCTGAACGGTGCCTTTGAGTATTCCTTTGTCAAGATCGGCGAGGAGTACCATATCATGGCCACCGAGCTGGTCAAGAGCGTGATGGATGCCTGCCATATTGAGAACTACGAGATCGTGGGCGAGCCTGTCTCCGGCGCTGAGTTCGAGCTGATGCGCTATCATCACGTCTACCTGCCCAAGGAGGGTACTGTCATCCTGGGTGACCATGTCACGCTGGAAAGCGGTTCCGGCTGCGTCCACACCGCAGGCGGCCACGGCGTGGATGACTTCAATGTTTCTCAGAAGTACAACGTGCCCATCACTGTTCCTGTGGACGACGGCGGCTGCCTGACGGAGCTGGCCGGTAAGTACGCAGGTCAGCGTGTCTGGGCTGCCAACAAGACCATTTTGGCCGACCTGACCGAAGCCGGTGCCATCATGGGTCAGGTGCACATCAAGCATCAGTACCCCCACTGCTGGCGCTGCCACAACCCCATCATCTTCCGTGCTACCGAGCAGTGGTTCTGCTCTGTTGCTAAGTTCCGTGACGATGTCTACAAGGCCATCGACACCGTGAAGTGGATGCCTGACTGGGGCCACGACCGCATGAAGGGCATGGTCCGTGACCGCAACGACTGGTGCATCAGCCGTCAGCGTACCTGGGGCGTGCCCATCCCGGCTTTCTACTGCAAGAAGTGCGGCGCTTACCACATCACTGATGCCACCATCAAGGCTGTCAGCGAGCTGTTCCGCAAGGAAGGCTCCGATGCCTGGTACAAGTATGAGGCAGAGCAAATCATCCCCGCAGGTGAAGTCTGCGAGAAGTGCGGCGCTTCCGAGTGGACCAAGGATACCGATATCATGGATGTCTGGTTCGATTCCGGTTCCACCCATGCTGCCGTTCTGGAGGAGCGTCCGGAGCTGAGCTTCCCGGCTGACATGTATATGGAGGGCGGCGACCAGTTCCGCGGCTGGTTCCAGTCCAGCCTGCTGACCAGCGTGGCTGCCAAGGGCTGCGCACCTTACAAGTCTGTTCTGTGCCACGGCTGGGTCGTGGACGAGCAGGGCAAGCAGATGCACAAGAGCGCCGGCAACGGCGTGGAGCCCAGCGAGATCATCAAGGACTATGGCGCGGATATCATCCGCCTGTGGGTCGCTTCTTCCGACTACACTGTGGATGTGCGCGCCGGTAAGAATATCTTCAAGCAGCTGAGCGAGGCATACCGCAAGATCCGCAACACCGCCCGCTTCATTCTGGGCAATCTGGATGGCTTTGATCCCAACACCGATTGTGTGGCAGATGACCAGCTGCAGGAGATCGACCGCTGGGCACTGGCCGCTCTGGATGACCTGATCGTGAATGCCAAGGCTGGTTACGATGTGTATGACTTCAACAAGGTCTATCACGCTGTCTACAACTTCTGCGTTGTTGCCATGTCCAACTTCTACCTGGATGTGACCAAGGACCGCCTGTACTGCACCAACGGTGTGGGCCGCAAGGCTGCCCAGACCACCATGTACAAGATTCTGGTCGCTCTGGACAAGATCATTGCCCCCATCCTCTGCTTCACCAGCCAGGAGATCTGGGACTTCCTGCCCAAGACCGAAGGCATGAACAAGTACGTTGTGTTCGAGGCAATGCCCAAGGCAGGCCAGTACGCTGCAGACGATGCCTTCAAGGCCAAGTGGGCACAGCTCATTGCTGTCCGTGACGAGGTCAAGAAGGTGCTGGAGCAGGCCCGTGCAGAAAAGACCATCGGTGCTTCTCTGGAAGCTTCCGTTACCCTGTACTGCAATGATGCCGTCTATGACCTGCTGAACAGCATTCCCATGGATGAGCTGGCTGACCTGATGATCGTCTCTCATGTGGAGCTGGTCAAGGGCGAGGGTGGTTCCGCCTCCGCTGTTGAGGGTCTGGGCGTTGCTGCTGCACATGCCACCGGCGAAAAGTGCGAGCGCTGCTGGAAGTATTCCGCAGACATCGGCACCCACGCCGCACATCCCACCCTCTGCGCACGCTGCGCAAGCGTGGTGGAAGCATAAGCCTTCCTGAATTAAACGCTGCGGCGCTCCTTTCGAGCAGGGAGCGCCGCTTTTTGGTATCAGAACACAGGCGGCAGCATGCCGCCGTTGGGAGTATTTTTATGGCATTTGTGATCTTCAATCTGCCTGTGCGTTGCGGCGCTGGTCGGCCTCGATCAGGCCATCAAGTTCTGGCTGTCAGCGCTTTGCAGCCGGTGGGCGCAATGCCGCTGATCCCCCATGTGGTGGAGCTGCGGTTCGTGCTCAATCAGGGCATGGCATTCAGCCTGCTCAGCGGCAAGCAGCTGTTTTTGATCGTTGCAACCAGCGCAGCGCTGCTGTTGGTTGCTTATTGGCTGTTCTTCCGCAGCCGGAACAACCGGCTGCAGCAGGCCGCACTCATCCTGGTGCTGGGCGGCGGCATCGGCAACTTGATCGATCGTGTGCTGAACGGCGAGGTGGTGGATTACATCAACCTGCTGTTCATGCGGTTCGCAGTGTTCAATTTTGCAGATATCTGTGTCTGCGTTGGTGTGGCACTCTGGGTGCTGGTCATTTTCCTGGAGGAGCTGCACGAGGATACGAAAAAGGGCCCGAAGGAGCAGTAAGCCATGGAGCAGCGTGAATATATCGTGGAAGCCGAGGGCGCAGGCCAGCGCATCGACCGCTTTCTGAGCGGCGAGGACACCGGCCTTTCCCGCAGTGCCCTGCAGGGCCTAGTGGCTGAGGGCCATGTGCTCTGCAACGGCAGGGCTCCGGCCAAGAGCCTGAAGCTCAAGGCAGGGGATATCATCCTGCTGGAGATCCCCGACGCAAAGCCCATCGAGGCTGTACCGCAGGAGATCCCGCTGGACATCGTCTATGAGGATGCGCACCTTCTGGTGGTCAACAAGCCCAAAGGGATGGTCGTCCACCCGGCTCCCGGCAATCCGGACGGCACTCTGGTCAACGCCCTGCTCTGGCACTGCAAGGGCAGCCTTTCCGGCATTGGCGGCGAGATCCGGCCCGGCATCGTCCACCGCATCGATAAGGACACCAGCGGCCTGCTGGTGGTGGCAAAGGATGATGCAACCCATATCGGCCTTTCCCAGCAGATGGCGGTGCACAGCGTGGAGCGGGCCTACAATACCATCGTCTATGGCGGCTTTGCCCAGGATGAGGGCTTTGTGGAGAGCAACCTGGGCCGCAGCAAGACCGACCGCAAGAAGATGGCGGTCTATCCGGCCAGTGAGCCTCACACAAAGTATGCCTATACCGGCTACAAAGTGCTGGAACGGCTGGGCGAGTTCACGATGCTGGAGTGCCGCCTGAAAACGGGCCGCACCCACCAGATCCGCGTTCACATGGCTTCCATCCACCACCCGGTGGCGGGCGACCCGGTGTATGGCCCCCACAACTGCATCACCAGCCTGCATGGGCAGTGCCTGCATGCAAAAACGCTGGGGTTTGTTCATCCCATCACGGGGGAACACCTGCGGTTCGATTCTGAGCTGCCGGATTACTTCATCCGCTTCTTGACCACGCTCCGTCAGCGCACAGGAGGAAATACCCTATGAAAGAGACGACCATTGACCAGACCCTAGTCCTCTGTGATCTGGACAGCCTGCTGCTGGATGCCGCAGGCAATCTGCCCCAGCTCCAGCGGGACGTGCTGCAGCTTTTTGCCAGCAGGGGCGGCAGGCTGACCGTTTTCTCTCAGCGCTCACCCCGGGCGGTCCGCTCTCTGTTGGGCGGGGTGCGGCTCAGTGCGCCCGCGCTGGTCTGCGGCGGCACACTGGCCTACAACTTTTCGGAGGGCTCCGGCACCGCGCTGTGCAGTTTTGAGGGGATGGAGGAGTCTGTCCTGAAGATGCTGCCCTCCCTGTCCGGCGTGGGCATTGCCCTGCAGATGCGCGATGGCTCCACCCGCGCTGTGCGGATGAGCGAGGGGCTGGTGTTCCACCTCAAGCAGGAGTGGACTCCCTTTGTGCTGAGCAACGCCGCCGATGTCAAGGGCGAGGACGTTCTGCGCATCCTGTTTTATCAGGACAAAAAGCAGATGCCCCTTCTGCCCACACTGCAAAAGGCACTGGGGGACGCGGCAGCCTTCCTGCATGCGGAGCGCCTTGCACCGGATACGCTGGTGCTTACCCCGGGCCTTGTCTCAGGCAGTGCCATGCTCAACGCCGTCTGCCCTCCCTCCGGCTATGCCGCCGGGCAGCTGACGGTGCTGGCCGGCTGCACCCAGATGCTCGACCTTGTCCATCTGGCGGGGGAGAGCGTTGTGCCTGCGGATGCCGCG
>ERZ894220.896-NODE-896-length-15514-cov-11.5245_pt1 | contig 15514 bp, 11 predicted proteins | sample MGYA00380292_ERZ894220 | MGnify/ENA primary metagenome ERZ894220 (study PRJEB32331, sample SAMN06328446) | human gut metagenome | biome: human gut microbiome; feature: stool | host: Homo sapiens | collected 2014-12-05 ... | reverse complement strand
GGTTTATGAAATTATTTTCTCAAATTTTCTATGCCGATTCGGTATATCCAAGATGCTGGAAAAATTTTGTTTTTATCAATTTTTCCAACATCCGGGACAAGACAGGAAAAGAATTTCTCTTTATCTCATGGCAATATCATGGTAATCTATCTGTATCTTTAAAAACGAGGAAGATACTATGCATACAAAACTTACCATACCAGAAAGACTGAAAGATTTGAGAGTCTCAGAAAAAAAAATGTCGTTGCAGGAGTTATCCGATGCCACCGGTATCCCCAGCTCCACGCTTGGCAATTATGAAAAAGACGAAAATATAGATATGTCACTCGGCAATCTTATAACGCTTGCAGATTTTTACAACATAAGCACAGATTACCTTCTTTGTCGGACAGAATTACGGAAACATAAAAATCAGTCAGTATCTGATCTGCACCTGAATGACGATGCAGTCCAAATATTGACTGACAAAAAATATAATCCAAGATTATTATCTGAATTGCTCACACATGAAAATTTCAAAAAATTCATGACTGACCTGGAAATCTATATTGATGGATTTAACGATAAGGGAATTCAGATAGCAAATGCTTTTCTTGATGTGATGCGATGCAAATTAACAGAGCTTGGTGCCGATTCCACCGATACATTTGCAAATGTATTTGATAATTCACACATTGAGTCAGAGCAATATTATATGAATATTCTGTCAGCAGACCTAAAACCGATTGTCGCTGACCTACGAAATACTCATATGAAAGATAGCAATACCGCCAGCGACATTGACTATCAAAGTATGGTCAAAAATATGATTGATGACTTTACATCTCAAATACCTACTACCGCAGATGGCGATACAGAGTCATCAAATGATGCTTATATAAATGGTCTTTTGCTTCTTTTCTGCAAAAATCTGGAGATGAAAGTCACTCAGCTTTCTGTGGAAGAAAAGCAGACATTAAAAGAAATATTCTCCCGTTCTAAGCCTGCAAAGGAGCATCGGAAGTTGAGACGGAGGAATCCGAAATTGTAAATCATTCAGTTCAAAACAAGCCACAGTGGATTATATCCAATGTGGCTTGCTCCCTATGACTACTTCTTCGCAGAAATCTATCAGTTGTTGCAACATCCTCTCATGGTCACGCTGATAGTGCAGAATCATCTATTTTGAAATAACTACAACAGCAATTTCAGCTCTTTTGTCATAACTGAATTTTTCTTATTCGATAACGCCATCTGTGTCAAAGATGTGATCGAGCTCGTCTGTATTTATTGCATGAGATACTTTATCCCGAACAGCTGTTTTAGACATATCTAATCTCTTAAACTTGTGATTTCCAGCAGCATCTTTGCTCATACGAATAAGCTGAATTCTTCCCACACCCGGATTCTTTTTTGCGTAATCTGCGAATCCCTTCGCTTTTCCGAGATTATCCTTAAAGTCAGGATTATGTGGTTCAAGAATATCAACAACATACCCGAGGACACGATCTTTTCTTACTATAATGAAATCAGGATAAGTAGGCTTTATTTCACCATCAATTTCATAAGGAATACAAAGTGCCCATGAGCCTCTGGAAGGATTCCGAATCCAACAGACAAAGTCTTCTCGTTTTTCTTCCTCTTCAATGACTCCTGCTTCCCAAGTATTTAATTTCATAGTTGCTACACCGGTTATGTCGCTGACGAAAAGATGATTTCTATATTCTTTTCCCCCCACTTCATGTGGCACCTGAATAGTCTCAGGCAAACGGAAATTATGTTTGCTAACAGAATCACCATCTGAAACAATGCTGTCGTAATCTTTACGAATTTTTTCAGAGTCGATTGTAGCAATATATCTGCGATAATCATCATTCAATCCGTGAAAGCGAATCTCTGCATAAGAATGTAAACGGTTCATGCACTCTTCGTCAGCAACAAAAAGAATAACATCAACTTTAAATGCCGTTAGGTCAGACATATCCATATACTTGTTACCATATGCCATGCCGATGCCTTCTCGCCCGAGCTTTACATCAGCAATCCTAAATTGTCTCTCTATATCAGAATCTGTCGTTGTGAACAAGTCATGCACCGAATAATTGTCCACAGTCTCTCCAAAGGCATCAAAGATTTGAGTCGCCAGCTTAAACTGTTTAACCTGCTGAACAAGGTCATCATATTTTCCTTCTGTCTTAAGACCTTCCACATAATTGTGAATCATCTCAACGATTTCATCCTGAACTTCTCGAATTGCCTCACGATGTAATTTAGACATCGTAAGTAAATGTGCCATCCTATACAACGATTTCAGATAATCATTGATTCGAAGTGCTCTGATGTTATAAGAAAGAAGTCCTGCATCGTTTATAAATTTCATAACATCTTCACGATTAAACATATCTTCCGCTACAGAGGTATTTTGCTGATCCGTTTTGGAACTTTCCACAATGTTACTTCTGAGTGGTGATTCTATGTCAGAAGTCTGTGACATAGTCAATCCAGACTGAACAAGAGCTGTTGTATCAGTGGTCTGTTGCATCTGATTCTGTCTCGATGTATATGCTAGTTGTTCCTGCACTCCAGTAATTTGAGGATACGTCGTAGGAACGATATCACCAGTTGGCTTCGTTGTTACTATATCAGTCTGCCGCTCAGATATTGTCTGACCGGAAAATACATCAAACAACGTCATCTGTCCCGGAGTCTGCTGCACTTCTTTTTTCTTCTGTGGTCTAACAGTCAATGTTTCAAATTTCTTTCCAGATAAGGATTCACCATAAATATCGGTCGGAATATCTCCACCTTCCGTACTCTGCAAGGCTTCTACAACATCCCTAACTGTATCTTCATTGAAGTACGGCAAATAGAGATGCACATCGTTCAAAACATCGTCCACCTGAATATGCATCTGCATTGGTGTTCTGACCATTCGCCCGAGAAGCTGTGCAATATATGTAGCATCGTTTGCATGTTTAAAGGACATCATTGTTTCTGCTCGCGGACAATCCCAGCCAGTTGAAAGATTTTCTTTAAAGAACACTACGCGAATGTTTCTATCTTCAGCAATATTGGAAGGCTCCTCATAACGCACATCAAGCCCATTGACGTTCAGTGTTGCTGCTGTGCTACCAAAGGTATGAACAACTTGACCGCTTTCTAGCTTGAATCCTGTCCGTTCCTCTATCTTTGCAATACAGTCATCTAGATTTGTGTCAGTTAGAGCATCTCCCGTTCCATTCAAAACCTGAATGATTAAAATTGGATTTACATAGGCATAGTGTTGCTCAAAGCAATACTGCGTCCAATGTTCCCACTTTTCCTTCCAATCATCTGCAGCTGCTTGCAGAATAGCCATATCATTATTGACCGCCCCTTCTTCCGGATAAGTGATAACAATCCTGTCCTTTAAAAGTCCAGAAGCACGCACTTCATCCGTTGTCACTATTGATTTATGAATTGTAGAGGACGTGCCCTCGACCAATGCATTGAATCTCTGCGTGGTAGCAGACATACCGATAACTACCGGCATTGGAGGAATTCCATCATCTTCACTCCCCTTAATAAATTTCTGCATTATAGTTGTTGCTCTGCTGGCTTCGCGTCCTTGCATACCACGGTGTGCTTCGTCAATGATAAAATACAGTCGGTCGCTTTTCTCCCAAACGGTATTTGCAAGAGTCTGCCAAATCGTATAAGTACGCCCATCGCCATTTTTCGTGAGTTTAGAAGTAACCGATAATTTCTGTGTATTCAGAAAATAAACATGACCATCCTCAAATACCTCTTTATCAAAGGATTCCTCAGAAATCGTAACGCACTGCGACAACTTAATCTTATCAGCCTTGGAGTCGATCTTCTGCTTCGACTGCTCGTTCAGCTGAGGCGAATCCGAAAGCCAGACTATAATTGCATTCGGTTGCTCCATATACTGTTCATCGCCGAAAAGAACAGCCTCAATCAGCGCAGACATGATGATGGTCTTTCCAGCTCCGGTTGGTGCAGTGAAAGAAACCACCTGTGGTGCATGTGTTCTGTGATAGCTACCCATTGCCTCCGCAGTCTTCATGCGGATATCAGCAAGAGCTCTCTTCTGAAAAGGGAATAATTCTATTCTCATGTTTACCTCCCCGTATTGATTCTGAAATTATCCAGATAATCTCTATAAAGCTGATAGCAGTCTTTGTCATCGTAAGAACGAATCATCGACCGATATGCCGTTTCTGAATCCGTTACAATGAAAATTGTCTGGATCTCTGGATTACGTCTTAATTCCGCATCAAATTCAGAATAGTATATCTCATCCATCAAAACAGCCATCTTATTCTGCGGCAAGATCAGCATATTCGAGAGATCATCATTTTCAAGAGCCGGGCACCTACCAATGGCTCCTCCCTTCATCCAGAGCACCGGAAGCAGTTCTCGGAACTGTCTGCCAAGGGCAACAGAGGTTTTATCTAGAAAACCTAATTTAAAGTATTCGCAGTTTGCCTTGAATCCGTCCTTCATTGGCATCACTACTGGCGACTGTATTAATATAGGTTCGAACATACCCTTGATTCTTGCCTTGAGGCTCTTAAAAATTCTATTATTAGATGTAATAATGTAAAAGTCTGTTATATGATCCATTCCATCTAGGGCTTTTAACCATTCATCACCGGCAGTGTCGTCTAATAATATTGTTACTGTATGCTTTGTCTCATCTGAAACTATGTATTTTGCCTCTTGTGATACAAGTGTCTGAGGTAATTTTTTGTTCGATAATATTGAAACAAGTCTTTTCTTTTCGCCTATTTTCAAAGAAGAAGCATCACTCACAAATCCTATCTGAATAATATTTCTATCTTTTTTTTCAATACTCGTCTTATAGGTTGTATATTCGCCCTCTAAATAATTGCCATTAACATCATGACCTTTGATGCTACATTCTATCCGTGGCCAAGTAACATATTTGGCAATTCCAAGTTTTTCCCATTCTGGATCTCCCGGTTTAAAACCCTGCACAGTCAGTGTATCACTTTCGTCTTTTCTCAATTCATTATTTGTCACGCAAATGCACCTACGACATCCGCCGTCCTCTGCATTGAGAAGATTTACTGCATGAAGTGTTGTCCCTGAACCAGCAAAGAAATCGATAATAAGTGCATTCGGCTTATTAGCAACAAAAAATCTAATCGTATCATGAACAGCATATAATGATTTAGGAAAAGTAAACCTACTTGATCCGAAGAATTCTTTAAGTAAATTTGTGCCTCCTTGCTCAGCATTATGCGACTTTATACGCCATTGAGTACCGGGTATAAATTTAGGGATATATGCATCGTCATCTGTTATAACTGAGCCGTCTTGTCTATGACCTATAATTGTGAATGCGCCTTTAGCGATTTTTTCTCTTTCTCCCTTCGCCAAATAGGTGATTGCTGTATTTTCACCTCTCCAGTTACCTAATTTTGCATATCCAATATCTATAGAAGCTTTCAAATTTTCACTGCTTATCTGCCAATTACCCTCTGTACCATCAGCGCGTATAGGCCAAACAGCAACACAACCGTCTGGCGCTACTATCTCGGACGTGTTTGTGCCATAATATGACTCTCCTACAGAGTGAAAGACCGGACCTGCATCCGTATTATTGATAAACACTGGATAAAATTGGTTTGGACTATCTGCTCTTGCCGTATGTGAGCCTGAACGCAATAGCTCCTTCCATCTCAAACGAGAAGCTCTTTTATCTTCAGATATTTTCCATTCATTAGTTAATGGCAATGGTTCCGGACTCGATACTCCAAACTGTACAAAAAACAAGTACTCATCAGTTCTACCAAATTGTTGATGCCTTGCAGCTCCTTTAGGATTGATTACACTACTTACCATTTGGATAGTTGCTTCAGGGAACAATTCTTCCAATAAACATCCAAGATGTAGATACTCCTTCTCATCAATAGTAACAATAAGAACCGAATCATTCGGATTCAGTAGTTTTTTTGCAATCCTTAGTCTCTTCTCCATCATTGAAAGCCACTTACTGTGACGATATGCGTCAGAACTGTCCACATAGTCATTATTATATTTCCAGTCTTTTGCCCCAGTATTGTACGGTGGGTCAATGTATATGCAATCCACCTTTTCTGCGTAAAGATATTCTAGAAGTTGAAGTGCGTGATAATTGTCTGCCTCAATCAGTGTATGCCAAAGGTCACTGTCTGGAGCATTCTCAACAGTGTCTATCGGCTTTAATGTCGGATAAATTGCCTCTCCAAACTCGGCTACTGTAACCAGCTCATCCAGCCTGAAGGTTTTCTGCTCATGTGTTTCCCTACGATCACACTGAACCTCATCTTCGTCGATATTCATGACCATATAAATGTCGCTGACATACCCGGTCTTCAGAGCAACTTTAGAGCCAACACGAATCGGCACATCATAAAGCGGCGTGCATTCTGGCAGATGTTCTTCAAACACCAATCCGAACTTCTTTTGCTTCAGTAATTTATTTGTTTCCTGCAAGATTCTTTCCTTGAGTGCCGGATCGTCAATCTGTTGGATCAGGTCTTGTAATAAAGCCATAACACCACCTCATTCTTCCGTTATTGTTTTTACCTTAATATGATAATCAATGCCATGTTCCTGACAGAAGGAAATCACATCTGCCGCACACTCATTGTAAAAATGCTTATGCCTTTCGTAGGCGTTTGCTACCTTACTATAGTTCGTTCTCCCGAAAATGATCCGATCTGTAAAAGATACCGCCTCAAGTAGTTCGTGCAGATTCTGCTCAACCATGTTCGGTGTCGGATACGGCTCCATACTTACCCACGTCTTACAACCGGCATCGTGAAGTGCACCCAATGCTGCCAGTCGTTCTGCACAGGAAACGGCTCCCGGTTCCATCTGTTCCCGATAAGCTTCATCCAGAGTGATCAGTGTAATCCCATATTCGTTTTCCGGAGAAAGCTCCGCCAATTCTATAGGTAACAGTCCCTTTGTTAGAGTAGTACATTTGATACCAGCCTCGTTCAGCTTTCGGATAGCCGCAATGCTCATCTTGGCCACCTCTGGGTATCCTTCCATGAACGGATCTGTGGTAAAGCAAAGCTGCACAGACTGAATCTTATCTCTGAGCCTCGGTATCTCTTTATCCAGCAGTTCAAGCGTGTTTGATACAAGCACCGGCTCAAGCCAGCTCTCGTAATCCTTAATTTGCCCGAATCGCTTCTTCATCAGGAATGCGTAACATGGATATTTACACCCATGTGCGCAGCCCTGCACGTGATTCATTGTGTAGTCACCATACTCTACTCCTGTTTGATAAAGCATGGATTTTCGTTTTATCGTCTTCAAGTTGTTTCCGTCCTTCGCCTATTTATTCTTTAATATATGATTTGCTATCTTCAAAGCAAGTTTTTGTGCTGCTTCACTCTCGTTCGAAATAGCAAAGCAGAATAGGAACATCGGCGATCTTCTACTGTTCCTGAAAATACGTGCATATTTAGATACACATGGAAAGATTGTCTCTAGCCTGGAAAGGATATAATCCCTTATGTGATCCGGATTTGCATCCTTAATCATCCTTTCACCATCGCTTTGTCCCGTTTCTGGGAACAAATCAAAAAGTGACATCTGGGGATCTTTCTTGTAAAATTCTTCCCGCCATCCAGAATCTCCAAGCAAGCGGTCTATGCATTCTTCCCACTTATCGTACTTTCCGTTTTTCGGCAGCATCCGCTCAAGTGCAGAAAACGGAAATAGGTACCATACATCTATCGATTTCGTCTGCGCTACATTTTCAAGCGTAGTCCAATTTACCTGCGTCGCATATGGATCTAAGAACAGCAAGCCTCTGTTATATCTCCAGTCTACACTGCTAATAATCTCCGCAAGCTTATCATTCGCATCGCCACAGTAAATCGTAACAATTCGCCTCATCTGCGGGAACTCGGTATTTATCATATTCTGAAGTTCTCCCGCCTTCTGAGAGTCCGCTTCTATAAAATAATAGTGATCGAACTTTTTTTCAGACGCCAGTGCACGCTTAGCGGAGCCCACAAGATACTGCCCACCGTCGCTGGTCTCGATCTCACCGGTTCCAGCAAAGGCGTCTATATAAATCTTCTTAAACTTCTGATTTTGCAGTGCAATTATGTATGCGTCCAAATAACTAGTGAAGATATTCAGCTTCTCTTCAGTCCAATTGCCACCAAATTTCTGCGATATTGCCATATATTCCAATCACCTCATATATCTGAAACTCTATCTCATGAAGAGAAAGAGATCACCGTTTCCTTTTTTCCTGTCTCAGAATTCACAATCTGCTCGATCTTCGCGTCAAAAAAATCCGTAAGATCACTCTTTATCTCATTACGGAATCCGTCTGAAGGAAAAATCGGGTGGTTATCTAAAAGTTCCCACATCTCATCAAGAGACACTTGTTTTCTACCTCTAAAACTGCGCTGCAGATATTTCGCGATATCGATAACATGTAAACAGCTTTCATCCTCTTCTTCAGTAATTTCTCCGAAAAAATCAAACGATAACTGCCTATTCTCAGTCGAATGCTTAGTAGAGGACTGTGCACCAAATACCTTCCAAGCACTCTTCTTGTAAAGCTTAAATCCTTCCTTATCGCTCGTACAATGAATCAAATTGTACACAAGTGAATTCTGCGTGTTATAGAAGGGAAATGCCGATACATAATATTTACGAGTTCCCTTTAGAGAATTTATGATTTCCTCCACTCTGGCCTCATATGCTACCTTGTCACTTCCATAAGGTACCAGTTTTTCAAAATCCTCCAGATATGTGTTCTCATACTTTGCCTTTGTTGTCCTTTTCTTGGCACTTGTAATCGCCCGCACCGGATCTGAAACCATATGATTAATCATAACCTCTCCCCAATTTCGGAAAAACGGCAAAAGTGATTTCCAATCAATAGTCGCATCATATGGATCATAAAGCAGAAAATAATGAAAATTCCCTGTTCCATACAACTGTGGGCCGATAGTCAAAAGTAACTCGTGTGCATCGCTACAAGATGTGACAATCTTAAAATTACGTTCATCTTGTGGAAGATGCTTTTTCAATTCATCTACCCGTGCTTTATCTTTGTCATTCAAATAAATATGTATATTATTATCCGTATAGGTTCTAGCCACTTCCCAGAGCACTTCTGAAACACGAACTGCCGTCCCCTTCACTACTTGTCCAGCATCATCAATATACACCCCACTATTACACATACAATCAATAAAAATCAGACCATCGCAAGAATCAGTCAACAGTAATTTTTTTGCCCATGATTTTATATATTCCTCAATCAATTCAAATTTTTTAATCGTATGAGGACTTGCCTTACTAATCACGCTCTTTTTCTTGCTAGACATCGTATCACTCCTCAGCCAATTTCATTTTCTTCTGTAGGAATTAGTTCCACTATATCTCCTATATCACAATTCAAAGTTTTGCATACTTTCATTAATACTTCCATACTTACCCTTTCTCCCTTAGAAAGTTTGGTTACCGAAGCCCAACTGATTCCAGCAGATGCTTGTAAATCTTTCTTCTTCATGTCTTTGTCAATCAATATTTTCCATAATTTTTTATAGCTAACTTCCACGATAATCACCTCGCGATTTTCAAAAACGTGATCCATATTATAGTATATCATTCAACGAGATTTATTCAACGATTTTCTTTACAAATGCAAGAATCATCTCTGCAATTAGCATATTTTTCCATATATATTAAATAAATTTAATGTTATTGATAAATATATACTAAATATATCGTCTTATTAGATAAGATAGATATTATTCATATAAGTCTTAATATTCAGTTTTATTACCTTGTCCTTTTGACACTCCAAGACAATCAAAAAAGACATCCTTTGACCCGTAATAATTACGGTTCAGGAATGTCCTTTTTTCGCTACTTAGCAGTAAGATAGACTCACGATGCTGCTTATCCACAATCTATATGATTCCAAAATGTCTAAATGCCTGCATAATTGCATCTTCCTTCTCCGGTGTACACTGTGGCTGTCTCGCATTCTCTGATTTTGCCAAATTGAAGTTCTCACCAACATCCAAACCACATTTCTTCTTAATCTGTGCAATATACAATGAAGAAACCTTCAGTCCTGTCTGCTCCAGTACATAAGTCTTTATCTGCTCATAAGTTGCTTTTCCCCTAAATCCATATCCTCCAGGGAGAAGTCAACCTTCACTTTTCTGCTGTCGACCATTCCCTTGGAAAGTAAGACAACAGTCTCCACATGTGTCGATAGGGTAATTGAGATGCACTTTCCAGAGTTTTCACTGTACTCTGGGAGTGAAAAGTGTTGCACTCCTCTCTGATGAGGCTGCAAAAAATTGACATGATGCACTCTCTCCTGCCCCCGCATAGAAAAAGATTGCATTGTATTTTAGATGTAAGCCAGATTAGCTTACGATTGACTCTGCTCTTTCTCTATGGTCCACTACTCATCCCTTGATGATAACTTCTAAGATATTGTACCATAAATTGTTTATTGGGGAAATTACTTCCCGATAAAAATGGGCAGAAGAAAACCTCCAAATCTGTTGTGGACTTGGAGGCATTATTCCAACCATTTACTATCTTAAACAATAATTTGTCTCTTTATATTTTGTCTCAATAAAAACATCTAACAAAGCTTTTTGCTCTGTAGATAATTCAGCATGATCTCTAATCCATAAATGAATTGCTTTTCCTATTGCATAAGATAATTTTTCCTGTTGCGATGCACTTATATTATTTCTAGAAACATTCGGGATAAATTCTCGATTAAAAATATTAATAACGGCTCCCTTTAATATTACTCCATCAACAAGATATGGTATCTTAATCCTTAATCCTGATAGTAAAACATTCTTAACATAGCATGTATCAGTATTTTCCCAACTAAATCTTCCTTTAAATGTATTTTCCTCATTATAAGGCAAAACAGCATTTGATTCTCCTGTGACAACCCCTTTTTTATAATTTCTGGCTTTACTGGTGTTAAAGAGCCATGATGAAACTGATTTCTAAATCCGCCTAATGTATATCCACCAATAATGCTCTCACTTGACTCTTCTATTATAAAATCGTAATCTTCAAACTCATCTTCATCTCCCCATATATTTATAGCTTCATAATTTCCTATCTTATCAAGTGCTTCTTGGTAATCTTCTAAAACATCATAGGCTTTAAGGAATTCACTTTCTTCATCTTCTGTAATAATCGGAATTTTCAAGAATGTAATTTTCCCATCTTTAACAAAGTTTTTAATGGATATATTTTCTTCATCCACCGAATACTCCTCTTCATTATAGCAATAACTCTCGTACCCATTTATGTCACTTAAATATTTTGCAAAATTTATTTGTTTATAGCTACAATCAATGAATGCCTCTATACCACTTAAGTATTCTGAAAGACATATGTTTTCTGCAATTATTGTTTCAATCCTCTTAATATTACATTCCAATGGCATTGATACACCTTTTTCCATTGTTGATATTTTAATCGGTATTCCACAATCCAAAAAATTATTTTCTATAAAAGATACCAATCTTTCTATATTATTATTGAACACACTTAAACATTGGTCATAATCTAAAATTATTTCTGTTCCCTGCTGTCTTACAGTATCTTCATAAGTAAGGCATATGTACTCACTGTTTCTTTCAAATGAAATTCGATTCATTTTCTGTTCATTATAATAAACTGTATTAACCTCCACTTTATCGGATAGCATAAAACATGCCAAAAAACCTATTCCATAATGCCCTATTGGCGAATATTCTCTATCTTGTAGCCTATAATCATCTGACGCATAATAAGATACACCAACATTCAGAAAATACTTTTTCAAAATATCTATAGACATACCACTACCATTGTCCATAACCATAACTTTTTTTCGATCTTTGTCCAAAATCACTGAAATATATGGCTGATAATTTTGATATCTAAATTTTTCCATTTTAGTGGCCGATTCTTCCATAGTCTTACATGCATCAATTGAATTTTGTATTAATTCTCTTAACCCATATTTTCTATCACCATAAATATGCTCTCCCATCAATAAATTGGTCACTGCATTATAATCCAAAGAAAGTCTTAAATCAGAAAAACTAAAACCCTTCGATTGAATTTGGTTTACTACATTTGTTTTTAATGGTAATAGATATTTCTCGTCTACAAAACTTTCACATAAATCTACAGCATTTTTTAATTCTCCATTAATAGCATCAAAGTATTTTAAAAGTTTTCTATGAACAGATGGGTCCTGACTTGTACCCTGAAAGAAAATTTCTAATTCATTTGTTTTAGGGTTTCTTCTTATTTTATCATAGTTCTCTATCACAAAATGTTGTTTCCATTCTAAATCACTAAATTCCTTTGGGTTCAAATATTTATATAAATATAATGGTGCTCTTTGCTCATCAATATCCAAATAGTCAGATATTCTAAGTAGCACAGAGATATACTGTGCATTAAGATCAAAATGTCCCTTTTTTTCATCATTATGCAAGTTCTTTTTTATCCATTCAAAATCTTCATTATGCGACATGCATATTTGTGCAAGTTCAGATTTAAATGAAATATTTGTTGATTCTGGAATCAAAAATAACCTTTCATCCATCTTTGTCTCAATATAATCTCTCGCACGTTTACCATGTACCGGCCTTACGCACTCTTGCAAAGCGGTCATTTCATCCCCATATTTCTCAAGTACTTTACTATATTTTCTTTCACCCAATATCGCATGGTCTGCTTTGATTTCCTTAATTTCGTCCACATTTGCAATCATTCCAATATCATGCAACAATGCACTATATATAAGTAATGCTACTTCTAATTCACTTAATTTATTTATATCCACAACAAGTGCATACATATATTCCATCACATTTATAGAATGTCTTACAAAAACATTATTAATTTGCGGTAATATCGTATTAGCATATTCTATAGTTTCATCTAACTTACTTAAAAATTTACTATCTTTTTCCTTTAACCACATATATAAATGGCTTTCCTGTACTTTTTCTATCATCTTAATCACTCTCTATTAGTTATTACCTAATTCCAAATATCCATCTAATTTCAATATTCCTAATATAACAGGAGCCTCCAAGTTATTTAAACTCAAAGGCTCTCTTTTTCTTACATAACTTTATGCAAGTGCAGGTTCCTTCCCTGCAATAATCGCTTTCACTTCTTCTATATCCTTATCTGTGGCTGAGGCTATCTGCTCTGCTGTAAAACCATTCTTATACATTTTTATAATAAGTCCTGCTTCACCTTCCGCACGTCCAATCGCAATACCCTTTTCTTCAATTCCCTGACTCAAGTTACACATAACGCTCACATCCTTCCTGAAGTTCTCCTCAATAGGAATATCGTATTCATTTCCAATTATGTTTAGTTTTTCATCTATTGTAAGTTCCTGTGACAGCAACGCTCCTAACAGACGGTGCAGTTCATATGTCTCATCATGTTCCGGCAGATTCTTTGCCAGTCCAAGCATTATGATATTCAGCAGATCAAGATTTCCCTTCCATTGATAGGAACCGATCAAATCTTCTTTTGTGAGATGCACATGGCTCATGCTGCTCTCTTCCATGTTCATACATACCCAGATCGAATATACACGCTTAATGTCATCGTAGCTGGAATTCTCAAAATCACGTTCTTTTTGTGATGAGATCAGTCTGCTCACATAAAAGATTGCCCGGTTTAAGATTTCGTATCCCTTCGGCTCATCTTTCTGTGCTTCCACATTTATGATGATCTGTGACAATCCGTCTCTCATACGCACATAAAAAACGATATCAAATCTTACCAGACCTTCATTGATCTCTTCATTTTCTGTGTTGAAACCGACCAGTCTTTCACCATTTTTTTCGCTGGCTGCATTTGTGAGTCCAGGCTCTACCGGTACCGTACTGATATGTGGTGTTCCCTCGATGCAGTTGACCACATCCTTGGGATTCATGCCCTTAAACTCATCAACTGTTTTTACCAGTATATGTGCCAGTATGCTCTTCTGCCCTAACAGACGCTTTGCACTCGTATCATACTGTGCATCCTTGTCTGTTGCTTTCACTGCATTTTTTAATTCTGTATTCACTGGCCTTCCTCCTTTTTGTAACAGATATAGTCATCCCCAAAAAGGCATCTGACCACACCTATATTATAACTTACCCATTTCTTTTATACAATCAATTTTTACATTTGGAAAATGAACATAAGAAAAACTCCAAACCTGCCATAGACTCGGAGTCTTGATTCCATCCATTTTTACATTGTCTGCACCGGTGCATGCTGTTCCTGCCCCTCCTGCTCCAAAACATCCTGCTCTAAACTTTTTGCTGCTTCCTGCCCTTTTCCCATATACCGGATTTTAATGCTGCTGTAATCAACCCCTGCCGGTTCCAGCACCTTTTTCTCTAACATGTTTAACATCGCTTCGGTGTCAAATTTTCCCTCAAAATAAAGTTCCTCATCCACCTTTATCGGTACATCCATTTCTTCCGGTGAACTGCCAAGGATTGTCCTCCAGCGTCCGGCTACTTTTCCACACATTTCCATAAATCTTTCATGGATATCCGGCTGTTCATTACAGGTCTGCAAAATCCTTTGTGCCACCTTTCTCCATGTAGGTGTCTCTATCCATTCTCCCGGTGCGAACTGGACTGCCAGCGGTTTTTTCCCTTTCAGTTCTGCTGGGGACACTGTGATAAGGCAGCGTTCCCGGATCGTATCTTTCACATTTGTATGCAGCTCCCCACTCCGATACATCTGGAGCAGTGCATCACATTTCGTGTTCACAAGCTGTAACATTTCCTCCCTCAGTTCTTCTATCAGTTGCTCATAATTCATACGCTTTTCTCCTCCTGTCACACACTTACTTCATGTGCTTTTTTTATATCCACTTTCTTTTACTCATTTTCCGTTATATGCTTTCTGCTGTCCTTTCCTATTTTATGCCAACAATAAAACGCCCGGATCATCGGGCATTTTATTCTTACCATAAACTGGCAGGAACAACGTTTCCTATTTACTTACTGCCATTCCTGCCGCAGCCTTACTCATATCGAATCTCCTGTTCCATGACAATGCCTGACTGGAACTGTATCAGCAGCTTCTCGCTGGATTCCACTTTGATGGTCGAGATCAGCCGTCTGACAAGGTCATTGTCGAACTCCGGTATCTGGCAGGTGCTTGTGCTTAAGTAATGGTCAATATCTTGGATTCTCTGTTCATAGCTGTCAGCCATCCGTTTCTCGTTTCTGGCTGTTTTCTGTGCCTCTTTTAGGGCATTGATTTCCTCTGCTATGGTGCGGTAGCGTTCATCAAACTCCGGTGTGTAGGAGCCGGTCTTTGCATTCTCTGCGATCAGTGCCACCATCTCTTCCTGCTTTTCTTTTATCTTTTCTTCGTATTCCTCAGACTCTTTTGCGGTGCTGTAGTTCCCGATGACATGGATGATGTTCTGCCGGAAGTTTTCCATAAATTCCATATCATC
>ERZ894220.895-NODE-895-length-15555-cov-7.62716_pt1 | contig 15555 bp, 14 predicted proteins | sample MGYA00380292_ERZ894220 | MGnify/ENA primary metagenome ERZ894220 (study PRJEB32331, sample SAMN06328446) | human gut metagenome | biome: human gut microbiome; feature: stool | host: Homo sapiens | collected 2014-12-05 ... | reverse complement strand
CAGAAAAAACCCGCCCGGAAATCCCGGGCGGGCTTTTTCTGTTATGCGGGGCTTTACTCCTCGACATCCGACTCCGACGTCTCGCCGGCAGCCTCGAGCTCGGCCTCTGTGGGCTGGAACCGCAGCACACGGCCCTCGGAGTCATAGAAACCGCCGAGCAGGATGGTGAAAATATCGACCAGCCAGCCGATCCCGCAGGCCCCGGCCGTCAGCAGCCAGATGACGCCTGTGCCGGTTTTCCCGACATAGAACCGATGGACACCGAAGAAGCCGAGGAAGATGCACAGCAGCAGCGCCACCGTCTTGCTTTTCGGCGACGTCGGCCTCTGCGCTGCGGGGATGCTGATCGCGCCCTGCTGCGCGCCGGACTTCCCGCCGGAGCTCGTCGTATAAGACAAGCCCGTCCCGGGGATCCCGACGGTCGTGTGACTTTTCCCCGTCGTGCTGATCGTGTGCTTCAGGCCCTTCGGGCCGAAGCTGACGCTCGCGCTTTTCTTGTTAAGGTTTACCCGGACACCCGGGGCAATTTTGAAACTACGTCTGAACCGTGTACCCATGCCGTTACCTCCTGTTTGCGTTTTTTAGCGTTTAGTCATCTTTGGCATAATATTACCATGACAAAACTGGTAAAGTCAATATTGCATAGTCATCTTTAGGATAAAAGGAGGCGAGGGCGTCGAAAATCTACAAACCAGACGGCAGGTGCAACATCTCCGGGGAGCGAGTCAAAGAGGAACGGCTGCGGGCTGGTCTATCACAGGAACAGCTCGCCTACAAGCTCCAGATCATCGGACTGGACGTCACGCAGAAGGTCATCAGCCGCATCGAGAACGGCAGCAGAGTCGTCGCTGACTACGAGCTGGACTATCTGGCGACCGCCCTCGGCACCACGATCAACCACCTGCTCGGGAAAGAATGAGAAAACCGCACGGCAGCGACGCCGTGCGGCTTTTTTATGTGAAAAAACGCGGGAAAATGTTGAAAATCTGCCGAATTATGCTTGACATTATAGAGCAAATGCTCTATAATATAATCACAGGCAAGGGATAGCCGAGTACAGAAAGAAAGGAGAACAAAACCGCGGAAAGGAGGCAAAGCCGTGGATGCTGAGCAGATGAAAAAACTGCTCGAGCTGCTGGAACAGGCTCTAAAGTGTGAACAGGTTGCCACCATCACGATCACAATAAAGCCGAACCAAAAGCCCAAGCAGTAAGGTCGAAGGACGGCGGGAAAAATCCCGCCCGCCGTTCCTCTTTATTATAACCACGAAACCACGGCGAAGTCAAGCGGGAGGAACAACATGGACATCTCGATCAAAGTGACCTATAAAAACGAGGGGCTGCAAAAGCTCCGCAAGGCGGCCGGCCTGTCTCAGTCTCAGCTCGCCGCACTGGCCGGGATCAAGGTGCAGGTGCTCCAGCAGTACGAGCGCGGCGCCCGGGACATCAACGGCGCGAAGCTGCCGACGCTGCTGAAGATCTGCAACGCGCTGGAGTGCAGGCTGGCTGACATCATCACAGACGAGGAGACGCTCGAGCTCCTGAAAAAGTACGAGGAACACTGACACACAGAAGGGGCGGCCGGCGGGCCGCCCTTTTTCTTTTATCACGGAGGGGAACACAATGGGACAGCACTGGAGCCATCTGACACCGACCAAGCGGATCCAGCTCGACGCATTCATCCGCGCAGGAATGAAGCCGACCGACATCGCCAAAGAGCTCGGCGTACATCATACGACCATCTACCGGGAGCTGAAGCGATGCACCTATGAGCACCTGAACAGCGACTACACCACCGAGACCAGATACAACCCGGACGGAGCACAGGCCCGCTATGAGGCCAACCTCCGCGCAAAGGGCCCGGATCTGAAAATCGGCAACGATCACGAGCTGGCCGACTACCTGATCGTCAAGATCCGCGACGAGAAGTACAGCCCGGAGGCTGCGATCGGTGAGGCCGAGGTGAAGGGCTGGCCCTTCAAGACGCACATCTGCGCGAGCACCGCCTACAACTACATCCGCGGCGAGATCTTTGGCGACGAGCTGACCGTCTCCATGCTGCCGCAGCACGGCAAGCGCCACCAGCCAGAGCGCCCGGCCGGATCCATGCCCCGCAAGCCTGCCGGCCGGAGCATCGAGGATCGCCCCGAGCACATCAACGACCGCAGCACCTTCGGACACTGGGAGATGGACAGCGTCGAGAGCTGCCAAGGCGTCAGCAACACCTACATCGTGATGACCGAGCGGAAAACGCGCTGGGAGCTCATTATACCGTCGCCGGACAAGACGGCCGCCAGCGTCGTCGCTGCGATCGACGGGCTCGAGGCCAAGTACGGCGACCTGTTCCCGAAGGTGTTCAGATCAATCACCTGCGACAACGGCTGCGAGTTTGCCGACGCTGCCGGGATCGAACGAAGTGCCAGCGGCAAAGGCGCCCGCACCGAGGTCTACTACTGCCACCCCTACCGGCCGAGTGAGCGCGGATCCAACGAAAACCAAAACGGCCTAATCCGGCGGCACGTTCCGAAGGGCACCGACCTCAGCACAATCTCAGACGAGGAAACCAAGCGGATCGAGGCGTGGCTCAACAACTACCCGCGGAAAATGTTCGGTTATCTGTGCTCCGAGCAGCTTTTCCGCGAGGAAATGGCCCTCATTCTGGCCTCGCAAAATTATTTTTGCTTTTTTGTGCATTTACTCTTGACAAACGGCCAAAAACCTTTCCTCATAGACAAGGCAGGCCAGCGGCAGCGCCTGAGAAGTCACGGCACCCAGATGCGGCGCACCTCCTGCACCTTGCCGCCCTGCACCACCAACGTGGTATTATACACCGTCCAATTGTCCGGGTCCGCATTGATGGCAGCTGCCACGGCCGAAGCGCCGGTGGTCTCCACCGCTTCGGCCTGCGGGTCAGCAGAGCTGTCCTTCAGCACCACGTTCTCTGCCAGCGGCAGCGTCTTTTCGCCCATCTCATAGTAGACAGGGTAGTCGTCAAAGGTCATCGTGCGGTAGGTGTCATCGTCCAGCAGCAGGTCAAGACCGTACTGCTCCTCCATGCCGCCGTTGATGCTTACAAGATGGTACTGGTCATTCTTCTCGATGCTCTCCACTGCAACGGTCACAAACTGGTTCCATGCAGCACCCTCTTCGTGGAGGGTGATCTGATCCCCAACGGCAAGGTTTTCAACATCCTCTTTTTTATAGAGGTCATAGCTGAAGATCTTTGCGGTCAGGCTGCCATCCTGCACACCAGAGGTGATCTCCGCCGGAATAAAGGTGACCGTATCCTCCCTGTCGAGGTCATCCAGCGTCCACGTCAGCATGTTGATGGGCTCCGTGACCCCTTCCTCTGCCACATGGGAGGAGGCCGGCACTGCACTGGATGCGGGGGTGCTGGCGGGGGCACCGGAGCTGCCGCAGGCCGTCAGTGCGATGCCCGCAGCCAGAACAGCCAGAATCTTATATTTCAGGTTCATAAAAATACCTTCTTTCTTGACGCGGTAGATTTATTCCGCTACAATAAAAACGATTCAAAGACACATTCTATTTCAGGATAGAGAGGAAAATTTCCGTGAAAATCTTAAAAGTAAAATGTCTGGCCCCCACCCGGCTCGACAACTATCTGATGCAGCAGTTCCCGGCGCTGAACCCGGGCCGCCTGAACAAGGCCCTGCGGGAGAACAAGATCAAGCTGAACGGCAAAAAGCAGCCCCTTTCCACCCGCGTAATGGCGGGCGACGAGATCAAGCTGTTCATCCTGGACGAGGTACTGGATGCCGACAAGCGGGTGGAAGGCCCGGCGTGGAAGAACGCCCGCGGCCCGGCACAGGTCATCTACGACTGCCCGCAGATCCTGGTGGTGAACAAGCCTGCAGGCCTTGCCGTGGACGGCCCCGAGGACGACACCCTGCTCAACCGTGCTCTGCTCTACCTCAACCAGCAGGGTGAGTACAAGGAGAACGATCTGTACACCCCGGCCCTCTGCCACCGGCTGGACACCGGCACCAGCGGCTTGGTCATCATTGCCAAGACCCCCGAGGCCGAGCAGCTGTTCCTTGAGGTCATCAAGAACCGCGAGGTCAAAAAGACCTACCTCTGCGTCACCTTTGGCCGCCCCACCCCGCCGGACGGCACCCTGGGCGGCTACCTGCTCAAGGATGCAGACCGGGGCATCGTGAAGATCGTGCCCGACAAGCAGCCCGGTGCCAAGGACGTGGAGACCCAATATGAGACCGTTGCCGTCTCCGGCCGTCTGGCCCTGCTCAAGGTCCGGCTCATCACCGGCCGCACCCATCAGATCCGCGCCCACATGGCAAGCATCGGCTGCCCCATCCTGGGCGACAGCAAATACGGCAACAACACCGCCAACCGGGAGCTCAAGCTCAAGTATCAGGCGCTGTGCGCATGGGAGCTCATTCTCCCCCGCTTCACCTCCCCCGACTTCGCCGACCTCTCCGGCAAGACTTTCCGTGCACCGAAACCCTGGTATTACCAGCAGGTACTGGATGGAACGTTGAAGTAATTTTTTGATATGCAGCAAAAAGCGGCACCTCTCCGTGTAAACGGAAAGATGCCGCTTTTCTTATGCCAATTTATCAGATCCTCACCATATCCCGGGTGATCTCGGCCAGAGAGTGTGCGCCGCACATCTGCATGGTATCGGCCAGCTCGGCGGCGATTTTGTCGATGTAGCACTTCACGCCTTCCTCGCCGCCGCCGTAGACTGCGGTGACAAAGGGGCGGCAGATGAGCACAGCGTCAGCGCCCAGAGCCAGCGCCTTGAACACATCCACGCCGGTGCGGATGCCGCCGTCCACCAGGATCTTCACGCCGCTGCCTTTGAGGGCTTCAGCGATCTCCGGCAGGACCTCGGCGGTGGCGGGGCACTGGTCCAGCACACGGCCGCCGTGGTTGGAGACCACGATGGCAGCAGCACCGGCTTCCTTGGCCTTGAGGGCACCCTTGACGGTCATCACACCCTTGACGATGAAGGGGCGCTCGGCCAGCTTGACGATCTCGGCCAGCTCGGCAACGCTCTTGCTGCCGGCGGGCGGGGTCATATTCTTCAGGAAGGGCAGACCGGCGGCATCCACGTCCATGGCCACGGCAAAGCAGCCGCTGGCCTTGGCCTGCTCCATCTTGGCCTTGACAGTGTCGATGTTCCAGGGCTTGATGGTGGGCACGCCGCAGCCGCCTGCAGCGCTAATGGCCTTGGTGGCCATCGTCATCACGTCGGGGTTGGTGCCGTCACCCGTAAAGGCGGCAATGCCGTTTTCGGCACAGGCGCGCACCAGCACGTCATTGTAGGTCATATCGGTGTAGGTGTCGGAATAGTGGAGGTTCACCGCACCCACAGGGCCTGCAAAGAAGGGATACTTGAAGGTTTTGCCAAACAGCTCCACACCGGTGTCGGGGGTGCCGTTCTCTCACAGGGTGTCCATGTTCACCCGGATCTCCGCCCACTTATTATAATTGCGGATGGCCGTATCGCCCACGCCCTTGGCACCGGGGCCGGGGATCTGGTTTTTGCAGGCCACACCGTTGCACACGGGGCAGGCCTTGCAGTACTGCCCGATGCACTGGCGGGCATTGTTCAAAACATCAGCGTAATTCATATCGCATCCTCCTGTTCAGGTTCTCTTTTTCGAGCGGAACCTGCAAATTCCAACCGTTCTCTGCCCACATCATAGTCCGTTTTTATGGGTTCGTCAAGGGGATTATCATGTTCTGCTTTTTTAAACGAAAAAATGTATGGCGCAGAAACGTTGATTTTTAGATTTTTCAAATTTTTTCAAAAAAATCCTTGACAAAAGTCATCCTTTCAGGTATTATAGTGGAGCGCTGAGGGCCACGGCCCGAAACGCTGAAAACTGAAGATATGGAAAGATGGCTGAGTTGGTCTAAGGCGCACGACTGGAAATCGTGTAACGTGTCAAAAGCGTTCTGGGGTTCGAATCCCCATCTTTCCGCCAGAAACCCCGGAACGAATGTTCCGGGGTTTTTCTGTTGTTCAAACCTCTCAGTCCCGCCTAGGAGAGGTGGCATCCCGAAGGGATGACGGAGAGGTTTTATCTATAGGGATCTGTAAGAGAGAAAGGGAAAGTCAATGTCTATTACGATTGCAATGCCGCGCATGGTGCCGAACCAGCTGTTGGCGGAGGCCCACGCAAAATATCCCGAAAGCCTTGCCCGGGCCGGGGCAGAGATGCGCTGGATCGAGCTGGACGACCCCGAAAAGGCCGTGCAGGATGCGCTGGCCTGTGACGGCCTGCTGCTGCCGGGCGGCGGCGACATCGACCCGAAATTCTACGGGCAGGAGCGCATCCCTGCCTGCGGTGAGCCCAACGTCCTGCGGGATACCGCCGAGCCGCTGCTGCTGCGCGCCTTCCTTGCCGCCGACAAGCCGGTGCTGGCCATCTGCCGGGGCATCCAGCTGATGAATGTTGCGCTGGGCGGCGATCTGTATCAGGACATCAAGCCCTTTGCGCACGTTCCCCACAACGACCATTGGGGCAAGATCCACACCGTCACTGTGCGGCGGGATACCCTGCTCTCCCGCATTCTGGGGCAGGATACCGCGCTGGTCAACAGCCAGCACCATCAGGCGGTGGACAAGGTCGCCCCCGGCCTTGTGCTGTCGGCCCTGAGCGAGGACGGCATCGTGGAGGGCATTGAGAAGCCGGGCGCGAAGTTCTGCCTGGGCGTGCAGTGGCACCCTGAATGGCTCAGCGCCGCCGACCCCGCCATGCAGGGGCTCTTTGATGCCTTTGTGGCGGCCTGCCGGTAACGCCCTATGAAGATTGCGATTTTAGGCACCAGCGGCAGCGGAAAATCCACCCTTGCCCAAACACTGGGGACCACTTATCATGCTCCGGTGCTGCATCTGGACACGGTGCATTTCCTGCCCGGATGGGTAGAGCGCCCGCTGGATGAGGAAAACGCCATTGTCCGCCGCTTTCTGGACACGCACGAAAGCTGGATCATCGATGGCAACTATACAAAGACCTGTTATGACCGGCGGCTGGAAGAAGCAGACCAGATCATCGTGCTCTGCTTTGACCGTTTCACCTGCCTGAGCCGGGTACTGAAACGCTGGTGGAAAAACCGGGGAAAAGTGCGCTCCTCCTCCGCACCGAGCTGCGAGGAAAAAATAGATGCGGAGTTCCTATGGTGGGTCCTGCATCAGGGCCGGACCCCTGCCAAACTGGCCGGATACCAGCGCATTGGTCAGCAATATCCGGAAAAGTTTGTTTTTCTCAAAAATCAAAGCCAGCTTGAACGATTTTTAAGCTCTGGATCGTATTCCTTATAAAGAGAACAGGAGGTTCTGCCATGAAATCTTCCAAAAAGCGTTCCCGCGCCGTGGTCACGGTGGTGGCCTGCATTCTGGCGGTGTGTCTGGTGGCTGCGCTGGTCCTTTTCAGTCTGGTCAACAGCAAAGTCCGTGCCCTGCAAAAAGGTGCAACCTTTGAGCTCAGCTATAACATCACCGCACAGGACAGTTCCAGTACCCCGGCCCTGTACAATATTCTGAAACAGGTGGGTGCAACTTCCGGCGATGTGGCCGGGCTGTATTCGCCGGGTCAGCTGCAATTGTACCTGTACCCCTCCGGCGGGCTTGCCCGCACTGAGACCGGCGGCACCGACTTTTTCACCGACCTCTATATCGATGCCAACGACACCTACTTCGATGCCGGGCGGCTCTACCGCACCCTGCGGGATTCCATCGCGGACAGCGCGCCGCTGGTGGGTGCGTTCCTGCCGGAGTGGTCTCTGCCCAACTACATCACGCAGGCCCAGCTGGCAAAGATCCTCGGCGTGCCCAACACGCAGGTGGCCATGCAGGAGATGTCCGGCTACACCCTGACCCTCAGCCGCCAGTGCGTCGTCCACCCCGATTATGCCAAGAAGGACTACATCTACTATCAGTTCCCGTCTGAGGGGGAGGACGCGGTTGTGCTTGTGGTGGGCCTGCCGCTGAAGTCCCTGCTCTTCGATGACACCATCCCCGTGGATGTCCATGTGGAGATCCCCGCCCACGGTGTCAACGCAGCCCTGAGCGGCACACTGAAAGCCGGTGTCAACAGCCTTTCGGCTCCCGTCAGTGTCATTTCCGACAGCGACATCGATTCCATCGTCCAGCTCCGGGAGCGTCTGGAGCAATTTGCCGATCTCATCAACACAGCGTTAAAGCGTGTGCAGTAACAAAAAAGCAGAGCCGTGCAGCGTTTGAACTGCACGGCTCTTATCTATTTCAGCGCTTATGCTCAATGTGTTCCTGGATCCATTTGCCGCCATCACCGCTGCCCACCGCACTGTTATAGACAATGCCGGTCAGCTCACTGGTCAGGTCGGACTTCATCTTTTTGTACTCCTGCTCGGCCTGATCCGCAACGCTCTGATCGCGGCCATTGTCCCGCAGGTACTGGCGCAGCTCTTTCAGGATGGCGTTGAACTCCTTGTCACACTCGCCCTGAACACCGGTCAGCTTGGCGGTTTTGGACACCACGATGGAGACCTTCATCCCCAGATTGCGCTCCTCCACCGGGTGGGAGATATACTCATCGTAGGCTTCGTAGATCACGCCGTAGAGCTTGGATTCCGTCTGCTTCTTCAGGTTCTGCAGCTGGCGGATGTAGCTGTCGATCCTGGCATCCACCTCATTCTCCGAAGCAGCGGAGCTGCTGGAGGCATGGCTGCTGCCGGGGGCCTGACTGCTGGCCGCATGGCTGCCGGAAGCCGCAGAGGACGCGGGCACCGAGTGTGCGGCACTGGAACCGGACACTGCGGAGCTCACGCTGTCCGCCTTGCTTGCGCTGGCGGCAGAGGAGGCCTCACTGGACGAAGCTGTCTCCGAGGAGGAAATGCCAAGCTCCTCTTCCAGCTGTTCCAGGAAGGACGAAACCGGGGATTCTTCCTTCACCTCACTGCTGACGGCGCTCTCGCTGGAGGCAGCGGCGCTGGAGGGCCCCTCAGCTTCCCCGCCGGGCAGAGCGGAGGACGGCACAGAGCTGGCCTGCGCCTCGGACACAGGGGTGCTTTTCCGCATCCCTGTCAGGATCAAAGCAGCTGCCACGGCCACCACAAGAACGATGGCCGCAGCCAGCTGATAAAGCTTCTTTTTCTGCATCTGGTACAAAATTCTCCCCATTCAGATTTCGTTCCCGGCCTTCTGCCGCGCAGGAACAGGTCTATCATATCATCCCCGGGGAAGAATTTCAATGGATAAATCGTGAAAAATGTCGCCTAACTGCCTTTTTATGACCGGATTTCGTCCCATTTCACAGCCTGCCGGAGACTCGATCAGCCCCTGCTGCAGGGACAGAAAAAAGGCATCCCCGCACTTCACAGACGAGGATGCCTTTCTCAAAACGGTTTTCTGCCCCAAAGCGCCCGCTCCGGCGTGGAGCCGGGCCGGGTCTCCGGCGCAGAGGCTTACATTGCAAACTGGACGGCGCAGAAGGCTGCATAGATGCAGAGCAGCAGCACGCCCTGCCAGCGGGAGAGCCTGCCCTTGAGCAGAGCGGGCACAGTCAGGAGGAGCATGACCGCGAACATCACGGGCAGATCCATGACCAGAGAGGAATTGATGCCCATGATGGTGGAGTTCTGCGGGATGCTGAAAGGCGACACCGTGATGGACATGCCGCTGACCAGCACCAGATTGAACACGTTGGCACCGATAACATTGCCCAGCGAGAGGGAGCCATGGCCCTTTGCCAGCGAGGTGATCGCCGTGACCAGCTCAGGCAGAGAAGTGCCCAGCGCCACAAAGGTCAGGGCAATGACGGATTCCGGCACGCCCAGCGCCTGCGCGATCAGGGTACCGTTGTCCACCAGCAGGTTTGCGCCCACAGCGATCAGGGCTGCGCCGAGGATGAGCAGGCCGATCTCCTTGGCAAAGGACATTTCCTTTTCCGGCTCGTCCTCATCGTCTTCCGGGGCGGGGGCGTTTTTCATAGCCAGCACATTGCAGACCATGTAGGCCACGAACATTGCCAGCAGCACAATGCCGATGGGGCGGCTGAAGTAGCCGGTGGTGTAGGCCACGCCCGCATACAGGGCCGCCGCTACAAAGAAGAACAGCACCGGCACCCGCAGGCTCTTGGGGTCCACCTTGCCCGGGCGGACCGCAATGGTGATGGCCGCGATCAGGGCCGCGTTGCAGATGACCGAGCCAATGGCGTTGCCATAGGCGATCTCGCCGTGGCCGGTCATGGCCGAGGTGGTGGAGACCATGACCTCAGGCAGGGTGGTGCCGATGGACACCACCGTGGCACCGATGAGCAGCTCCGGCACCTTGAAGCGGCGGGCGATGCCGGTTGCACCGTCCACGAACCAGTCGCCGCCCTTGATGAGGCAGAGCAGGCCCACGATAAACAATAATACAGGGATCAGCATATAAAATCTCTCCTTTTTAATCCAAAAAGTATTATACCTGTTTTCCCTGCAAAACGCAAGCAAAATCGTGCATTCTTACCCAGCCTTCTCCACCTTTTTGGCGTTGGGGTAGATGCGCTCCATCCGGGCATTGTCAAAATGCTCATCCAGCAGCGCATCCACCGCATTGGCCGGAGCCGCGCCGCTGGTGCGGGCATCGTAGCGGGCCAGCGCCAACGCACTGGTCACAAGGTTCACGGCCATGAACACAGCCAGCAGAGCGGTCATCCAGGGGCGGATCCTGCGCTTGACCGCCTTCATCCCCTTTGCCACCAGTGGGTAGCCATAGCGGATCCAGGTCACGGCCGCAATGCCCCAGAAGAAGCAGTACAGCAGGTTGATGCGCCCGCCCAGATTGAACTTGAAGCCGCTGTAATCCCAGAACACGGTGCCGAACAGCAGCTCTGTCACAGCGCTGCACACATACTCATACGCACCGCCCAGGATCACACCGAACCAGAAGATGCGGCTCTCGCTCTTCTGTTCGCCGCCCCGCAGCAGGATGGCGGCCAGCACCAGCGCCAGCCCCCACACCACGCTGAACGGGCCCCACACCAGGCTGGAACGGCTCATCCAGACCCCGGCGGTGATGCGGCAGAAGATGGTCTCCACCACATCTCCGAGGAAAGCCCCGATGACAAAGAGCCAGAGCAGGTCGGCAAGGGAGAGCTGCTTTTCGGCACTGGTGGTGGGCTCCGGACGGGCCGCAGCAGGGTATGCCCGCTGGATCCGCTTTTCCACGCTGGCGGTAATTTTCTGCCGCAGCCTCTCCGAGCCCCTGCCCAGCTCCCGATTCAGCTGCTCAAGCCTTGGGTGGCGGTTTGCATACCGGCTGACCACCACCATGGCAGAGATCTGGTCAAGGACGGCCAGCGCCATGCCGACCCATACCACAGCGTGGAACAGCAGCGGCGGCAGGTAGCCGCAGAGCCGGAACAACAGGTCGTTGCCCCAGCGGACTGCCGTCATGCCCAGCAGACCCCACAGCAGGGAGTATTGCAGGCAGACATAGCCGTCCAGATTGAACTTTTTATCGGAGTAGTCCCACCAGCGGCGGTGGTGGATCCGTTCCAGCAGCTTGGCGGTCAGCCACTCCACCACCGTGGCATAGATCATGCTGCCGAAGAACAGTGCCGCCAGGCTGGTGCGCTGGTCGTTCAGACCGATGGTGATGAGCACCCCTGCCGTGCCGTACACAAAGCAGAAGGGGCCGGAAGCCACGCCGCGGTTGGTGAACCGGCGGCCCTTTGCGGTTGCAACAACGGTCTCGCCTACCCAGCCTAAAAAAGAATATACCAGATAAATTACACAAAGAGTATAGAAATTCAGACTCATAGCGCTCCTTTCCCGGGACAAAAAGGGGCCGGGAAACGGCGTTCCCGACCCTCTTTGTTCAGTTTACGAATTACAGCTGGCTCTTATACAGTGCCTCGATCTCCTCCACGCTGGTATCGCGGGGGTTGCCGGGGCAGCAGGCATCTGCAAAAGCAGACTCAGCCAGGAAGTGGATGTCCTCTTCCTTCAGGATGCCCTGCAGGTTTGCGGGGATGCCCACATCCGCGCTCAGCTGCTTGACGGCGGCGATGGTGGCATCGGCGGCCTCGACATCGTTCATCTCGTCAATGCCCTTCACGCCCATAGCCTTGCCGACCGCGCGGTAGCGCTCCCCGGCAACGGTCTTGTTGTACTCCAGACCCACCGGCAGCAGGATGGCGCAGGCCACGCCATGGGGAGTATCATACAGAGCGGACAGGCCGTGTGCCATGGAGTGGACAATGCCCAGACCCACATTGGAGAAGCCCATACCGGCGATGTACTGGCCCAGAGCCATGCCCTCGCGGCCCTCCGGGGTGTTCTGCACGGCACCGCGCAGGTTCTCGCTGATGAGCTTGATGGCTTCCAGATGGAACATATCGGAGATGGTGCAGTGGCCCTTGGTGATGTAGCCCTCGATGGCGTGGGTCAGAGCATCCATACCGGTAGCGGCGGTCAGGCCCTTGGGCATGGAGGACATCATATCGGGATCGACCACAGCGATCTCGGGGATATCGTTGGTGTCCACGCAGACGAACTTGCGCTTCTTCTCCACGTCGGTGATGACGTAGTTGATGGTGACCTCAGCCGCAGTACCTGCGGTGGTGGGCACGGCAATGGTGAACACAGCGTGCTTCTTGGTGGGAGCCACACCTTCCAGAGAGCGCACATCCGCGAACTCGGGGTTGTTGATGATGATGCCGATGGCCTTTGCGGTATCCATGGAGGAGCCGCCGCCGATGGTCACGATGCAGTCTGCCTCAGCAGCCTTGAAGGCTGCCACGCCGTCCTGCACATTGGCGATGGTGGGGTTGGGCTTGATCTCGCTGTAAACAGCGTAGGCGAAGTTTGCAGCATCCAGCAGGTCGATAACTTTCTTGGTCACGCCAAACTTGATCAGATCGGGGTCAGAGCAGACAAAAGCCTTCTTGTAGCCGCGGGCGGTCAGCTCGGGAACGATGTTCTCAATGGCACCGTGGCCATGGTAGGAAATGGTGTTCAGAACAATGCGGTCAGCCATAATTATTTTCCTCCAAAATCATTCTGCCCGCCTGCCAGCGGGCTCTCTCTGTTATTAAGGATACCACATTGTTAAACAATATTCAATGCACTTTTCTTGTGATTTCTATGAATTTTTACACTTTCCAGCAAAAGAAAACGCTGTACTACTCCCTCAGTCTCGCATTCGCTCGACAGCTCCCTCCAGGAGGGAGCCTTAACGCGGCGGCCAACGCAAAAGCCTCCCTCTGAGAGGGAGGTGGCATCGCATCAGCGATGCCGGAAGGAGTGATACAGCATTTTTATCGTTTCATTTACCACAGCCGGATGACCTTGATGACTCCCTCGGCCTTATCGCGGGCCAGCTCAAGGTGATGCTGCAGCGCATCGGCGGCGGTGTTCCAGTTGTCGCTCAGGGCGGCATTCAGAATTTCCAGATGCTCCTCACAGGTCTGATCCTGATTGATCATGCTCACCTTGCCGGTCATAATACGGAAACGGGTGTTCAGGCCGGTGATGCGGTCATAGCCAGAGCGCAGGTATTTGTTGGGCAGAGTACTCATCAGCAGCTCGTGGAAATCATCATCGGATTTGCAGAAGTCATCGATCCGCTCGGGGTGGTGCATCAGCTCAGTGTAGGCCTCCAGCTGCTCCCGGGGGATCAGGTTGCCGTAGGTGCGCAGGGCGTAAGGCTCCACCAGCAGGCGCATCTCGAACATGCTGTGCACGTCCTCTTCGGTAATGCCGGAGACCATCAGCCCCTTTTTGGGCAGGATGGTGATCAGCCCCTCCTGCTCCAGGCGGCCCAGCGCGTCACGCATGGGGGTGCGGCTGATGTTGCCCATCTCAGCGCAGAGCTTCTGCTCGTTCAGAAATTCGTTGGGGCGGTACTCACAGTTCAGAATCTTGGTTTTCAGGTACTGGTAAGCCTGCAGCTTCAGGCTGGGCTTTGACTGGGAATCCATCTCTTTCATTGTTCTATCTCCTAGTTCGCAAGCAGGACCGTTCAGGCAGCAATCAGTCGCCCGCCGGACAGCTTGTATCCCTTAAACAATCCAAATAATCGTTAATATTATTATCACATATCTGGACAATGTTTACAAGACTTTTTTGAAAACTTTGGGAGCTTTTCCGTTTTGAACAGATATCATGCATTATTTTGCTATAAATTGAACAGTTTTTTTGTGCTTGTCGCCAGTGTTTCGTTCTTGTTTTGCATCGAAGGATAAATTGTGGTACACTTGACCCAGAAAGGAAGGCTGATACCATGGCAGGTCGCGGGGGGTACAACACCAAAACCCGGCAATTGATCCTGGATTATCTCATCAACAACCGCCAGCACGCGGTCAGTGCATCCAACATTCTGGAACATCTGGAGGCAGAGGGGGCCAGCCCCAATCCCACCACGGTGTACCGGTATCTGGACAAACTGGCAGGCGAGCAGCGCATTATGAAATATGTGGCCGATAAGGGCGAAAAGGCCGTGTTCCAGTATGTGGACGAGGGCCGCCACTGCCGCGAGCACCTGCACCTGAAGTGCGTGCAGTGCGGGCGCATTTATCACCTGGACTGCCACTTTATGGATGAGGTGCGCGCCCACCTGATGGCGGAGCACGGCTTCACCCTGCAGTGCGAGGGCAGCGTTTTGTACGGATTGTGCCGCAGCTGCGCACAAAACAGCCCCCATCCGGGGCAGACCGCACAAAAATGCGAACACTGTGTTGACACGGACAAAGAGCCGTGATACAATGCAGGCAGGAAAAGCGTTGATCGGGAAAAGTAAGTGCTCAAGGTTCTTTTGCAGCGAGTGCGGGCCGGTGGAAGCCGCACAGAGAATGAGCCCCGAACGAACCCCCGTGAGCTTCCCCCTGAACCTGCTTCGGGCAGTCAGTAGGGGCCGACGGCAGCCGCTCGTTATCGCGGCAGTGCTTTCAACGGGGAGAGTACACAAAAGTGACTGGTGTGTTCGCGCACCGGTAATTTAGGTGGCACCACGGATACGGCAGCATTCGTCCTAGCAATGGGAGGAAGGCTGCCGTATTTTTTATTTGCAAAAACCTCTCCGCTGCCTGCGGCAGCGCCCCTGATCGGGGAGCCGGAACCGCAGCATACCGGAGAGGTTGAGAGAGGGGTAAGAAATATGTGTTGTGTTATGGGTTACACGGGGCACGACCTGAGTGCCGCCAAATTCAAGGAGTATCTGCTGCGCACCGTGATGCGCGGGCCGGACGACCAGCGTGTGGTGGAAGGGCCTTTTGGTCTGATGGGCTTTGGCCGCCTTGCCATCATGGGCCTGACCCCGGAGGGGATGCAGCCCTTCTACCGCGGTGCCGACTGCGTGGTCTGCAACGGTGAGCTCTACGGCTTCCGCTTTGAGAAGGAGATCCTGAAGCGCCGGGGCTACAAGTTTGCCTCCGACTGTGACTGCGAGATCCTGCTGCCGCTGTATTACGAGTACGGTCTGGATATGTTCCGCCACATGGACTCCGAGTTCGCGCTTATTCTGTATGATTCCCGCAAGGACCGGCTGATCGCAGCCCGCGACCCCATCGGCATCCGTCCGCTGTTCTACGGCTACTCCAAG
>ERZ894220.894-NODE-894-length-15557-cov-35.5921_pt1 | contig 15557 bp, 7 predicted proteins | sample MGYA00380292_ERZ894220 | MGnify/ENA primary metagenome ERZ894220 (study PRJEB32331, sample SAMN06328446) | human gut metagenome | biome: human gut microbiome; feature: stool | host: Homo sapiens | collected 2014-12-05 ... | reverse complement strand
TTTGGCAACGCAGATGCCGTGCCGCAGCCGCCGGAGCGGTGCTTAAGCCGTCAGGCGGGAATTGTGCGGTATTGCCTTAGGTTTGCGGCAAGGAACCACCCCTCAGGCCGCTTCGCGTCCAGCTCCCCTCCAGGGGAGCCACCGCAATCATAAGGTAAGATACTGGCTCCCCTTAGAGGGGAGCTCCGGCGAAAGCCGGTGAGGGGTGGTTCCTCGCGCAGAGCCTGATAAATGAGATTTGTGACTGGGCTCATCCGGCGGCCAATGGGCTGGCCGCCCTATTGTACAGTTACCAACAAAAGGCCTGTAATTTATACGCTCCTCCGGGGCGTCGGGGACGCCGCCCCCTACGGCATAGCAAGGTATATTGCAATTTTTAAATTGTGTATTGTTCCCGGTATTTCGGCAGGGTGGGGTCCCCCGCCCTACTGGCCTGGCAAATATTTCACCGAACCTATGCCCACAAATACAAAAATGCCGCAGCAGACTGTTACATCTGCTGCGGCATTTCTATTTAGGGGTTAATGGGCTGGGTTACAGCTCATTGTTCCGGCTGTGGGATTACTGCCGAATGCCGGTGTTCTTATCGAAATGATAAGTGCGGCCATCGATGACTGCATCGCCCTTAGCCATGGTGCCATAGATCGGGTCGAAATAGTAACGCTTGTCAGCGCTCCAGCCCTTGATCATGTGGCCCTGTGCATCGTAACGGACCCACTTGCCGGTACCATCGGGCCTATCAGCCCACTGGCCAGCTTCGGATTCCTGATAGACATCCTTGCTGGTGGCTTTCTTGCCCTGATCAACAGAGTCCAGCCAGTACCAAGCATCGGAAGCCGGGTCATAGATTTCCTTGCCGCGGCCTTCCAGACCCTGGCGAACGCCCTTTTCGTACCAGTAATCGGCGCCATTGATGGTTACCCACTGTTTATCAAGGCCAATGCCGGTGCTCTGATCGAAGGCGCACGGTACGCCGTCAATTTCGGTAACACCCTTGGCCATGGTGCCAAAGGTCGGGTCAAAGTAGTAAGTGCCCTTCTCGGTCGTCTGCCAGCCCTTGATCATGTGGCCGTTCTCATCGTAACGGACCCACTTGCCAGTGCCATCGGGCCTATCAGCCCACTGGCCGGCGGCAGATTCCTGGTAAACGTCCTTGCTGACGGTCATTGCGCCGCCCTGGACAGCATCCAGCCAGTACCAGGCATCGGAATCGGGATCATAGATCTCTTTGCCGCGGCCGGTGGTACCCTGCTTCACGCCCTTTTCGTACCAGTACTTCTTGCCGTTTTCTTCAACCCAGCCGTTCTTCTCGCCGTACTTGGCGGTGTAGTCCTTGCCGTTGAAGGTGACAGTAGCGGTGGTAACGCCGCTGGTCTGCTTTACAGTTGCATCCACGAACTGTGCGCTTGCGCAGTTCTTATCGGTGCAGGTAAAGACAGCCATTGCGGTAATGGTGGTCTTTTCAGCGGCACCATGAGCGGTGCGCTCCTCGGCTTCAATAGCCTGAGGTTCTTCGCTGGGGTTGGTGGGTTCAGTGGTTTCAATCTTCTTGAATTCTGCAATGATTTCAAAGTTACACTCGCTCATGACAACTGTATACGTACCACCATCTTTGACTTTATCCGTGATACTGGTCTGACCATGGCGAGCCAGCTCCAGTTCATAGCCCGTATTCGGCGTAACCGTTACAGCCATTTCTGCATCCTTCGGTGCACGTTTCAATTCAGATTTGCCATTAACTGTAACAGTAATCGTGCCACCTTCAGCCGGGTCTGCCGTAGTTACAATGCTGTACTCAACAGTCGTAAACTGTACGCTGACATTTACATTGCCGTCCGGCATTGTGAAAGTATAGGTATTTTCATCTACCTTTGTGGTGGAGACCTCAACTTTGCCAGATGTAACCGTTACACCTGCCAGCTTAGTCAGCAAAGTATCCGTATCTATCGGGTCAATCTTCAGTGTAACAGGATCACCAGACTTCAGACCCTCAAGCTTTTCAGTTTCCTGTCCATTGACCGTAACTTTGCCGTCGCCGCCCTTGTCAACAGTTACTGTGTAAGTCTCGGTCGCAATTTTCTCAAACGCAGCGCTAACGGTAACATCGGCAGCGGGCATCTCGAAGGTGTAGGTGTTTTCCTTACCGTCTACTGCCTTAAAGTCGTTAATTTCTTTCTTCGTTCCGCCATCCGTATAAGTAGCTTTCAGGCTGCCGTCCGTGTACTTAAAGTTGGTATTCGGGGTAACGGTAACAGTAACAACATCCTTCGCAGCTGCGGTTTTCTGCTCTACGCCCACAGTGCCGTTTTCAACAGTATCCGCCACAGTAACGTTATACTTCTTAACCTCTTCAAACGCTGCGCTGACAGTTGCATCGCCAGCGGGCATTGCAAAGGTGTAAGTGTTGGCCTTTTCTGTGTCAGGAGTTGCTTTCAGGGTCTGATTGTTGCCGTAAGTAACCACCACACCGTCAGCCGTCAGGGTATAGCCATCCTTCGGGGTAGCCACAACGGTAATGGTAGTGCCCGCAGTGACCTTATTCAGGTCAGCTTCGGGGCTGGTGATCTTCAACGTATCCTTGTTAGCATCGGCCACCTTGACCGCATAGGTCTTGGCGTTTTTGGTAACGCTGATGGTCACATCGCCGTCCGGCATGGTGAAGGTGTAAACCGTCTTAGCCTTTTCGGCGGTTTCGGCGGTAGCCTGGGTTGCGGCTTCGTCCTGCGCTGCTTCCTGAACTTTATTCAGGGCAACATCGGTATCGCCGTTCTTTGCGGTAACGGTAACGATATCGGTGCCTTCCTTTTCTACGGTCAGGGTAACGGTATCGTCCTTGATGTAGGTGTTGTTGGTGGTGCCCAGGGTCAGCTTAACACCTTCAACTTCATTCCAGGTAACGGTGTGGGGGGTGCTTTCGGTTGCGGTATGGCAATCAGAGCACAGGTACACATTGTTGCCAACGGACTTGGTTTCCAGCTCGTCCAGAGCCCAGGTATGGCCCTTGGGCAGTGCGTCGTCAGCGTACACCTTTTCACCCTGGGTCAGGCCGTACTTGGTGGTGCGGGCCTGGGTGTAAGCGGGAGTATTGCACCATGCTTCAACGGTAACATCGGTGGTTGCGCCGCTCTTCAGGTCGCTGACCATGTCGGACATCGGCATGGTTTCAACCAGGTTAGCGCACCACATGAACTCTTCGTTCTTGTTCTTCTCGTCAGAGCTGCCCATGTTCTGGTTGTAACTCGGGTTGTAGTTCCAGGACTCGGTCTTGTAGCTCTTACGGTTTGCATAAGAAGTGCCGGAGGCATCGGTCTTGACTTCTGCCTTGCCGTCCACCAGTTCCTTATAGGTGTTGGACAGGTTGGTGCCGACAGAAACGACCAGCTGATCCTTGGTGGTGTTGATGCCGGTGATCACAGTCTGGCCCTGCTGGGTGGTGGTAGCAAAGCTGTAGCTGTCACGCAGGGTCAGGCCCGCCAGAGGATGGTTCTTGAAGGTGCCCAGATACTTCACACTGCTGGTATCCTGGGCGCTATCCATGATAACCATGCTCATGCCGGGAAAGTGGGTATCGGGAACCATGTTGCCGTCCTTATCCTTGGTCAGCTTAATGCCGCCATAGACGGTGTTGTATTCCTTCACTTCTTCCACTGCGCCGGTGGTCGGGTCCATACGGTAGATGGCGTTGTTGACGTTGAAGTACAGCTTGCCATCATACAGTGCGGTAGAGTGTACCAGTGCGGGGTAGATCCGCTTTGCAGCAGCGTCTGCCAGGCACTCGGTGTTCAGGTTGTTTTCAACCTTGGTATGCTTATCTTTTGCACTGGTATCGATCTTATAGATGGTGCCAGCTTCGGCCAGAACCTTGGCATTGCTGTCGTCATCATTGAAGTTGCTGCTGGTTTCCTTCAGATCGTTGTAGTACATCAGGATGATATCAAACGGGTCATCCGTCTTGGTAAAGCTGCTCATGCTGAAGCCGCCGGGCCTGCTGCTGCTGGAATCCTCTTTGCGGATATAGTAGTTCGCATTACGCGGACGTGCTTCCAGAGTATCGGGGCCCTGGTTCTGCATCTTCTTCATGAACTGCTGCATCTGGGAGTTGTTACCAGAGCTGCCGGAACCAGAGCTGCCGCTGTTGCCGTTCTCGGCCTGCTGGCGGCGCATGTTGTTGTACAGGTTCTGGTTGGTCGTGGTATCAACGTAATAGAAGTAATTATTGTCGAAGTAGATGGGGCTGCAGATAGAGGTGAACCAGGTATCCTCGTAGCAGGTATCGGTGTAACGGGTCTCGTTCTTGTTCTCCGCCTTGGTGTAAGAGTAATGCGGCTTGCCGTTGTTCAACACAACATTGCCGTCATCATCCACATCGGGATTCTTGTTCTTGGTGTAGGTGTAGCCATCGTACAGCGAGTCAATGTAATCATAGTACTTGCTGTAACGGCCTTCCAGACCGGAGGGAGAAACCAGGAAGTTGACATGGCGCATGTCGCCTGCGTTCTCAACGCGGGTCTGGGCCATGCACTCGGTGTTCACGTCGTCATAGCAGACGTCAACATAGTACCAGTTCTTGTTGGCTTCGCCGGTGGTCATCGTAGCAGAATTGCTGTTGCCCTGCAGCTTGTTGACCTTGACTGCGTTGAAGTAGTGGACGTTGTTGAACATGCCGCCGCCGAACGCATTACCGGCAACACTGGTATCAGAAGTATCGCAGTAATACAGGATCTGGGCAAAGTCAACAACAGCGTTATCGCCTACTTCATCGGGGGTCTTCCAGCTGCCGTCATCATTCTTATAGATGCTCTTGTTGTCAGGCAAATTCTGGACCATGTAGTTAAATGCAGATGCATAGCCCAGGCAGATGCAGCCATACTCAACGCCCTTAGCGCCGATCTCGCCGCCCAGCAGGGCACCGAAAGCAGTCATCTGGATGGGGTCGTTGTTGCCGCCGCCGGTGATATCGCCCATGGAGCCCATATCGAATTCTGCAACCTGGGAGATCCAGTCGTGCAGGATCAGCAGCTTGGTAACATAGTCAGCACTGTTCCCCAGCTTGGCAACCTGTGCCAAGCCTGCATCACGGATGGCTTTCAAAGCTTCGCCATAGTTCATGACGTAAGACATGAACGCCTGCGGCAGCATGTTCAGCATGAATGCCATGGTGGTCGGCGGGACATCATCGTTCGGATCAATGCTGCACAATACCTTGATTGCGCCCATGGTGCCGGTGATGCTGCCATCCTCGCCCTGCTTCTGAACGCCCTTGGAGGTCCAGAACGGGGCAGCCACGCCGAAGTACTCTGCTTCGTCCTGGTTGAACTGCGACAGCTGGAAGTAGTAGTAGTTCATCTGCGCAGTCGAGACATCGTAAGTATTGGTGACCTGGTTGCCCTGGTCGTCCACATACACGGCAGTCTTCTGGCTGTCGTACAGCAGCAGGCTGTTCTTGCCCTTGTTGTCGCCGCTCTGATAGGTGAAGTTCACCTTGCTTGCGTCAACCGGGTTGTTCTGCATATCGTACCAGTTGCCGTCCTTCATTGCGGACACCAGGGTAACGCCGGTGCCGCCGGAGGTGGTATCCAGGGTCGGGGTGCCGCCCACATTGATGTAGACGGAATTGTCATTCTGGTCTACCACAACGCTGACCGGCATGGTCATTACCGGCTGGGTTTTGATTTCTTCGCCGCAGACAGCGCACTTGAAGGTGACGCTGGTGCATTCCCAGTCAATGGTAACGGGAGCGCCGGCAGAAATTTTGCCGGTTTCGCTGTCATAGAACAGCTGGGCGTTGCTGTAGTCAGCGGCCAGCTCGCCCTCGATCTTCTTCATTTCCCAGTTGAAGGTAGCAACAAAGTTGCCATCTGCATCCTTGGACACGACATGGCTCTGGCAGGGCAGGGCGGCAATGTCGTCGGTGCGGGTGGTGGGTTCCTTGTATTCCTTCTTAACCGGGCTCTTGTCAGCGGGCACGCTGGCAGAGTAAACGGTCTTGCCGGCAGCGCCGGGCTTTGCCTCGGTGGTATCCTTGGTTACGGTGCCTTCTACCTTCTGGTAGGCATCGTCCTTTTCACAGGTATACACAGCGGTGTAAGCCCAGCCGTCATCGGTCTTGGTCCAGTAACCATCGGGGGTTTCCTTCCAGGTATGGGTGTGGCCATCCTCCGGGTTGGTGTCATTCCAGTACCATTTCGGCTCGCCATAGGTATGGCCGTCCGCAGCGGCGCTGGCCGCAAAGGTATCGGAGTTTTCAGCAACGTAAGCCTGTGCGTAGCTGTCAGCCTGCTGCGCAATCACTTCATCATCGCTGTTGGTCATGGACTCCATCGCAGAGGTCATGCCGGAGCTGCCGGTAAAGGTAACGGCGGTCACAACGCCTGCGGCGTTCGTCTCATAGCCCAGGTCGGTAACGGCGCTGGACAGATGATACGTTTTGATGGTGGCAGCCATCACCGATGCCATCTCGTCCTTGTTCAGGCCATAGGCTTCGGTGTTGATCTTGCCGGCTGCGGCGTTGGCGTACATGGCATCGGCCAGTGCATTTTCCAACGCTGCAAGGCTCATGCCCGCCTTGCTCTGTGCAGTCGCTTCCAGCTTGGCATCGTCCTGCTCCAGTTCATGCACTTCGCCCTGGGCAGCCAGCGTTTGGGCTGTCTGCTTGATCAGATCTGCGGTGCTGGTGAACTTGGGCAGGGACTGCACAGCGCTGGCTGCGCTTGCTGCGCTAGCTGCAACAGACTGTGCTACCGAAGGATCAATCTTGGTAGTTTCGGCTGCTGCGGGAAGCGCCACGCTTTGGGCAACCATGGCTGCAGCCAGCACGGATGCACCAAAACGCTGAAGGTTTTTCTTCATAGTTTTATTCTCCCTTAAGTGTTACTACTTTCCCCTTTTGTGTGAAAAGTGGTACGGCAGATGTGCGGCACTTTGCAGGTGTTGATTGCAAAACGCCTGGTTGTGCTCCCTCGGTCTGGCGATCCCTTGCCGGGCTGCGGCCTGCTTTTGGGGCTTTTGGCCCCGGCACAGCGGCTGACAAAACGTTGTACCGGCTGCATGCCTTGATCCCGCAAATGATAACCTTTCCGACACATCTAGGTATATACATTATATCACAGTTGCCAGAATTTGCATAGTTAATTAGAGCGGTTTCTATGTAAATTTTTGTCCTTGAATCAACTGAAACCTGTTTTTCGCACATTATTTGCGTTGCGGTGCGGTGACTCTTTGGCGGTATTTATTAACATTTTTGAATGGTTTATTCCTGTTTTTATCAAATGATTAAACATTTACCCCGATAATGTTCCTTGCAATCTCTTAATACAATCACCCGGTATTGTGACCGCGCATTTTTTGCCATTTCGGTTTGGCTTGTTGAGAGATTTGGCAGAGATTGGAGGAAACTTGAAGGGAAAATTGGAGGTTGAGAATTGCCCATTATAAATTGTACTGTAGAGAGCGTTCCTGACCGTTCCGAAAACTTAGGGATAGATCAACCCTTGCCCCTTAACCGCGACCTGAAATGCGCCTTCCCAAGGTAGGGCGGTGTGAGTGCCCCCTCCTGCTCCACTTTTTCAAAGTTCCGAATGGTGTCCTCTCCCCTATCTACAATTCCTGATGTTTTCATGATGCCTTCCTTGGTCTTCCACACCCGGCCTTTGCCCCCTCCCCGTCCCATAAGTCGTACACAACAAAAAGGCCCCTGCCTTAACAGCAGGAGCCTTGAAAGCTATATCACAAGCCGAAAATTACTTCTCGATCTTGGAAACAACGCCGGAACCAACAGTGTGGCCGCCTTCGCGGATAGCGAAACGCATGCCTTCTTCCATGGCAACCGGGGTGATCAGCTCAACGTGCATATCAACGTTGTCGCCGGGCATGCACATCTCAGTGCCTTCGGGCAGGGTGATGATGCCGGTAACGTCGGTGGTACGGAAGTAGAACTGAGGACGATAGTTGTTGAAGAACGGGGTATGACGGCCGCCTTCTTCCTTCTTCAGGACGTAAACATGGCCATCGAAAGTGGTGTGGGGATGAACAGAGCCGGGAACAGCCAGAACCTGGCCACGCTCGATCTGGTCACGGTCAATACCACGCAGCAGAGCGCCGATGTTGTCGCCAGCCTGAGCGAACTCGAGGCTCTTGCGGAACATTTCCAGACCAGTGATGGTGGTGGTCAGCTTCTCTTCCTTCAGACCAACGATTTCCATCTGATCGCCGACATGAGCAGTACCACGCTCAACACGACCGGTAGCAACGGTGCCACGGCCGGAGATGGTCATAACGTCCTCAACGGGCATCAGGAACGGCTTATCAGCAGCACGGTCCGGGGTCGGGATGTAGCTGTCAACAGCGTCCATCAGCTCCCAAATGCACTTGTATTCCGGAGCATCGGGATCCTTGGAAGTGCTCTCCAGAGCCTTCAGAGCGGAACCACGGATGATCGGGGTGTTGTCGCCATCGAAATCCTGGCTGTCCAGCAGTTCGCGGACTTCCATTTCGACCAGGTCGAGCAGCTCTTCGTCGTCAACCATATCGCACTTGTTCAGGAACACAACGATCTTGGGCACGCCAACCTGACGAGCCAGCAGGATGTGCTCACGGGTCTGCGGCATCGGGCCATCGGTTGCAGCAACAACCAGGATAGCGCCGTCCATCTGAGCAGCACCGGTGATCATGTTCTTGATGTAGTCAGCATGGCCCGGGCAGTCAACGTGGGCATAGTGACGCTTCGCGGTGTGGTACTCAACGTGAGCGGTATTGATCGTGATACCACGAGCCTTCTCTTCAGGAGCCTTATCGATGCTGGAGTAATCCATGAAATCGGCGTCGCCCTTCAGAGCCAGAACCTTGGTGATAGCGGCAGTCAGAGTGGTCTTGCCGTGGTCAACGTGACCGATGGTACCGATGTTGACATGCTCCAAAGAGCGGTCAAATTTTTCCTTTTCAGCCATTGGAAGTATCCTCCTTTAATTCAAACAGATAAAATAGCCTGTTGTAAGGCTATCATACTAGATTTTTCAAGAAAAATCAAGTATTTTGCGCGAATTTGTGCAGAATCAACCCTTATTGCGCTCGGTCATGATCTTATCTGCAACACTCTTGGGAACCTGCTGGTAATCAGCCGGCTCCATGGAGTACTGGCCACGGCCCTGGGTCTTGGAACGCAGGTCAGTAGCGTAACCGAACATCTCGGACAGAGGAACCATAGCGGTGACACGGGCAGTGCCATCGGTGGATTCCTGGTTCTGGATCGCGCCGCGGCGGCTGTTCAAGTCGCCAATGACGTTGCCCATATACTCGTCAGGAACAACAACGTCAACCTTCATGATGGGCTCCATAATGACGGGATCAGCCTTCTTCATAGCATCCTTGAATGCCATGGAGCCGGCGATGGAGAACGCCATTTCAGAGGAGTCAACTTCATGATAGGAGCCGTCCCACAGAGTGACCTTGACATCCACGACGGGATAGCCAGCCAGAATGCCGGACTTCATCGCGCCCTGGATACCGTTGTCAACAGCGGGGATGTATTCCTTCGGGATAGCGCCGCCAACAATACCGTTGACGAACTCATAACCCTTACCCGGGTTGGGCTCAATCTTGATCTTAACGTGACCATACTGGCCCTTACCACCGGACTGACGTGCGTACTTGGTTTCCTGGTTAGCATCCTTGCGGATGGTTTCACGGTAGGCAACCTGAGGTGCGCCAACGTTAGCTTCGACCTTAAACTCGCGGAGCAGACGGTCCACGATGATTTCCAGGTGGAGCTCGCCCATGCCGGCGATGATGGTCTGACCGGTTTCTTCATCGGTCCAGGTACGGAAAGTCGGGTCCTCTTCAGCCAGCTTAGACAGGGCAATACCCATCTTCTCGCTGCCAGCCTTGGTCTTGGGCTCGATGGCAACGCGGATAACCGGCTCGGGGAAGTTCATGGACTCGAGGATGATGGGATGCTTCTCATCGCACAGGGTATCACCAGTGGTGGTGTTCTTCAGACCAACAGCAGCGGCGATATCGCCAGCGTAGCAGATGTCGATATCCTTACGGTTGTTTGCATGCATCTGCAGGATACGGCCGATACGCTCGTCCTGATCCTTAACAGAGTTGTAAACAGTGGTGCCAGCCTCAACGGTACCAGAGTACACGCGGAAGAAGCACAGCTTACCGACATACGGGTCAGTCATAATCTTGAATGCCAGTGCAGAGAACGGCTGATCATCGGAAGAAGTGCGATCTTCTTCCTCGCCAGTCTCCGGGTTGGTGCCCTTGATGGCCGCAACGTCAGTCGGAGCGGGCATATAATCAACGATTGCATCCAACAGTTTCTGAACGCCACGGTTCTTGTAAGAAGAGCCGCAGACAACAGGAACGATCTCGTTGGAAATAGTAGCCTTACGCAGAGCAGCCTTGATTTCTCCCTTGGTCAGCTCTTCGCCGTCCAGGTACTTCATCATCAGCTCTTCGTCGGTCTCAGCAACAGCTTCGATCAGCTTGTCATGATATTCCTGAGCCTGTTCTTTCAGGTCTTCAGGAATTTCCTCAACGCGTACATCATTGCCCATATCATCATAGTAGATATCGGCGTTCATGTCGATCAGATCGATGATGCCGCGGAAAGTGTCTTCCTGGCCGACAGGCAGCTGGATAGGCACACCGTTGGCATGCAGACGATCATGCATCATCTGTACGCAGCGGAAGAAGTCAGCACCCATGGTATCCATCTTGTTGACGTAAACCATGCGGGGAACCTTGTACTCGTCAGCCTGGCGCCAAACGGTTTCAGACTGAGGCTCAACGCCACCCTTTGCGGCCAGAACGGTAACAGAACCGTCCAGAACACGCAGAGAACGCTGAACTTCAACAGTAAAGTCAACGTGGCCCGGGGTGTCGATGATGTTGATACGATGACGGTTCTTTTTGAACAGAGCCGGATCGTGCTGGGTCTCGGTGTGGCTCCAGTAGCAGGTGGTTGCAGCGGAAGTGATGGTAATACCACGTTCCTGTTCCTGCTCCATCCAGTCCATCGTAGCAGCGCCGTCATGAACTTCGCCGATCTTATGGTTAATACCGGTGTAGTACAGAATGCGCTCGGTGGTGGTGGTCTTGCCTGCGTCGATGTGGGCCATGATACCGATATTTCGGGTCATTTGCAGGGATACGTCTCTCGGCGTTGCCATGGCTTAAACCTCCTCAGTAAGCAGATCAATAACGGTAATGCGCGAAAGCCTTGTTGGCTTCTGCCATCTTGTGGGTATCTTCGCGCTTCTTGACAGCGCCGCCAACGTTGTTGGTAGCGTCGATGATCTCGGCGGCCAGGCGAGCGGACATGGTCTTTTCACCACGGCTGCGGCTGTACAGAGTCAGCCAGCGCAGGCCGAGGGTCTCGCGGCGGGCGGGGCTGACCTCCAGGGGAACCTGGTAGGTGGAGCCGCCGACACGGCGGGCCTTAACTTCGAGGCTGGGCATGATGTTTTCCATGGCCTTCTCGAACATTTCGAGAGGATCGTTGCCGGTCTTCTCTTTGACAGTCTCAAAAGCTTCGTAAACGATCTTCTGAGCGACGCCCTTCTTGCCATCCAGCATGATGCTGTTGACCAGACGGGTGACGAGCTTGGAATTGTAAATAGGATCAGCCAGAACTTCGCGCTTTGCGATTTTACCTCTTCTGGGCATCTTTCTTCCCTCCTTCACATTAATGATATCATCGGTACTCGAAAGTTAAAGAAAACTCCCGTTATGCCACAAAAGGGTCAGCTGACCATTTTATGGCGAAAAGATGTTTCCTTACTTCTTGGCACCGGCCTTGGGACGCTTTGCGCCGTATTTGCTGCGAGCCTGGTTACGGTTTGCAACACCCTGAGTATCCAGAGTACCACGGATGATGTGGTAACGGACACCGGGCAGGTCCTTAACACGACCGCCACGGATCAGGACAACGCTGTGCTCCTGCAGGTTATGGCCGATACCAGGAATGTAGGAGGTGACCTCGATACCATTCGTCAGGCGGACACGGGCAACTTTACGCAGAGCAGAGTTGGGCTTTTTGGGGGTCATGGTACGAACAGCGGTGCAAACACCACGCTTCTGGGGGCTGTTCATGGTGGTGTACTGCTTCTTCTGGGAGTTGTAGCTCTTCTGAAGGGCAGGAGCAGTGCTCTTGGTTACCAGGACCTCACGGCCTTTGCGTACGAGCTGGTTAAAAGTAGGCATTTCTTTTCTCCTTTCTTGATTATTCCGCGCAGTTTTTTGCGGGGGTTGTGCTTCCATTTTGGCCGCACTTGACCCCTTAACTCACGCATTTATTATAATAGCGGATAAACCACGCTCTGTCAAGAGTATTCACAAAAAATATTTCAAATAATCGTGCAAGATGCTGATTTTCTGCACTGGGGGTTCTAATTGTGCGCTTAAGGTGTATCTGAAAACAAAGAATCAGATACACCCTCGGACTTTCCCCTGCTTATTTTGCAGCTTCCAGCTGTGCCACGCAGGCTTCGGCTTCGTCCAGAATGCGGCCGAACTTATCCAGGGCAGCATCCACCGGGGCGGGGGTGGTCAAGTCCACACCGGCATGGCGCAGCTCATCCAGCGGGTAAGCGCTGCCGCCCATGTGCAGGAACTCCAGGTACTTCTTAACAGCCGGTTCGCCGTTCTTCAGGATGCCCTCGGACAATGCCACGGCAGTGGAATAGCCGGTTGCATACTTATAAACATAGAACGGGCGGTAGAAGTGCGGGATGCGTGCCCACTCGTACTGTACTTCGTCATCCACAACCAGCTCCGGTCCAAAGTAGTCCACAATGAGCTTCTTGTACAGATTGTTCAGGGCGGCGGGGTTCAGGGCTTCGCCGCGCTCGGCCATGGCGTGGGCATCGCGCTCAAACTCGGCAAACATCGTCTGGCGGTAGACGGTTCCCTTGAAATTTTCGAGGTACTGATTCAGCAGGGCCAGGCGGGTTGCGGGATCCTGGTTCTTTTCTGCCAGCAGGTGCTCAATGAGCAGGTTCTCGTTGACGGTGGAAGCGACCTCTGCGACAAACAGGGTATAGTCGGCATACTGGGCAGGCTGGGTATGGCGGCTGAACCAGCTGTGCATGCTGTGGCCCATCTCATGCGCAATGGTGGAAACGCTGTCCAGCGTACCGGTAAAGTTGCACATGATATAGGGGTTGGAATCATAGCTGCCGCCGGAGTAAGCGCCGCCGCTCTTGCCCTTGTTGGGGAACACATCGATCCAGCGCTCGGCAAAGCCCTTGCGAACGATGGTGCCGTACTCTTCGCCCAGCGGTGCAACGGCATCCAGAACCATCTGCTTGGCCTGGTCATAGGTGTAATGGGCGCTGACGCCCTTGGTCAGCGGGGCGTACACATCATAGTAGTGCAGCTCGTCCACACCCAGGATGCGCTTGCGCAGAGCAACATAGCGGTACATATCCGGCAGGTGCTTGCGCACAGTAGCCACCAGGTTATCATAGACCTGGCCGGGCACGTTCTCCCCTGCCATGGACATGGCGCGGGAAGATTCATAATGACGGACGGAGGCTTCGGCGGTAGCGGTCTTGACAGCGCCGGAGTAAGAGGCAGCCAGCGTGTTGATGTGCTGGCGGAAGCTCTTGTAGTAGCTTTCAAAGGCATTCTTGCGCAGCACGCGGTCATTGGAGGTTTGCAGCAGGATGTAGTTGGAAGCGGTCAGCTCCACATCGTTGCCCTCGCCATCCTTGACGGAATCGAACACCATGTCGGCGTCTTCCAGGTTATCGGCAACATTTTTCGGGGTGCCGAATGCCTCACCGAAAGCAGCCAGCAGCTTTTCTTCCGGGGCGGTCAGGGTGTGAGGCTTTGCACGCAGCAGGTCTTCCAGAGCAAAACGATAGGGGGCAACCTGCTCGTCAGCCATGATGGCATCCAGGGTTTCCTGCGGCAGTGCCAGGATTTCCGGCTGAGCATAGGCGATGGTACCGACAGCCTTTACATATTTGGCGGTAGCGCGGGCATCCATGCTCTGGGCGTCATCAGCACGGGTATCCTCGCTCAGACGCAGGCTGGTGTAGACAGCCAGGTTTTCCAGTTCACGGAACACGCCGATTTCTGCATCATAAAATTCACGAATGCTGGCAGCGTTGTTCAGCTTGCCCTCCCAGGCAGCCAAAGCTTCAATTTTGGGGTCAATGGCGGCAAAAGCCTTTTCCCATTCCGCATCGCTGGCGTACATTTTGGTCAGGTCCCACTGGTACTGCGGGTCCATCTCTTTGCGTTCTTTCAATGCTTCCGACATGGCGGATTCTCCTTTTCTATATGGTGTCTTTCTGAGCCTGTCAGGGAAGCGTTCTCCCCTGCCCTCCATGCAGGCACCATTCATCCTGCACAGACAAACCCAGTATAAAAGTATTATACACCAAATGTTAGAAAAAACAAATCCGTTTTTATTTAAGGCAATACCGCACAATTCCCGCCTTACGGCTTAAGCACCGCTCCGACGGCTGCGGCACGGCATCTGCGTTGCCAAAATGCTCGATAAGACATCCAGTATTATCTGCGCTTTTGGCTTAGCAGCTGCCGCACCTCGCTCGCCGTATCGGCACTTAGAATTATGCGGTATTGCCTTAACAAAAAGCCTGCGCAGAAACAGTGTTTATGCACGGTTCCTGCACAGGCTCATTTCTCTAACTTTCTTTATTTGTCATTTGCCTGGCTTTCCAGCAGGCTTCTTCCTTCTCCTGCCAACGCTTCACTTTCATTTGTCGTAAAGATACAATCAGACTGGTCTTTCCCGATTCTGAAAAACACCTGATAGTCCTTATTTCCGCAGAACGTCAGCACATCCAGCATGGGCTCGCTCTCCCCTGCCTGATAAGTAACCCAGAAGCGCAGCCGCAATGGATTGGGGGTGATTTTTCCCGCCTGTTCATTGGTCACGCCATTGCGGCAGACAAGATATGCGGTTGTATTCCCCTGGTCGGAAGGCAGGTCCACCCGCTGCATATAAACATCATTTCCCATTGTTTCGCAGTGCTGCATCCATGCGGCAACCTCGGGGAAGCTCTGCCATTCCTCCTGCGGCATACTCCAGATGGCCTTGCTTTGGTAGTTTGCTGATGCCACAAAAGCAACGCTCCATAGAACGAGTGCCAGCAGCATTGCTGCTATCAGATACAACATTCTTTTGCCTGTTGATTTTGCAGCCGCCACAATACCGCTTTTCCCTATTGCTATCAAAAAGAGCACAATCATTAGAATCAGCAAGAGCAGCAGAAGCCCCACTGCCGCGCCAAGCCCAACAAATTGCAGAGCAAACCACAGCAGAATTGCCGCTGCCGCAAGCAGCATCCACTTCTGCTTTGCTGTCAGGCTTTCTGCTTTTTCTGTGTTTGCTAATGTTCCCGATTTTTCCGTTCCCGTTGTCCCTTCTAAATCAGTCGCTTCCATATCCGCTGCTTCCAACGGAATTCCCAGCAGCTGCCGCAGCATAAACAGGTTGGCTGTGCCGGGCAGAGTTTTCCCCGTCTCCCTTAATTAAAGATATTGTTGGGTAAAAAAGAAAGGTCAGTCGATTTTGCCGA
>ERZ894220.883-NODE-883-length-15753-cov-41.829_pt1 | contig 15753 bp, 17 predicted proteins | sample MGYA00380292_ERZ894220 | MGnify/ENA primary metagenome ERZ894220 (study PRJEB32331, sample SAMN06328446) | human gut metagenome | biome: human gut microbiome; feature: stool | host: Homo sapiens | collected 2014-12-05 ... | reverse complement strand
AGAATCAAGGTCGTCCGAATCGAAGTTGTCCTCATCGTTATCGAACTCATCCATGAGCGCCTTACGGTTTTCCTCTTCTTCCCGGATACGATCCATTGCCAGAGAATAGTGAACATATCCGTCGATGCCCTTACCGTAGACCCCGAAATCCATATCCTTCAGCATAGTAGTTACCTCTTTTCTACTTGGGAAGGGAACCGTTCCCTTCGATACTTCTATTATAAATCATGGCCTGTCCCATAATTTGTACTTTGAACACATAGCGTGATATTATACAATCTTATGTTGAAATCGAAAGAGCTACAGTGAAAATACAAACCACTGACGCCTTGATAATTTAACATAGCTATCGCTTTATGCAAACTATTTTTTACAAAGGCATAATGCCAAGTGAAAGAATTTAGATTTTCCAGTGGATTACAACTTCCTCACTGGTAGCGTCAATTTGTGATATGAGAATATCAACCACCTTGCGCTTATCGTCAAAACTTACGGACTCCCAATCATCCAGATAGCCCGTAATGCTGTCAATCTGTGAAGCGGAAACGGAATTAGCGGTGAGGTCTGCAACCAGCCGGAGCTGCTTTTGACGTTCCGCGTCCAGTTCCTCAATACGGTTATTTGCGTATTGCAGGAGCAGCGGGTTTGCCCCGGACAAAGTGTCCAGAAGTTTCTCAATCTCGCTTTCTGTCTTTGCAAGGGCAACGCGGGCGGCAGTCAGTTTCGGGTTATAGCTTTGTTCCTTTCCGCCTTTCAGCGTGTGGAATTTCTGCATCTTCTTAACCATCTCGCCGTACACAAATGCCTCCATGCTTTGCGCCGTTAGTGTACCGGCTCCCTCACAACTCCCATTTTCGGCCCGCTGCTTGCACCGCAGATAGGTAACGCCATTTTGGGCTCTCAGAGCTGCCAGCGCATAGCCACAGCGCCCGCACTTGATTTTCCCGGCCAGCCAGGTATTATGGCATTTACGGCCATTCTGGAAAGAGGTGTTCTGTGACAGCTTGCGCTGGACAGTCAGCCAGAGCTGGGAAGAAATGCGGCCCTGGTGTGGGGCAATCACAAGGATTTGTTCCTCGCCCTCGCGCCCCTGATAGAGATAACAGCTATTGTCCCCTGTGAACATTTCCGGGGGACTTTCGATTTTTACGCCCTGGGCCTTGTAATATTCATAGATGTCCATATCGGCCTGGACATAAACAGGATTTCTCAGAAGTTTTGAGATAAAGCCCCGTTGCAGCGCCTTGTCATAGACCTTGATGGAGTGTTTGACAAAGTACCGGGTTATATCGCCGTAGGAATTGCCCGGCTCCGCATACATTTGAAACATGAGCTCGGCAAAATCCATTTCTGCATTTTCCACCAGCTTCTTTGTCTTGATCCCGTCCATAACGATGGGCTCGGTATCAAAGCCGTATGGCGTCCGGCCCCGCATATAGTAGCCTTTGGTACACCGGGAATAGAAAGCGTCCTGCACACGCATCTGGATGCTTTCGCGTTCCAGTTGGGCAAAGACAATGCAGATGTTGAGCATCGCCCGGCCCATTGGGGTGGAAGTATCAAATTTTTCCGTACAGGAAACAAACTCCACATCGTGTTGCTTGAACAGCTCCATGAGCTTTGCAAAGTCCACAATCGAGCGGCTGATCCGATCCAGCTTATAGACGATCACCCGCTTAATCAGACCCAGCCGGATGTCCTGCAAGAGCCGCTGGAAGTCGGGGCGTTCAATGTTCTTGCCGGAATACCCTTTGTCTTTGTATTCCTTTGCCTCACCGCCTTTAAGTTCGTAACGGCAAAATTCAAATTGACTTTCAATGCTGATACTGTCCTTTTTGTCAATCGACTGCCGCCCGTAAATTGCATCAATTCTATTATCCATAATTAGCTCCCTTTCTGTCCGTTGGGAGCCAACCTACAAGTATATTATACCTCTGTCGCCCCCTTACAACAAGGATGACTCCGGCCTACCCCCGCTGCCCGGCATACTTGCGGAACACATCAAACAGCCGCCGCTCAACCTCACGGCTCTGCTTGTCCTGTTCCTGCGGGGAAAAAACGGGGGTGAGATTTTTGACGGTAATCGTACGATCTCCGAGAACAGCCGTTTTCACTTCACTTTTATATTTGACCTGCGCCTGCATAAAATCCCTCCCATACGATAATAGAAACAGAATGTTGGAAACACCAAGGGCCAGCACCGCAAAAGTGCTGGCCCTTGTTCGTCGGCACCTCTGGACAAAGTGTCCAGAGGTTTTGCGTGCTTTAGGAGCGCCGCGCTCATTTTCTTGCTCCGTCATAAGACAGCCATACTCGGCAGCGGCGCTCCCCCACAAAGGGGGCGGCGGCCTGCGGCCCCCGCGCCTCCTTTGCTGAGAGGAAACTTCCTCTCACATACCACCAGAAAAAGAGGGGTGAATGGAGATGGTAACTTAGAAATTTTCCTGCAAATATTTTTTCATGCGCTCAATTCCGCATTTCACGGAGCAGCGAACGGCGCTCTTGTCCACACCCTCCTCGCGGGCAATCTGGCGGTAGCTCTTTCCAAGGATCAAATGAGCGTCCACGCGGCGACCCTGAATTTCCGGCAAGGAGTTGAGGGCGTTCCACAGCCGGAAGAACAGCTCCTTGCGATCCATAAGTTCCTGGGGGCTGGGCTCGTGCAGGCAGGCGGAGTATTCGATCCCATCGTCACAATCCAGGGAATAATAAGCCTTGTTGTAGCGCACCCGTTCCGCATGGGCGGCCTCGCGCCGCTTACTGGCTATGAGTTCCTCGGCTACCTCGTCAGGCACCTCCACCAGCACGTCCGTTAAGTACCAATAATAAAAATCTTTCAGATTGATCGTTGTCATAGCTTGTCCTCCATTTTGTTTCGGTTGATGGGTTGAACGGAAACAAAATGGGGAGCTGGCGGGGAGCGGCACCCTGGGGAGCCGCCCCGCACCTCTGGACAAAGTGTCCAGAAGCCGGACAAACAAAATGCGCCTGCGTAGCACAAGGCCACGCAAGCGCGTGAAACGACAAATTCACTTATATACTGCCAAATTTCGCATCCACCGCCGAACTGCTCCTGTTCGGTGGATGAGCTTTTTTTGACAGGTTAGGGGGATGGAAAAAGGCCACGACGATACCTCCTGGACACCGCCGTATCCTTAAAAAAGGGCGACTTTAACACACCCCCCGTATTCTTAATATTTCAAAAAAGAAAACGGCGGCTTTGATTTTGATATTTCAAGGCCGCTGTTCTCTAACTTCGCGCAAATCTGCTATTAGCGGCTCTGTGCGAATGATTTATGAAACTTGGTGTTTTGCAAATACGCGGCGAGATATAACTGCGCCAATTCCTAAAAAGAGCAGTGCTGTCGGGATTGCCCACACCGCATACAACATACCGTTACTCATTTGTTCCACTGATAAGAGCGAAACGGCTTGCACATGATGCAAAGGTAAAAGCCCAATCAAGCGGAACAACGGATTTGCTTCTGTGATTGGCAGCAAAACCGGAAAAAGAAAAATTGCCATCCTGATGGATGAGCCGCTGCGTCCCGGTGAGGGTATCCTGCACCACCCGGAAGGCGTTGACCTAATGCCCGCCGACATCCAGCTCTCCGGCATGGAGGTTTCTTTGGTGAATGCCATGAGCCGTGAGACCATCCTGCGGCAGTATCTGGACACACTCAAGGGACAGTATTCTCACATCCTGATTGACTGCCAGCCCTCCCTGGGGATGCTCACAGTCAATGCGCTGGCAGCCGCCAACAGGGTCATAATCCCCGTCCAGGCGGAGTACCTGCCTGCCAAAGGCCTGGAACAGCTACTCCAGACCGTAAATAAGGTGAAGCGGCAAATCAACCCCAAGCTCCAGATCGACGGCATCCTGCTGACGATGGTGGACAATCGAACCAACTTTGCCAAAGAGATTGCCGCCCTGCTGCGGGACACCTACGGCAGTAAAATCAAGGTTTTCAAAACCGAGATTCCCCCTTCTGTCAAGGCAAAGGAAGCCAGTGCCGATGGAAAGAGCATTTATGCTCACGACCCCAAAGGCAAGGTGGCCGAGGGATACAAAAATCTGACCCAGGAGGTGATGAAACTTGAAAAGCAGCGCGAAAAAAGTAGAGCTGGTCTCGGTAGATGATTTGTTTTCCACCGAAGAAGGACGCCAGGATGCCAAGCTGGAGAAGGTCCAGGAAATTCCTCTGTCTGAGCTGCACCCTTTCAAAAATCATCCCTTTAAAGTCAAGGATGACGAGGCCATGATGGAGACTGCCGACAGTGTGCGGCAGTACGGTGTTCTGGTTCCGGCTATTGCCCGCCCGGACCCGGAAGGCGGCTATGAGCTGGTAGCCGGGCACAGGCGGCACCGGGCCAGTGAGCTGGCCGAGAAAGAAACCATGCCGGTCATTGTCCGGGACCTGGACGATGATGCCGCCACCATCATCATGGTGGACAGCAATCTCCAGCGGGAAAGCCTGCTCCCCAGCGAGAGAGCCTTCGCCTACAAGATGAAGCTGGAGGCCATGAAACGGCAGGCCGGGAGACCCACCAAAGGAAATGGTTCCCAACTTGGGAACGATTTTAGGAAAAAGTCCAGTGAGCTTTTGGCTGAACAGGTCGGCCAGAGTAAAAATCAGATTTTCCGCTATATCCGCCTGACGGAGCTGATTCCTGAACTGCTGGATATGGTAGATGAAAAGAAAATCGCGCTCAATCCGGCTTATGAGCTGTCTTTCCTCAAAAAAGAGGAACAGCGGGATTTGCTGGACGCTATGGACAGCGAACAGGCCACCCCCTCTCTCTCCCAGGCCCAGCGACTCAAGAAATACAGCCAGGAAGGACATCTGACCCTCGATATGATGCGCGTCATCATGGGTGAGGAAAAGAAAAGTGATCTGGATCGGGTGACGTTCACCTCCGACACTCTGCGGAAGTATTTCCCCAAGAGCTACACGCCCCAGCGGATGCAGGAAACCATTATCAAGCTGCTGGAAGCGTGGCAGAAAAAGCGCCAGAGAGACCAGGAACGATGAAAGGAGCCGCCTATGAGGGATATTTCAGCCCGTGAGCTGAAAGGACACAACATTTTGGCTGTGGAGCGTTTTCGGGACAGCACACGCTGGATGATCGAGTTTTCTGTCCTCCGCCCCAGCGCCTACGGCAGCCCCGGCGATGAAATGCGGCTGTTTCTCACGGAGGACGGTTATCAGGCCGCCCTTCTCAGCCAGAAGCGCCGGGAAACCAAAATCAAGCGGTATGCTCATGTGGTCGAGGGCCATGTCATCGACTTTAAGCCGAGCAAGCGCCGTCACCCGTAAACCCATCATCACTACGAAAGGAAAGGAATGAATATGTGTACTATCCAGAGCATCAAAGATGCTATCCGAGAAAGCTGTCAGTCCCAGTATGATATGGACTCCACCGAGATTGATCGGGTTTTGCAGACCCTCCCGTTTTCGGAGCATGAATCGCCGTTCAGTCAGCCGCCTCTGCCCAGACGTCCTTACCGGCCTTGGCAGAACAAGAAAAACAGCTAAACGCCACAGTCTTTTTCACGAAAGATTGTGGCTTTTTTCATGCCCTGAATTAAGAAAGGAGTGAAGTCAATGGCTGTTTTCCGAATTGAACGGACCAGAGATTATACCGTGATGAGCAATCATCATCTGCGGAACCATCAGTTGTCCTTGAAAGCCAAGGGGCTGCTTTCCATGATGCTGTCCCTGCCGGATGACTGGAATTATACCACTCGTGGTCTTGCGAAAATCTGCAAGGAAGGCGTGGACGCCATCGGCGGTGCGTTGCGGGAGCTGGAAAGCGCCGGTTACATTGTTCGGCATCAGCTACGAGACCGGCAAGGCCGAATCAGCGACACGGAGTATGTCATCTATGAGCAGCCTCAGCCCCGACAGCCGGAAACGCCCCAGCCGGATACGGCTGCACCAGATACGGATTCACCAGATACGGCTTTTCCGTATCTGGATAAACCGGATACGGAAAAGCCCGCAGAATTAAATATAGAGAAATCAAATACCCAAAAATCAATTACTCAGAGAGCAAGAACCGATTCCATTCCCTTCCGAGAACCAGCGGCGGCAAGGCCGCCGGAACGGAAAGGAAGGGATGCGATTTCACTTGCAGAGATTCCGCAAGGAATAGTCTGACGAAAAACAATAAGCAGACGAACTGCTGCTGAAAAGTAGTGGTCGAACCTATGATGTGCTTGCGTTATGTGAGCTACGGAGGAATGGCCACAAGTCGGTTGAGATAAGCAGGCATTATTCAATCCAACATAAGGATTCGAGTAAGACCAAAAGGGTCACTTTCGCAAAAAGGAGGTGATGCCTTATGCCAAAGAAAAACAAAACTCTATGTGTAGATGACTTACGTCATGCCGAATATTACGGTATGCAGCCAGTTTTTGATGAACTCTATCATCGAAGTTTGGAGGGAGAAAATTTTACCGACCTTATGGATTTGATTCTGAGCCGGGACAACATTCTTCTGGCATATCGGAACATCAAAGCAAACGGAGGAAGCTACACAGCAGGAACAGACAACAAAAACATCAGTGACATCGGGTGTTTACCGCCCGAAACAGTTGCAGAGAAAGTGAGGTTTATTGTCACAGGAAGTCAGCACGGATACCGCCCAAAGCCGGTAAGACGCAAAGACATTCCGAAACCAAACGGAAAAACCAGACCGTTAGGTATTCCCTGTATCTGGGACAGGCTGGTACAGCAATGTATCAAACAGGTCATAGAGCCAATCCGCGAAGCGAAATTCAGCGACAACAGTTACGGCTTTCGCCCGAACCGTTCCGTGGAACACGCCGTGCAGAAAACTTACACCATGCTTCAACGCATGAACCTGCATTATGTGATTGAGTTTGATATAAAAGGATTTTTCGACAACGTAAATCACAGCAAGCTAATGCGGCAAATATGGGCAATGGGAATACACGACAAACAGTTGATTTTTATTATCAAGCGGATTCTGAAAGCACCGATTAGAATGCCAGACGGCACTACACTCATTCCAGACAAAGGCACTCCGCAAGGCGGTATCATTTCACCGTTGCTTGCCAATATCGTGCTGAATGAACTGGACAAATGGGTTGAGAGCCAATGGCAGAACCACCCTCTTGTAAAGGAATACGGGTATGAGAGGAAAATCAGAAACTCGATTACTTTTGACCGGAGCAAGGCATTCCTCAAAATGAGGAAAACAGGGTTGAAAGAAATGTATATCGTGAGATATGCAGATGATTTCAGAATTTTCTGCCGGAATAAAGAGGACGCTTTGAGAACGAAAGAGGCTGTAACGGCATGGATAACCGAGAGGCTGAGGTTGGAGGTATCGCCAGAGAAAACAAGGATAGTCAATGTTAGAAAACGCTATTCAGAGTTTCTTGGGTTTAAGATACGAGTCAGACCGAAAAGCAGGAAGTACATCGTGCAATCTCATATCTGTGACAAAAAGTTGGAACTGGAAAGGCAAAAACTGGTGGAACAGGCGAAACGAATTGCCCGACCTTCAGAGGGAAAAAGACCTTTGGACGAAATACGGCTGTACAATTCAATGGTTCTGGGAATACAGAATTATTTTCAACTTGCCACCTGCATCAGCATTGATTGCAGGAAAATCCACAGACAGGTCATGACAGTTTTAACAAATCGGCTCAATACAGAAACCGGGTGCAGACTTGTTCGAGAGGGCGGCGCAATGACCGAGAGCGAAAAAGAACGATTTGGAAAGTCGGCAATGATACGGTATGTATCTGGAATCGACCAACCTATCTACCCTATCGCATACATCAAGAACAAGATACCGATGGCAAAGAAAGCGGCGGTTTGCAGTTACACGGTAGAGGGACGGGCATTGATACACACGAACCTAAGTATGAACTCATCTGTTCTATCAGGTTTGAGGAATCAACCGTCTATGGGGCGAAGCACAGAACTTACTGACAGCAGGATTTCACTATTCTCGGCTCAACGTGGAAAATGTGCGCTAAGTGGGGAACTCTTTGAAAATGCGGCTGACATAGTATGCTGGCTGAAAACACCGGCAGAATTGGGCGGCAAGGAACGCTATCGAAATATGATTTTGTTCCATAATAGATTTCTTCCACTCCTGCAAGAGTGTCCTAAGAATGAGCTAAAAGAGATAGCCGACACGCTCAAGGCAACAAAGGAACTGATGTTAAAAGTGAACAGTCTGCGCCAGCAGGCTGGTTTGTCCGCAATAGAAAACTAACATTTCATTTGGTGATTGATTAAATGCTTGTGAAAACAACCGATGGAACGCCGGATGCGGTGAAAGTCGCACGTCCGGTGTGGAGTGGGGGAAAATCCGGCGATAACTTCAAAGGATTACCTATCACTATAGGCGGAAACGCTGCTGTACTGTGCCTTGATTGGGTACATCCACTATGAGGCCCCGGTGGAGGAACAGAATTTTTCCACCCTCATCGAGATGATAAACAGCATGGAAGTTCGGGAGGATGACGAGGAATACAAAAACGCCGTTGACCTGATGTTCGACGAGCTGGAAGCCCGTGTTCCACACCACTTTGCGGTACGCCAGTACAAGAAATACAAATTGGCCGCAGGTGATATATGCTCTAAGTGACTTCTTAATCATGATTTTGTCATGGTTAGTGAAGCAATCACTTAGAGCATTTTTGTTTCAGGAGGTACAGCCATGAGAAATGAAAAAATTACCCCACTGTACGAGCGCCTGAGCCGGGACGATGAGTTACAGGGCGAGAGCAATTCCATATCCAACCAAAAACAGATGTTAGAGGATTTTGCCCGCCGGAATGGGCTGCCCAACCCTACGCACTTTACCGATGATGGTATCTCAGGCACCCGTTTTGACCGCCCCGGATTTTTGGCGATGATGGAGGAAGTGGAGGCAGGGCGTGTAGAGGCAATCGTCATCAAGGACATGAGCCGGTTAGGGCGTGACTATCTGAAAGTCGGCCAGGTCATGGAGATTTTGCGGCAGCGCGGCGTCCGGTTAATTGCCATCAATGACGGTGTGGACAGTCTGAAAGGCGACGATGATTTTACGCCCTTCCGCAATATCATGAATGAGTTTTACGCCCGCGACACCAGCCGGAAAATCCGCTCTGTGTTTAAGTCAAAAGGCATGAGTGGCAAGCACCTGACCGGCACTGTGATTTACGGCTACTTATGGGACGAAAAACGGGAGCATTGGCTGGTAGATGAGGAAGCTGCCGAAGTGGTACGCCGTATATTCTCCCTCACGCTGGAGGGATATGGGCCTTACCAGATCGCCTGCAAATTATCCACAGACCGGATTGAAATTCCTGTCGTACACCTTGCCCGCTTCAACGAGGGTGTGAACCGTTCAAAGCCGGTCAAAGACCCCTATGGATGGGGATCATCTACCATCGTGAACATTTTGAAAAAACGAGAGTATTTAGGGCATACCATCAATTTCAAGACCCGCAAGCACTTTAAGGACAAGAAAAGCCACTATGTTTCTGAGGACGAATGGACGATCTTTGAGAATACCCATGAAGCCATTATCGACCAGCAGACCTTTGATTTGGCGCAGAAAATCCGCAGCAATGTACGGCGTTATCCAAACGGCTGGGGCGAAGCGGCTCCCCTCACAGGCTTGCTCTATTGTGCCGATTGCGGCGGCAAGATGTATGTCCACCGCACCAACAATGGCAGGCGGATTTCTCAATATACCTGTTCCAATTATACCAAAGTTCCGTGTGGGACACTATGCCCTACACAACACCGTATCAATGAGAGTGCTGTCCTGACATTGGTTTCCGACACGCTCCGGGCTATCGCTGAATATTCCAGAAATGACCGGACGGAATTTATTCACACTGTTCAGGAGACGCAGGTTGCTCAACAGAGTGCCGATATATCGAAAAAGCGCAGGCGTCTGGCTGCTGCCCAAAAGAGAGCCGGAGAACTGGAAAAACTGATTTGCAAAATCTATGAGGACAACGCCCTCGGCAAGCTGCCGGATGCACGATATAAGGCGCTTGATGCACAGTATGCCAAAGAGCAGGATGCACTTGAGATTGAAATTGCAGAGCTGGAAAAGGCTGTTACCGGCTATGAGCAGAGCCAGAAATCCGCAGAGAAATTTATAGCCCTGATTGATAAGTATGAGAATTTTGACACTCTGACAAACACCATGCTCAACGAGTTTGTAGAGAAAATCCTTGTCCACGAACGCGCCCGAAAAGGCAGCCAGGACACCACGCAGGAAATTGAAATCTACTTCAATTTTTTAGGGCGCTATATCCCACCATCCTTACAGCCGGTTCCTTTAACACCGGAGGAGCAGGAAGAACTGCAGAAAAAAGAAGAACGTAAGGACAGGCTTCATCAGAATTATTTGAGGCGGAAAGCCAGCGGCGCACAGAAACAGTATGAGGACAAAATCAAGGCGAAGAAAAAAGCGGAAATGGACGCTAAGAAAGCCCTGATCCGGGCTGAGGATATGAAAAAAGGCGTTTTTTCTACTGTCGGACAGCTGCCAAAAGAAGAACCACGCAAAGGCAGCATAGCAGCCAGCGCAGCAGTCTAATCATCACGAAGCAAAGGAGAATGAATATGAGTAAGTTGACTTACATTCGTTGTGGAGATTATGATATACCCAACCTAAAACTTTCTGAACAGCCGGAAACTTCTATCGGCAAGTACGGCAGAATGCGAAAATCCTACCTAAAGGAACATCGCCCCATTCTCTACAACCATCTGCTGATGAGCGAGAAGCTGTATCCACACCTGTTAGAGATTGAGCGGACAGCACAGGAGCGCGTGGACACCATGTTGCCTCACATGATGGAGACTGCGGGTGTCACGGAAGAACTGAAAGCCTGTGACCCTATGCGTTGGGTGGGGCTGATGAACACATTAACGGCACAGATTGAGGAAATTTTAATCAGGGAACTGATTTGCAGCTGAATGGGAGGTGCGGGAAATGCTGACCTTTGAAAAGGTTCTGGAAGTGTTTCAGGCATATCTGGATGATGACCCTCTGTATGAGGTGGTTCAGACCAGCCACGGTTATACATTGATGGCATGGGAACCCCACCGGAATGACTGGTACAGCGCAGAAATACAGAAAACCCCGGAGGATTTACGGAACGCTTTGTTGGGTACATACGCCAACTTTCTGGAAGATAAGATTACTGGAAATGACCGTGACCTGACTGTGACAGAAACCGGAGAAATCCAGCAGAGGTGTCGGGAACTTTTGGAAAAGTGCCGGGAACCTTGATATAGAAATGCCAGAAGGAGGCCGCGATTATGCGTCCTCCTTCTGCTTCGCAGTCTGTTCCATTTTGAGCGCCCCGTCTATGGCACCTTCGATAATCGGCAGGTATTCTTCAGGGCAAAGCTTCAGCTTGTGGCTGACCCGTTGCCGCTGTTCGCTTTCTTCCCGCATGATCTCCGGGTTAAAATACCGTTCCACGGGAAGTCCGCAGACCTTAATCAACTGGATCATCACAGGCAGGCTCGGAATCGCACCTTGATTCTCAATGTTGGCAAGATACCGCCATTCAATCCCAACCATTTCCGCCAATGTTTTTCGTGCCAGACGCTTTGCCTCTCGTGCAGCTTTGACATCTGCGCCGAAGGTTTCAAAACCGGGACAATCTTCAACTTTCGCCATATAACATCACCCAGTTACATTGTATAATTCATACTTCACCCGTGGAATGTTGCTATATGCAGGTTGGTTGAAGTTTATAATTCATATCCCGTTTCTTGCATTGTTCGAAAAAGAGAACTATAATGTACTCTGTGGAGGTGCGAAATGGACTATATGACATTGAAAGAGGCCGCCGAAAAGTGGGGCGTGACACCTCGTAGTGCAAATTATTATTGCGCTGGTGGGCGTATCTCCGGCGCTGTGAATATGGCTGGTGTTTGGCTGATCCCAAAGGACGCGGAAAAGCCGACTGATAGACGCAGAAAGGAGTTTCAACATGAATAATGTTTTAATTATCGAAGATGATAAAGAAATTTGCGTTATGATAAAAGACCATCTGGAAAAGTACAATTATCAAGTCTTCTTCACACTTACTGGTGCAAATGCGATTGAACGTATAAAAGAATTATCCCCGGATTTAATTATTTTAGATTTAATGCTTCCTTTTATCAGTGGAGATGAGTTAATTAGAAATATCAGAAAATTTTCAGACGTACCTGTAATTGTTGTTTCTGCAAAAAGTTTAACATTCAACAAAGTCGAACTGCTACGCTTGGGTGCTGATGACTATTTAACAAAGCCGTTTGATTTGGACGAATTACTAGCGCGAATTGAACGCAATTTGCTAAGAAGTCAAAAAGATACTCCCAATCTTTGTTTGACCTTTGGAGAACTTTCCATTAATACATCTTCAAAAATAGTTACTGTTGCAGACGAAATTATTGTGCTTACAGCAAAAGAGTATCAACTTGTAGAACTACTGGCGAAATATCCTGATAAAGTTTTTTCTAAGCAAAATCTTTATGAAAGTATTTGGCAAGAACCATTTGCAAGGGATAATGATGTCATTAACACACATATAAGTAACTTACGAAAAAAATTAAAGGGCGAAGGCTGCCGAATTAAGACCATATGGGGCTTGGGTTACCGATTTGCAAAGTGAGCTTTAGATAATCTTTAGCTTTACCTTTAGATTATTCAAGGAATTGTCTGCGATACTAAATAACAAGAAAGGAGCTGTGAAAATATGAACGTAACAGTTTTTGAAGCTATCAACATCACAAAAAAGTATCGCAATACACTAGCCCTAAATCAAGTATCTATGTCTGTAATGCAAGGAGATATTTATGGGTTTATCGGAGAAAACGGTGCCGGTAAAACAACAATGATTCGTTTACTAACCGGACTGGCGGAACCTACTACTGGCAAAATTGCTTTATTCGGTGAAAGCAATAAGAAACTTGCAAAGCAGCGTGATCGCATTGGCTGTATTATTGAGAGCCCTTCTCTTTATCTTGATATGACAGCCTATGAAAATTTGGAGGTACAACGTTTGCAACGCGGTATTCCAGGAAAAGGTTGCATTGATAATGCTTTAGCATTAGTTGGTTTGAAAGATACCGGAAAGAAAAAAGCAAAAGATTTCTCTTTGGGTATGCGGCAGAGACTAGCTCTCGCAATCGCTTTGCTTGGGAATCCTGAATTTCTCGTACTAGATGAACCAATTAACGGACTAGACCCTACTGGAATTATCGAATTAAGAAACTTACTCAAAAGACTAAATAAAGAACGTGGAATCACTATTTTGATTTCAAGTCACATTCTCACGGAACTTCATCAATTAGCAAATAGATATGGTATCTTACATGAGGGGAAACTTTTACAGGAAATTACCGCTACAGAGTTAGACAAACGCTGCAAAAAGCATTTGTTGTTGCAAGTGAATGATGTAGCTGCTGCTAGTGTTTTATTGGAAAGCAAACTGAATACTTCAAATTTTACTGTTATGCCAGACAAAAGTATTCATCTATATGATTATGTTGAAAATGCCGGAAAAGTATCAGCGTTGCTAAGTGCAAATAACATTACGATTTACCAGTTAGCACAATCTGGAGATAGTCTTGAAACTTATTACACTAATTTGATAGGAGGGTGCCAAAATGATTAACCATTTTAAAGCTGAATTTTATAAATTGCGTCACTCAAAGATATTGATAACTATATTAGGCGTATGTGCGGCGGTTATAATGGTCTCTTTTGCACTTGGTGACATGACTTTTTTTGGAGCCGGAGATGGAACAGAAAGTGTAATCGGATTTCAAGCTAAGTGTTATCTATCTAGTGAAATACCAACGTTTCAAACTGTTGCCCGCTCATCTCTTGCATATACAGCCTTTTTCTGGATTATTGGCATTTTATTTGCAACCATATTTTTTACAAAAGAATATAATACGGGTACAATCAAATTATCTGTTGCATACGGCACTAAACGAACTATTCTCTACTACACCAAAGCGATTACAATATTGGTGGTGTCTCTGATAACGTATCTGATTTTTGTAGCTACATTTTTCGTTATTGAAATCATACAATCCGGTTACATTCCAACTGCGAGTGAAGTAATAAACCTTTTGGGATGGGCTCTTGCTTGCGGAACGGTTTTATTAGCATTAGAAAGCATTTCTATTTTTTTATGTGTCGTTATTCAAAATACAGGGATTGTAACAGGGATTTGCTGCTTATATGTATTCAGTGGAGCGTCTGTTTACTTAATGCTATGGAGTGATATGGAGACGGTTTCAATACCCTTAAAATTTTTTGTATATGGAAATCCTATGTACTATTGGATGAATTTCAGCTCTTGTCGCACAATGGGTATTATTGAGCATTTACCATTCTATTTCATAGGGTGCATTTCTCTTTTGATTGTTGGCGGTCTTATTATGATTAGAAAAGAAATCAAGTAAAAGGGAGGTAGAATATGGGTTGGGCGATTATGTTTCTTGTTCTGATAGCATTGGTCATTATCCTTTCAATTTCTTTAATTAACTGGAAAATACAGATATATAAAGTAATCGTCCAACTAAATGCTATTCTGAATAGAAAAACGAAAAAGTTAGTTACAGTGTCTTTATCTGATAGGCGGTTAGAGCATTTGGTTGAAATCATAAATCAGATTGTATCAAAAGATAATATTTATCTGGGCGAAATTCAAAAAAAGGAGAATGAATTAAAAGAGAATATTTCTTGCCTTTCTCATGATTTACGGACACCACTAACTTCCATTCGCGGATATTTGCAACTTCTATCAAGTGCGCCTGATGAAAAAAGAGCGGAATATATTTCAGCATTATCCGGAAAAGCATTGAGATTAGAACGTCTCATAGATGACTTTTATCAAATCTCTCTTTTAGAAGCAGGACAATATCCATTTTACTATGAAAAGGTTGAGCTATGCTCATTGCTTACTGAAATCCTGCTAGACAATTATTCGATTTTCAGCGTTAATGGAATTGAACCCCAAATAGAAATACCTAATATGGACATCTATCTTAATGCTGACAGAAAGGCGTGTATTCGCATTATACAAAATCTTATATTCAATGCGGTAACATCCACTACAAATAATGTTGTAATTCAACTAATTAATATCGCAGATTCTGTACAACTCTGTATTAAAAATCCTGTTGCATCTATTCCTACAGAAGAATATTCAAAACTGTTGGAACGCTTTTATGTAGCAGATGTTTCAAGAAGTAATGGTACGTCTGGACAAGGACTTTACATTGTGAAAAAGCTATTACTTATGATGAATTGTACAAATCCAATAATTGAAATACATGACCATAATTTTATGATTACGATTGATTTTTCGCCCTTACTCATAAAGAAATAATCTGCCGGACGACGGCAAAAGAAAAAAAGCCGTCGCAAAGCAGAGGTATTTTCACGCGCCATTTCTAAATTACGGCGGCTTTGATTTTCAGAGCCGCCGCTTCTTTTTGCCTATCGGCAAGTCTACGACGACCCTAACACCGTGTAAATCCACGGCGGCATATAGGAGGATTGCCGCCGTGTCTATGCTTGCCTTTTTTCACAGTACCCATGACCTGCACCAGCTAAAAAAAGCCTGTTCCCAGCAGCGGAGCAATGCGGTCAGAAGTATGCACTATACCATGTAACTAAACAGCAAAATATACTCTATTACGCTCGTATGGCTTTATGCCGTCCGGGCGCTTTTTTGTCCCTGTGGAGCCG